>Ga0194132_10003674_pt1 | contig 26974 bp, 27 predicted proteins | sample TA2KigOf80mmetaG_FD_148612 | JGI IMG/M metagenome (GOLD analysis project Ga0194132, IMG submission 148612) | Freshwater microbial communities from Lake Tanganyika, Tanzania - TA2015054 Kigoma Offshore 80m | ecosystem: Environmental > Aquatic > Freshwater > Lake | place: Tanzania: Lake... | reverse complement strand
CCATCCCGCCCGCACATCCGTTGGCCAAGGCCGAGTTCGCAACCATCCGCCTGCGCTTGTTGAAGCTCGGCGCCCGCATCGTCGAGACCGCCCATCGCGTGCGCATCGCCTTCGCCGCCGTTTGCCCGGATGCCGCTCTCATCCGCTTGCTCGCCGGCGCGCTTCGACCCGCCGCTCCATGACCGACGGGGCCGATGCCCCGAAAACACCCGTTCCCGCAATCCCAAACCAATAACCCGACACCCGACAAACCAACCCGCGATGAAAAAGACGCAACGACCACGCATGCCGCGTGATCGCCTTGCCTCCCTGCCCATCACATCATGGCCTCTCGTGAATAAACCGGGTTAGACTGCCGACCGGGAAACCGGCGCGGCTCGCGCCGCAACCGGCAAGCAGGGAAAGACGATGGCGAAGCCGATCGATCTCTACTACTGGCCGACGCCGAACGGCTGGAAGGTGACTATCTTGCTTGAGGAGATGGGCGTTCCCTACAAGGTGATTCCCGTCAACATCGGCAAGGGCGAGCAGTTCCAGCCGGATTTCCTGCGTATCAGTCCGAACAACCGCATGCCGGCCATCGTCGATCACGAGCCGGCCGATGGCGGCGGTCCGCTGGGCGTGTTCGAGTCGGGCGCCATCCTGCAATATCTCGCCGAGAAGCACGGCCGCTTCTGGCCACAGGACGTGCGCCGCAAATACGAGGTCACGGAGTGGCTGTTCTGGCAGATGGGCGGGTTGGGGCCGATGGCGGGCCAGGCGCATCATTTCCGCCAATACGCGCCCGAGCCCATCACCTATGGCATCGACCGCTACACCAACGAGGTCAACCGGCTCTATGGCGTGATGAACGTCCGCCTCAAGGACCGCGAGTTCCTGGCCGGCGAATACTCGATCGCTGACATGGCGTCCTGGCCGTGGGTCGTGCCATACGAGCGTCAAGGCCAGAACCTGAACGAGTTTCCCAACCTGAAGCGCTGGTTCGAGACGATCAAGGTGCGGCCGGCGGTGGAGCGCGGCTTCGCGGTGGGCAGGGAACTGCGCCAGCCGACCATGAGCGAGGAAGCCAAGAAGGTGCTGTTCGGGCAGCGCGCGCGCGCCAGCTGAGACGGGCGACGCATGACGGCGGCGAACGACCGGCGGCCGGCGACCATCCTGGCGCAGGCCTTGGGCTGGATCGACGAGGCGACGGGCGGCCTGGCGCCCGGCATCCAGCCCTCCAGCACGTTCTTGCGCGATGCCGACAACCAATATCGCCGCGGCTTCAGCTATGGCCGCGACAGCAACCCGACCTACTTGCAGGCGGAAGCCGTGCTGGCGGCGCTCGAGGGCGGCGCCGGCGCCTTGCTGTTTGCTTCCGGCATGGCCGCGGCAACGGCGGTGTTCCAGTCGCTGCGGCCGGGCGATCACGTGCTGGCGCCCGTCACGATGTATTGGGGCCTGCGTAAATGGCTGGCGGACGAGGCGCGCCGCTGGGGGCTTGCGGTCGATTTCGTGCCGAATGGCGATCTCGCCGCCCTGGAAGGGGCGCTGCTGCCGGGCAAGACACGTCTGGTCTGGCTGGAAACCCCGGCCAATCCGACCTGGGACATTGCCGACATCGCCGCCAGCGCACGGCTGGCTCACGAAGCGGGCGCAATGCTGGCGGTCGACAACACGGTGCCGACGCCACTGCTCACCCGGCCGCTCGAGCTCGGCGCCGATCTGGTGATGCACGCCGCGACCAAATACCTCAACGGCCACAGCGATCTGATCGCCGGGGTGCTGGTCACGGCGCGCCACGATGCCGCTTGGCAACGCATTGCGGCCACCCGGCATGACGGCGGCGCGATCCTGGGAAGCTTCGAGGCTTGGCTGCTGTTGCGCGGCCTGCGCACGCTGGCGGTCCGCCTGGACCGGCAATGCGCCACGGCGCAGCATCTGGCCGAGCGTTTCAGCGGCCATCCCGGCGTCGTGCGGGTGCTCTATCCGGGCCTGGCCAGCCATCCGCGACATGCCGTCGCTCGGGCGCAGATGCAGGGCGGCTTCGGCGGCATGCTGTCGCTGCGCGTGGCGGGCGGCGAGCGCGCCGCCATCGCCCTCGCTGCCCGATTGGCGGTGTGGAAGCGCGCCACCTCGCTCGGCGGCGTGGAAAGCCTGGTGGAGCACCGCGCCTCGATCGAGGGGCCGGGCACGCCCTGCCCGACGGACCTGCTCCGCCTCTCGGTCGGCCTGGAAGCGCCCGAGGATTTGCAGGCCGACCTGGAACAGGCGCTTGCTGCCCTGTAGGTTGGGACGTTCTTCCATAAGCCACTGCTTGCCCGACGGGAGCGCCGCCGATGATCGAGCTCTACACCTGGGGTACGTCGAACGGCCGCAAGATCTCCATCATGCTGGAGGAATGCGGCACTCCCTATAACGTGCATCCGATCGACATCACCAAGGACGAACAGTTCGCCGCCGCCTTCAAGGCGATCAATCCAAACAGCAAGATCCCGGCGATCGTCGACAGCCAGGGACCCGGCGGCAAGCCCTACACGGTGTTCGAGTCGGGTGCCATCTTGCTCTATCTTGGCGACAAGACGGGCAAGTTCCTGCCGAAGGAAACGGCGGCGCGCTACGATGTCATCCAGTGGCTGATGTTCCAGATGGGCGGAGTAGGGCCGATCTTCGGTCAGGTGCATCATTTCCTGCGCGCCGCCAAGGAGCAGGTGCCCTATGGCATCAAGCGCTACGGCGACGAATGCCGCCGGCTCTATGGCGTGATGAACGAGCGGCTGGCGGGCCGCGACTTCTTCTGCGGCGAGGTCTCGGTGGCCGATTTCGCGATCCTGCCCTGGGTGTTCCGGCACGATTGGCAGCAGGTCGATCTAGCCGCCTATCCCAACGTGAAAACCTGGTTCGAGCGGATGCTGGCACGACCCGGCGTCGGCCGCGGCATGAAGGTGCTGCTCTAGCCAATGTCGCTGCTGGACACGCCATCGGTCGCGCGGGTCAGCCGGGCGCTGGCTGATGCCGGCTCGACGGCACAAGTGGTGGCGCTGGCGGCGACCGCGCGCAGTGCCGAGGACGCGGCCAGAAGCGTCGGCTGTCCGCTCGGCGCCATCGTCAAGTCATTGGTGTTCCGGATCGGCGATCGGGCGGTGATGGCGTTGGTCGCCGGCGACCGGCAGTGCGATACCGGCAAGCTGCCGGTGATACTGGGGCTGGCCGGCAAGGCCGACCGCGCCGACGCCGATTTCGTGCGCCAGGCGACCGGCTTCGCCATCGGCGGCGTGCCGCCGGTGGGCCATCCCCGGCCGTTGCCAACCGCCATCGATGCCAGTCTTGCCCGCTTCACGACGGTCTATGCCGCCGCCGGGCATCCGCATTGCGTGTTTGCCACCACGACCGAGGAGCTGGCCCGCCTGACAGGCGGGCGACTGGACGCGGAACTGGCGCGGCAAGCCTGAGCCCGAACAGGAATTGCTAAGCGTCCGACGTTAGACTGTCCGGGTTGCGGTCGGCAGGGACAGGGTGTGCTGAAGGCGACATTCAGGCGACGGGCGAAGGCGATCCTGGGACCACCGCTGGCGGCGCTCGGCCGGCTGCGGCGCCGCCGGCACTTGGCGCGCGACCTGCCGCCCGTGTCGCGCGAGCACCCGCTGCGGGAACTCGCCGCGCTGGCCCAGCACGCCGCCGGCGGTCGGCCGAAGGGAGCGAGCGCATGACGACGGGCGCGCTGCGGGACTTGGCGAAATCGCTGCTGCCGAACTGGCTTTGGCGGAAGGCGGCGGACTGGCAGCGCGAACGCGACCTGCCGGCCGTGGCCAAGGTCGAACGCGCGGCGGATGCGACCGGCGCGTTCGCCCAGGATCCCGGCATCGCGCCCACGGTGGCGGCGGCGCTGGCCTGGCTGGACCGTGCGCAAGACCGTTCGGCCAGCGCCGACGGCGGCGTTGCCCGGCATTTCAGCCTGCTGACGGGCTGGGCGGACTCCTATCCCGAGACGACCGGCTACATCATCCCGACCTTGCTGGAATGCGGCGCCGAGGCGGGGCAGGACGAGTTGGTGGAGCGGGCGCGGCGCATGCTGGATTGGTGTCTCGAAATCCAGATGCCGGATGGCGGGTTCCAGGGCGGCACGGTCAACGCCAGGTCCAAGGTCGCCGTCACCTTCAACACCGGCCAGATCCTGCTGGGCCTCGCCGCCGATGCGGCGCGCTGGCCGAAGCCGGCCTATCGCGATGCCATGCACCACGCCGCGATCTGGCTGCGCGACAGCCTGGATGCCGACGGCGCCTGGCGCAAGCATCCGACGCCATTCGCCAAGCCGGGCGAGAAGACCTACGAAACCCACGTCGCCTGGGGCCTGTTCGAGGCCGAGCGGGCGGCCCCCGGCAACGGCTACGGCGAAGCCGGGTTGCGCCAGGTGCGCTGGGCGCTCGGCAAGCAGGCCGAGAACGGCTGGTTCGCCGACTGCTGCCTGGAGGATCGGGCGCATCCGCTGACCCACACGCTGGGCTACGCCTTGCGCGGCGTGGTGGAGGCCTACCGACTGACGGGCGAAGCATCCCTGCTGGTAGCCGCGGAGAAGACCGCGCGCGGCCTGCTGACCGCGCTAGCGGACGATGGCCGGTTGCCGGGCCGGCTCGACGCCGGCTGGCGGGCCGCGGTGCCCTGGGTGTGCCTGACGGGCAGCGTGCAGATCGCGCATAGCTGGCTGTTGTTGCACGAAGCCACCGGCGATCCCGCCTATCGCGACGCGGCGCGGCGGGCCAACGCCTATGTGCGGCGTCGCGTTCGCTTGGCCGGCAGCCCCGATCAGGTGGGCGGTATTAAGGGCTCGTTCCCCGTGGACGGCGATTACGGGCGTTTCGAATATCTCAATTGGGCGGCCAAGTTCTTCATCGACGCCAACCGTGCCGAGGCCCGCATGGCAGGGTAAACGCCGAGATTACCTTGGATACACGCTGGGTTAACCCAGCGATCCCCAGAGTCCGCGCCAAGCCAAGGCAAGGGAGCGCGGCATGGCGCGGGGGCAAACCCAGACGAAGACCGACGATCTGACGGCCTGTCGCGCGGCCGCCGAAGCCGGCCGGCCGGATGCGCTCTACCGCTTGGGCCTGTTCTATTCCAGCGGCAATGGCGTGCCGCTGGACTATGTCACCGCGCACAAGTGGCTCAATATCGCGGCCGTGCGCGGCTCCGACGACGCCAAGCGCCTGCGCCGGGAACTCGCCGCCGACATGACGCGCGAGGAAATCGCCGAGGCCCAGCGCCAGGCGCGCGAATGGATCAGCCGGCACTGAACCGATCGTTCAGCTCGCCAGCTTCTTCCTCAGCAGTTCGTTCGCCAGCGCCGGATTGGCCTTGCCGCGGCTTGCCTTCATCACCTGACCGACGAACCAGCCAAGCAGGGGTTCCTTGCCGGCGCGGTATTGTCCCACCTTGTCGGCGTTGCCCGCGATCACCTCGTCGATCAGGCCTTCGATCGCGTCCGAGTCCGAGACTTGCGTCAAGCCCTTGGTCTCGACGATGGCCTTGGCCGACTGGCCGCTGTCCACCATCTCGGCCAGCACGTCCTTGGCGGCGCGGCCGGAAATCGAACCGGCCGTCAACAGGTCGAGCAGTTCGCCCAGCCGGGCGGCGCTGACCGGACTGTCGGCGATGCCCTTGCCCAGCCGGTTCAGGTGGCCGAACAGATCGCCGGTCAGCCAGTTTGCCGCGACCTTGGCATCGCGGCCCTGGGCCAGCGCCTCGAAATAGTCGGCCGTCTCCTTCTCCGCCACCAGCACCGAAGCGTCATAGGCGTTCAGTGCCAGCTCGCGCATGAAGCGCGCCTTCTTGGCGTCGGGCAATTCCGGCAGGCTGGCGCTGAGGCCCGAGATGAACGCCTCGCTTAGCTCCAGGGGCAGCAGGTCGGGGTCGGGGAAGTAGCGGTAGTCGTGCGCTTCCTCCTTGCTGCGCATCTCGCGCGTGCTGCCGGTGCGCGAATCGAACAGCCGGGTCTGCTGTTTGACGCTGCCACCGTCCTCGATCAGCGCGATCTGCCGCTTGGCTTCGTAGTCGATCGCCTGCTGCACGAAGCGGATCGAGTTGACGTTCTTGATCTCGCAGCGCGTGCCGTAGCCCTCGCCGGGCCGACGCACCGAGACGTTGACGTCCGCCCGCAGGCTGCCTTCCTCCATGTTGCCGTCGCAGGTGCCGAGATAGCGCAGGATGGCGCGCAGCTTGCGCAAATAGGCGCCGGCCTCCTCGGCCGACCGCATGTCCGGCTCCGAGACGATCTCCATCAGCGCCACGCCGGCGCGATTGAGATCGACATAGGAGTGGCGCGGGTGCTGGTCGTGCAGGCTCTTGCCGGCGTCCTGCTCCAAATGCAGCCGGGTGATGCCCACTTCGCGCGTCGTGCCGTCGGCCAGATCGATCAGCAGGCGGCCTTTGCCCACGATCGGCTGCTTATACTGCGAGATCTGATAGCCGGCCGGCAGGTCGGGATAGAAGTAGTTCTTGCGATCGAACACCGAGACCCGGTTGATCTCGGCGGCTAGGCCAAGTCCGGTCTTGACCGCCTGCTCGACGCAGACGCGGTTGATCACCGGCAGCATTCCCGGCATCGCCGCGTCGACCAGGCTGACTTGCGCGTTGGGCGCCGCGCCGAAGGCGGTGGCGGCGCCGGAAAACAGCTTCGCGGCGGAAGTGACTTGGGCGTGCACTTCCAGGCCGATCACCACTTCCCACGGGCCGCTCGCGGCCGCCACGAGCTTGCTCGCGTCCCGGCTCATGGCAGCCGCCACCAGGGTTCCGGCCGGGCAGTGAAGCTGGCGGCCCGTTCCAGTTCCGCCGCCAGGGTCAGGATGGTCTCCTCGGCGAAGGCGGGTCCCAGGAGTTGCAGGCCCAGCGGCAGGCCGTCGGCGGACAGGCCGGCCGGCACGCTGATGCCGGGCAGGCCGGCCAGGTTGGCGGTGACGGTGAACACGTCGTTGAGATACATGGCGATCGGATCGTCGGCCTTTTCGCCGAGCGCGAAAGCAGGCCCCGGAGTGGTCGGCGTCAGGATGGCGTCGACGCGCCCGAAGGCGGCCTGAAAGTCCTGCTTGATCAGGCGGCGCAACTTCTGCGCCTTGACGTAATAGGCATCGTAGTAGCCGGCGGAGAGAACGTAGGTGCCGATCAGCACGCGTCGGCGCACCTCGCAGCCGAAGCCGGCGGCGCGCGTCTTCTCGTACATCTGCTGAATGTCCTCGCCTGGCACCCTGAGGCCGTAGCGCACGCCATCGTAGCGGGCGAGGTTGGACGAAGCCTCGGCCGGCGCCACGATGTAATAGGCGGGCAGTGCATACTTGGTGTGCGGCAAGCTGACCTCGACCACCTCGGCGCCGGCCGCCTTGAGCCAGTCGCAGCCCCGCTGCCACAAGGCCTCGATCTCGGGCGGCATGCCAGCCACCCGGTATTCGCCGGGAACCCCCACCTTGATGCCCCGCGCGGGACGCTCGCAGGCCAGTTCGTAGTCCGGCACCGGCCGGTCGGCGCTGGTCGAATCCTGCGGGTCGAAGCCGGCCATGCTGCGCAGCAAAACCGCAGCATCGCGGACATTGCGGGCGAACGGGCCGGCCTGGTCGAGCGAGGAGGCGAAGGCGACGATGCCCCAGCGCGAACAGCGCCCGTAGGTCGGCTTCAGGCCGACCACGCCGCTGACCGCCGCCGGCTGGCGGATCGAGCCGCCGGTATCCGTGCCGGTGGCGCCCAGCGCCAGGCCGGCCGCCACCGCCGCGGCCGAGCCGCCGGACGAGCCGCCGGGCGTCAGCGGCCGATTGTCGCCGGCGCGTCGCCACGGGCTTTTGACCGGCCCGTAATGGCTGCTCTCGTTCGACGAGCCCATGGCGAACTCGTCGAGATTGGTCTTGCCGAGCAGGATGGCGCCGGCCTCCCAGAGCTTGCGCGTGACGGTCGATTCGTAGGTCGGCTGGAAGCCGTCCAGGATGTGGCTGGCGGCGGTGGTCAGCACGCCCTTGGTGCAGAACAGATCCTTGATCGCCAGCGGGATGCCTTCCAGCGCGCGGGCCTCGCCGCGCGCCAGTCGGCGGTCGCTCTCGCCGGCCATGGCGAGGGCGATTTCCGGCGTTTCGGTAATGAAGGCGTTGAGCGGCCGGGCCGCCGCCATGGCCTTGAGTTCGGCGCGCACCAGTTCGTTGGCCGACAACGTGCGATCGGCCAGTCGCGCCCGGGCTTCGGAGATCGAGGCGGGAAGGTTCATTCCACGACCTTTGGCACGGCGAAGAAGCCGGCTTCCTGGGCCGGCGCGTTGGCGACGATGTCGGCCGAATAGCCGCCGTCGGTCACCCGATCCTCGCGCCAGCGCAGCACTTCGTCGTGCACCGAGGCCATCGGCGCCACCGCCGCGGTATCCACCTCGTCCAGCACCGCCACCCAGGCGAGAATCCCGCCCAGTTCCTTGGCCAGGGCCGGCAGTTCCGCATCCTTCACCGCGATGCGTGCCAAGCGGGCGATGCGCCGGACGGTCGCGGTGTCGATCTCGCTCGGCTTGTTTGCGGGCATGGGCGACCTCTAGCATCGCGCATGCTGATGGACAAGATTGCCGACCTGCGGGCTGGGGTCGCGCCCGGGCGGCGGCTGCTGGGGCTTGATCTGGGCCGCAAGACCATCGGCCTCGGTCTATCGGACGTGACCTGGACGGTGGCCAGTCCACTCGGCACCATCGCCCGTCGGCGCTTGGCCGAGGACCTGGCCGACCTGCTGGCGGAAGTCGATCGGCAGCAAGCAGGTGGCCTGGTGGTGGGCCTGCCGATCGGCCTGGACGGCCGCGAAGGCCCGCGCTGCCAGTCGGTCCGGCAGTTCGTGCGCGACCTGCTGAAGCTGCGCGACCTGCCGGTCGCCTTTTTCGACGAGCGGCTGTCCACGGCGGCGGTCGAGCGCATGCTGGTGGACGAGGTCGACATGTCGCGGCGGCGACGCAGGCAGGTGGTGGACAAGCTTGCGGCGGCCTACATCCTGCAGGGCGCGCTCGACCTGCTGCGTCGGCCGGCGGGCTAGCCGATGCCGGGCGTTGTCGGCACGCTGCTGCCGATCTTCTTGATGATCGGCGCCGGCTGGCTGGCGCGGCGATCGCGCTTTCCGGGCGAGGCGTTCTGGCCGGCGCTCGACCGGGTGGTGTATTTCGCATTGTTCCCGGCGCTGCTGATCCGCACGTTCGCCAACGCCAAGCTGGGCGGGCTGGAGATCGTCGCCATGGCGGCGACGATCTGGCTGACGATGGCGGCGATGGTGGTCGGGTTGCTGTTGGCGCGGCCGCTGCTGAACGTGGCCGGTCCCACATTCGCCAGCCTGTTGCAGACCGCCGTGCGTTTCAACGCCTATACCGGCCTTGCCGTGTCGCAGGCGGCCTATGGCGAAACCGGCCTGGCGCTGTTTTCGCTCGCCATCGCGCTGGTCACACCGCTGGCCAACGTGATCTCGGTGACGGCCTTCTTGCGGCTGGCCGAGGCGACGGACGGCCGGCGGCCGCGCGTCTGGCGCGAACTGGCGCGCAACCCGCTGATCCTGGGCATCGCCGTCGGCCTGCTGCTCAACGCGTCCGGCGCCGGCCTGCCCTGGCCGCTTTCGACGATCTTCGACCTGGCGGCGCCGGCCGCCCTGCCGCTTGCCCTGCTGTCGGCCGGCGCTGGCCTGGACCTCGGCGCCGTGCGCGGGTCGGGCGTCTGGGTCGTCGTCGGCGTCGCCTTGCGTCTGGTCGGCATGCCGCTGTTGGTGCTGGCCATGGCCTGGTGGTTCGGTCTGGAAGGACAGGCGCGGCAGATCCTGCTGCTTTATGCCTGCCTGCCGACCTCGCCGGCCGGCTACACGCTGGCGCGGCAATTGGGCGGCGACGCGCCGGCGACGGCCGGCATGATCGCGCTCAGCACGCTGCTGGCGATGCTGACCATGCCGTTCTGGCTCGGCTAGGGCGATTTCGGTTCCGATCGAACCGGCAGGTTCGGTTTGAGCGGAAGCTATCGCCCTGCAACCCGGACGGCGGCGCGCTCGGCTCCGAGCCGATGGCGCGCAGAGCGCGATTGCCGCTGATCGGACGCCGCGCCAGGTCCGCGTCAGGCGCGGCTTGCCGGCTCGCGCGCGGCTCTCTATACAATGGCTTTCCGCCATGAATGCACCGGCCTTCGCGTTCGCCCGCCGACACTTGCTCGGCATCGAGGGGCTGTCGGCGGCGGAAATCGCCGCGGTCCTGGATCTGGCCGATTCCTACGTCGGACAAAACCGGCAGATCGACAAGAAGGGCACCAAGCTGCGCGGCCGCACGCTGATCAACCTGTTCTTCGAGGACTCGACACGTACCCGCACCTCGTTCGAACTGGCCGGCAAGCGGCTGGGCGTCGACGTCATCAACATGTCGGTCGGCAGTTCGGCGGTGAAGAAAGGCGAAACGCTGATCGACACGGCGATGACGCTGAATGCCATGCGCCCCGATGTGCTGGTGGTGCGCCATCCCGATTCGGGCGCCGCCAACCTGCTGTCGCAGAAGGTCGACGGTTCGGTCATCAATGCCGGCGACGGCAAGCACGAACATCCGACGCAGGCCCTGGTCGACGCGCTGACGATTCGCCGCCGGCTGGGCCGCTTGAACGGCCTGGTCGTGGCGATCTGCGGCGACATCCTGCACAGCCGCGTCGCCCGCTCCAACATCCTGCTGCTCAACACCATGGGCGCGCGGGTCAAGGTGATCGCGCCGCCTACGCTGGTGCCGGGCCTGGCCGACCGGCTGGGTGTGGAAGTGCACCACCATATGCGCGACGGCCTGCGCGGCGCCGACATCGTGATGATGCTCAGGCTGCAGACCGAACGCATGCGCGGCTCCTATGTCCCCTCGATCCGCGAATATTTCCGCTTCTATGGCCTCGACCGCGAGAAGCTGGCGGTGGCCAAGCCGGACGCGCTCATCATGCATCCCGGTCCGATGAATCGCGGCGTGGAGATCGATACCGAGGTGGCCGACGACATCCACCGCAGCGTCATCCGCGAACAGGTCGAAATGGGCGTGGCGGTGCGCATGGCGGTGCTGGACCTGCTGTCGCGCCATTTGCCCAACTATGCCGCGGACGGTGGCAAATGAGCGGCCGGCGCGTCGCCTACCTCAACGCGCGCCTGCTGGATCCCGATAGCGGCCTCGACGCCCCGGGCAACCTGTTGAGCATCGATGGCGTGGTGGCGGCACTGGGTCCCCGACTGTTCGCCGACGGTGTCCCCGGGGACGCCGAGGTGGTGCATTGCGGTGGCCGGGTGCTGGCGCCCGGCCTGATCGACATGCGGGTGTTCGTGGGCGAGCCGGGGGCCGAGCACAAGGAGACCCTGGCCAGCGCCGGGCAGGCCGCGGTGGCGGGCGGCATCACCACCATCGTCACCATGCCCAACACCACGCCGCCCATCGACGACATCGCGCTGGTCGAATACATCAGCAAGCGCGGGCGCGAGAGTTCCGCCGTGCGGGTCTACCCGATGGCCGCGGTGACGGTCGGCCTGGCCGGCCAGCGCATGACCGAGATCGGATTGCTGACCCAGGCCGGCGCCATCGCCTTTACCGACGGCGACCGTTCGGTGGCCGACGGGCAGGTGATGCGGCGGGCGCTGAGCTATGGCCGGGCGTTCGGCGCCCTGCTTTGCCAATATCCGGAAGAGCCGACGCTGGCGCGCGACGGCGCGATGAACGAGGGCGAGGTGGCGATGCGGCTGGGCCTGCCGGGCATTCCGGGCGCCGCCGAGACCATCATGCTGGAGCGCGACTTGCGGCTAGTCGGTTTGACCGGCGGCCGCTATCACGCCGCCGCGCTGTCCACCGCCGCCTCGGTCGAGGCGCTACGCCGGGCAAAGCAGCAGGGATTGCCGGCCAGCGGCGCGGCGCTGCCGCACAATTTTGCGCTGAACGAGAGCGCGGTGGGCGAGTACCGCACCTTCGCCAAGACGCAGCCACCGCTCAGGGCCGAGGAGGACCGGCGGGCGCTGGTCGATGGCCTGGCCGACGGCACCATCGAGGTGATCTGTTCCGGGCACGATCCGCAGGATGTGGAAAGCAAGCGTCAGCCGTTCGAGCAGGCCGCATTCGGTGCCATCGGCCTGGAGACCATGCTGCCGCTGGCCTTGGAACTGCATCACAACCAAGAGCTGTCGTTGTTGGCGTTGCTGGGCAAGATGACGGTCGGCCCGGCGCGGTTGTTGGGACTGCCGCAGGGCCGCCTGGCGCCGGGCGCGCCTGCCGACCTGGTGCTGTTCGATCCCGAGCAGCCCTGGCGCATCGACGAGGCCAGGTTGATCAGCAAGTCGAAGAACACGCCCTATCACGAGCGCCCTGTGCAAGGCAGGGTCTGGCGAACCGTGGTGGCGGGCCGCCAGGTCTTTCCGCCGCCTCGCGAAACGTGATCGCCCATGGTCTCGCCGTTGGGCGATCTCGGCTATACGTGGCCCTTCCTGGCGGCCGTCGTCCTCGGCTACCTGCTGGGCTCGGTTCCGTTCGGCGTCCTGCTGACCCGCGCCGCCGGCTTGGGCGATATCCGTCGGGTCGGCAGCGGCAACATCGGCGCGACCAATGTGCTGCGCACCGGCCGCAAGGGATTGGCCCTCGCCACCTTGCTGCTGGATGGCGGCAAGGGCGCGGCGGCGGTGCTGCTGGCCGGTCAGTTCGGCCAGGACATAGCGGTATTGGCGGGCGGTGGCGCCTTCCTGGGACATCTGTTCCCGCCTTGGCTGCGGTTTCGTGGCGGCAAGGGGGTGGCGACGTTCCTGGGCGTGCTGTTGGCGTTGGTGCCGCTGGCCGGCCTGCTTGCCTGTTCGACCTGGCTGCTGGCGGCGGTGTTTGCGCGCTATTCCTCGCTGGCGGCGCTCGCCGCCGCGGTGGCCGCGCCGGTCTATGTCTGGTGGCTGGGCGACTGGCAGCGGATGGAACTCACCATTGCCATGGCGGTCCTGGTTTTCATCAGGCATCGGTTGAACATACGCCGGCTAATTTCCGGCGATGAAACGAAAATCTCCTTGGGCCGCGGTTCCAAGGCAGGGCGATGAGCGACGGCGGGGGATTGCCGGCGGAGGAGCGCTTGGCGTGGCTCAGGCTGTACCGCACCGAACATGTCGGGCCGGTTGCGTTCCGCCAATTGCTGGCCAGGCTCGGCAGTGCCTCGGCGGCTCTGGCGGCGGTACCGGATCTGGCGCGGCGGGGCGGCCGGCTGACGCCGCCGCGGATACCCGGTCGAGCCGAGGCGGAGGCTGAACTGGCCGCCGCCCAGCGCATGGGCGCGCGCCTGCTGACCCTGGCCGATCCCGGATTTTCGGCGGCGCTGGCAGCGGTGAGCGATGCGCCGCCGTTGCTCTATGCGCGCGGCGAGGCGGCGCTGCTGACCCGGCCGGCGGTGGCCGTGGTTGGCGCCCGCAATGCCTCGGCCAGCGGTCAGCGCTTCGCCGAGAACCTGGCGCGCGAATTGGGCGCCGCCGGACTTGCGGTCGTCTCCGGTCTCGCGCGCGGCATCGACGCGGCGGCCCATGGCGGCGCGCTGGCCGGCGGCACCATCGCCGTGCTCGCCGGCGGCGTCGACGTGGTGTTCCCCCCTGAAAATCAGAAGCTCTATCAGAAGATAGTAGAGCAAGGCCTTGTCTTGTCGGAGATGCCGCCCGGCACTCGACCGCTCGGACAGCATTTCCCGCGACGCAACCGGGTGATCTCGGGGCTCAGCTTGGGGGTGGTGGTGGTGGAAGCGGCCTTGCGGTCGGGCTCGCTGATCACCGCGCGCTTGGCGCTGGAACAGGGTCGGGAAGTGTTCGCCGTGCCGGGGTCGCCGCTCGATCCACGGGCACGGGGGAGCAATGACTTGTTGCGCCAAGGCGCGGTGCTGACTGAGGAGGCGGAGGACGTGCTGGCGGTCTTGCGGCCGCTGCTGTCGCGCCCACTGGGTGACCCGGCGGGCGACGCCACGCCGCCACCGTTCGTCGATCCGCCGGCCGACGCGCATGCCCTGGTCCTGGAACTGCTGAGCCCGACCCCAGTGTCGCAAGACGAGATTGTGCGTCGCAGCAAATTGACAGCCGGGATGGTCGTCGCCATCTTGCTCGACCTGGAACTGGCCGGCCGACTGGACCGGCATCCTGGGAATCGCGTATCGCTACGCCCCAACTAGCGCGGTGTCCGATCCGCTGGAATCGCGATCCGCGGTCCATCGGATCGGAGCCCTCCGCGCTGCGGTCGTGGTTGCAGGGCAATGGCTTCCGGCGAAACCGAACCGGCCGGTTCGCCGGGAACGGCAATTGCCCCAGCCGCCCAGTCGGTCCGTGGAGGTCTCGTTGCCCTCGCCTGACGTCGTGGTTGTGGAATCGCCCGCCAAGGCCAAGACAATCAACAAGTATTTGGGCTCGGGCTATGTCGTGCTGGCGAGCTATGGGCATGTGCGCGACCTGCCGGAGAAAGACGGCTCGGTGCGGCCCGAGCAGGACTTCGACATGCTCTACGCGGTCGAACCCGACTCGCAGAAGCATCTGCGGCTGATCGCCAAGGCGGCCAAGGAAGCGAGACGGCTGTATTTGGCCACGGACCCCGACCGCGAGGGCGAGGCGATTTCCTGGCATGTGCTGCAGGCGCTACGGGCCGAACACCGCCTCACGGATCTCGAGGTCAAGCGGGTGGCGTTCAACGCGATCACCAAGAAGGCGGTGCTGGACGCGATCGCCCATCCGCGCGAGCTCGACCTGGACCTGGTGAACGCGCAGCAGGCCCGCCGCGCGCTCGACTATCTGGTCGGCTTCACATTGTCGCCGGTGCTGTGGCGCAAGCTGCCGGGGGCACGCTCGGCCGGCCGGGTGCAGTCGGTGGCGCTGCGCCTGGTCTGCGAGCGGGAGATGGAGATCGAGGCCTTTCGGCCGGAGGAATACTGGTCGGTCGATGTCGATCTGACGACGCCCCGTGGCGAACCGTTGGCCGCACGCCTGGTCAGCCTGGACGGGCGCAAGCTGGAGAAGTTCAGCCTGCCGGACGAGGCCACCGCCCAGCGCGCCTTTGCCGCCGTCGCCGCCCGCGCCTTCCAGGTCAAGGACGTGGAGACCCGGCCGCAGCGCCGCAATCCGCCGCCGCCCTTCACCACCTCGACCATGCAGCAGGAAGCCTCCCGCAAGCTCGGCTTCGCCGCCAAGCGCACCATGCAGATCGCACAGCGTCTCTACGAGGGGATCGAACTCGGCGGCGAGACGGTCGGCCTCATCACCTACATGCGCACCGACGGCGTGCAGATCGCCGAGGAGGCGGTGGCCGACTGCCGGCGGGTGATCCAGCAGCGGTTCGGCCGGCCCTATCTGCCGGCGGAGCCGCGCCGCTATCAGGCGCGTACCCTGAATGCCCAGGAAGCGCACGAAGCGATCCGGCCGACCGACCCGGCCCGCGAACCGGACACGGTCGAACGCTTCCTCGATGCCGACCAGCGCCGGCTCTACGAACTCATCTGGAAGCGCACCATGGCAAGCCAGATGGAAAGCGCCCGGCTGTCGCGCACGGCGGTGGAGATCGCCTCGCCCGATGGCCGGGTGGGCTTGCGCGCAACCGGCGCGGTGCTGGAATTCCCCGGTTTCCTCGCGCTTTACCAGGAAGGTCGCGACGACCGGACCGGCCGCGAGGAGGAGGACGACGACGAGCGCCGCCTGCCACGGGTGCAGGCCGGCGAGGCGCTGGCGCGGGCGGCGATCCGGCCGGAGCAGCATTTCACCGAGCCGCCGCCGCGCTACGCCGAGGCGACGCTGGTCAAGAAGCTGGAGGAGCTCGGCATCGGCCGGCCCTCGACCTACGCCAGCATTCTGTCGGTGTTGCAGGATCGCAGTTATGTACGCCTGGAGAAGAACCGTTTCGTGCCGGACGCCAAGGGCCGGCTCGTCACCGCCTTTCTGGTCGGTTTCTTCGAGCGCTATTTCGCCTACGACTTCACCGCCAAGCTGGAAGAACAGCTGGACGAGATCGCCGAACGGCGGGCGGACTGGAAGGCGGTGCTGCGCGAATTCTGGCTGGCCTTCAGCCGGCGCGCGGAGCCGGGCGAGGCGGGCGTCGTGCTGGCTTCGGTGGCCGATGCCATTGCCCATCTCGATCGCGCCATCGGCAAGCGCGGCGAGGTGCTGTCGGCGATCGACCAGGCCTTGGGGCCGCATTATTTCCCGCCGCGCGCCGATGGGCGCGACGCACGGCAATGTCCGGCCTGCAGCGACGGTCGCCTGGCCATCCGCTTCGGCCGCAACGGCGGCTTCATCGGCTGCTCGCGCTACCCCGACTGCCGCTATACCCGGCCGCTGATCGGCGGCGAGGGTGAGGAGGCGGCCGAGGAAGGCCCGCGCGACCTGGGGATCGACCCGCCGAGCGGGCTTGCGGTGAGCCTGCGCAAGGGACCGTTCGGCCTTTACCTGCAGCTGGGCGAGGCGCGCGGCGGCGAGAAGCCTCGCCGGGTCACCCTGCCGCGCGACGTGCGGGCGGAGGAGATCGCCCTGGACCTGGCGCTGGCGCTGCTGCGACTGCCCCGCCAACTGGGCGCGCATCCGGAGGACGGCAAGCCGATCCTGGCCGGCATCGGTCGCTTCGGCCCCTATCTGCAGCACGAGAAGAAATACGCCCGTCTGTCCGGCACCGAGGAGGTGCTGAGCATCGGCCTGAACCGGGCGGTCGACCTGTTGGCGCAGCCGCGCCGGCCGGGCCGGGGCGAGCGGCCGGCGGCCACGCCGCTGCGCGAGCTGGGCGCGCATCCGGAAGACGGCGCGCCGGTGCGGCTTTTTTCCGGTCGCTACGGTCCTTATGTAAAGCACGGTGCCGTGAACGCGACGCTGCCCAAGACGACCCCGCCGGAAAGCCTGACGCTCGAGCAGGCGGTCGCCTTGCTGGCCGAGCGCCAGGCGGCCGGTGGCAAGAAGCCGCGCCGGGCGGGCCGGCGCGCGACGCCCACCGCGGAAAGCCGGGCCAAGCCAGCCGCCGACAAGGCTGCCAAGCGCCCTCGCAAGCGGGTTGGCAACGGGCGGCCAGCGACACGCGCCAAGACCGCGGCGGGCGATTGAAGGAAGCCGGCGGCATGGTTCGCGCGCCCCGTCGTGCCACGCTGCCGGACAAGGAGGCGGTCCGGCAGTTCATCGAAAATAGCCCCGGCAAGGTCGGCAAGCGCGAGATCGTGCGTGCCTTCGGCCTGACCGGCGCGGAACGGATTGGCTTGAAGACGTTATTGAAGCAAATGGCCGGCGATGGCCTGATCGCGCGCAGCGGGCGGCGCGGGCTCGGCATGCCCGGCCGACTGCCGAGCGTTGCGACCATCGAGATCACCGGCCTCGATCAGGAGGGCGGCCTTGTTGCCCGCCCGCTGGTCTGGGAGGAAGCGGTCCCGCCTCCGGCCATCGCGGTGCAGCCCAGTCGCGAGATCCGCCCCGCGCTGGCGGTCGGCGACCGCCTGTTGGCCCGTCTGGCGCCGGACGGTGCTGGCTATCGCGCCCGACCGATCCGCCGCATCGAGCGGGCGCCGGAACGGCTGTTGGGCGTGCTCAGCCAATCACCCGAGGGCTGGCGCCTGACGCCGGCCAGCCGCAAGGACCGGGGCGACTATCGGCTGGCGGCGGCGGATCTGGGCGGCGCGCTTGCCGGCGAGCTGGTTGAGGCCGAAGTGTTGCCCGGCCGTCGCCTGGGACCGCGCGCGGCCCGCGTGCGCGAGCGTGTGGGCAGTCTCGACAATCCGCGCGCGCTCAGCCTGATCGCGCTCCACCAGCACGAAATCCCGCGCGAATTCGCCGCCGACGCGCTGCGTCAAGCGCGCCATCTGCCGCCCGCCGGATTGGCCGGCCGCGAGGACCTGCGCGACCTTCCCTTCGTCACCATCGACGGCGAGGACGCGCGCGATTTCGATGACGCGGTCCTTGCCGAGGTGGATAGCGATGCCGCCAACCCGGGCGGCTTCTGGCTGTGGGTTGCCATCGCCGATGTGGCGCATTACGTGCGGGCGGGTTCGGCGCTCGATCGCGAGGCGCTGAAGCGCGGCAATTCCGTCTACTTCCCCGATCGCGTCGTGCCGATGTTGCCGGAGCGGCTGTCCAACGACCTTTGCAGCCTGCGCGAGGCGGAGGACCGGCCGGTGCTGGTGGCGCGCCTGCGCTTCGATGCGGCGGGTCACAAGCGCGAACACCGTTTCCTGCGCGCGGTCATCCGCTCGAGCGCCCGGTTGACCTATGCCGAAGTGCAGGCCGCCGCCGACGGTCGGCCGTCGGCCAAGCTGGAGCGGCTGCGCGAACGCGTGCTGGCGCCGCTGCTGGACGCGCATGCCAGCCTGTACCGGGCGCGGCGCCGGCGCGGGCCTTTGGAACTCGAGCTGAGCGAAATGCAGGTGCATTTTGACAAGGAGGGCGAGGTCAGCGCCATCCGTCCGCGGCCGCGCTATCTGAGCCATCGGCTGATCGAGGATTGCATGATCGCGGCCAACGTGGCGGCGGCCGAGGCGCTGGAGGACCTGGCGCTGCCCTGCATGTACCGCATCCATGCCGCGCCGGATGCCGAGCGGGTGCGCGGCCTGGCGCGCTTCCTGGCCAGCCTTGACCTGAAGTTCTCGTTGGGCGAGAGCCTGCGTCCGCGATTGTTCAATCGGGTGCTGGAGCAGGTGGATGGCGGCCAGCATCGCGACGCCGTCAACCAGGCGGTGTTGCGCACCCAGGCGCAGGCGGAATACAGCCCCGACAATATTGGCCATTTCGGCTTGGCGCTGCGCCGCTATGCGCATTTCACTTCGCCCATCCGCCGTTATGCCGACCTGCTGGTGCACCGCGCGCTGATCCGCGGGCTGGGCCTGGGCGAGGGCGGGCTGGAGGATGCCGAAGCCCTGGCCCTGGCGCGCGTCGCCGAGCGCATCTCCGCCGCCGAACGTCGCGCCATGGCGGCCGAACGCGATGCCGTGGATCGCTTCGTTGCCGCCTACATGGCCGAACGCATCGGTCAGGATTTCGTGGGCCGCATCGCCGGCGTCAATCGTGCCGGCCTGTTCGTGCGCCTGCAGGCGACCGGCGCCGACGGCTTCGTGCCGATTTCCAGCCTGGGCAGCGAATATTTCAGCCATGTCGAGGCCGAGCAGAGCCTGGTCGGTAGCCGCAGCGGCCGGCGCTATCGGCTGGGCGATGAGGTGGAAGTGCGGTTGCTGGAAGCCGTGCCGGTGACGGGGGGTCTGCTGTTCCAGTTGCAGGACGGCGGGCGGCCGCCGGCGCGCCAGCCAGCCCGGCCGGGTGCGGCCCGGCGCCAGCGACGGCGATGAGCCGACCGCGGCCGCTGTGGACCGCGCTGCGGCGCGGCTTCGCCCGGCGTTGCCCGGCCTGTGGCCAGGGCCGGTTGCTGCATCGCGTGCTGAAGGTGGTCGAGCACTGCGCGCGTTGCGGCGAAGCCATGCACCATCATCGAGCGGATGACGCGCCGCCCTATTTCACCATCCTGATCCTCGGCCACGTGGTGCTGCCGGGCATGCTGCTGTTGGAGCAGACGCAGCGGCCGGCGGAATGGGTGCATTTGGCGATTTGGCTGCCGCTCAGCCTGGCCGGCATCGGCTGGCTGCTGCCGCGGGTCAAGGGCGCGCTGATTGGCTTGCAGTGGGCGCAAGGCATGCACGGCTTCGGCGCCGTCGGCAAGCGGCCGCGCCTGGACAGCCGATCCTAGGCGGTGCATGGTGCCGCCTCCCGACAGCCACAGCCGATCTTGAACGAGATGAGCGAGGCGGACGCCAAGCCCGGCGCGGTGCGGCCGCGCGATGCCGCGACACTGGTGTTGCTGAAGCGCCAGGGTGGCATCCCGCGCGTGCTGATGGGCCAGCGGCACAAGGGTCACAAGTTCTTTCCCGATGCCTATGTGTTCCCGGGCGGTCGGGTCGACCGCGCGGACGGCCATGTCAAGCCGGTGACGCCGTTGCCGGCGGCAAGCGCGGTCAAGCTCGGCAAGTCCTTGAGCCCGCATCGCGCGCGCGCGTTGGCGCTGGCGGCGGTGCGGGAAACCTTCGAGGAGACCGGCCTGGTGATCGGCCGGCCGGGACGGGCCGAGGGTGCGGTGCCGCAGGCTTGGCTCGACTATTTCGCCACGGGCCACCAGCCGGCCTTGGACGGTCTCTGGTACATCGCGCGGGCGATCACGCCGCCGTTCCGGCCGATCCGCTTCAACGCCCGGTTTTTCCTGGCCGATGCCGACCGGCTGGAGGGCGAGCTGAACGGCTCGGGCGAACTGCTTTATCTCGATTGGCTGCCGATCCCCGAGGCGCTCGAACTCAACCTGCCCAACATCACCAAGATCGTGCTGGAAATGGTGCAGGCGATCGAGGGCGATATCGGTGCCTGGGCAGCGGCGCGCGACGTGCCCTGCCATCGCACCCGGTATGGCAAGCGCGTGCTGGAGCTGGAGTGAGCCGGGCGACGGCCACGGCCCGCCCGGTCCACCCCCGCGATGCCGCCAGCTTGGTGGTGTTGCGCGGCCGCGGCGACAAGGCCGAGGTGCTGATGGGGCTGCGCGGCGCCGGGCACAAGTTCATCCCCAACCGCTATGTCTTTCCGGGCGGTCGACTGGATCCCGCCGACCGGGCCCAGCCGGCGCTGCGCGAGCCCGATCCGGCCATGGTCGAGCGCTTGCTGCCGCTCTGGCCGGCGGCCAAGACCCGCGCGCTCGCGGCCGCCGCCCTGCGCGAGACCTTCGAGGAAACCGGCCTTGCCTTTGGCCGAGTTGACGAGCGCGGCATGCAGGCTGACCTGTCGGCGCTCGGCTACCTTGCCCGCGCCATCACCCCTAGCGACAGCCCCATCCGCTTCCACGCCCGGTTCTTCCTGGCCGATGCGGAACGGGCAGAGGGCCGCCTCGCCGGTTCCGGCGAACTGCAGGACTTGCGGTTCGTCGCCATCGCCGAGGCGCTCACCTGGCCCATCGTCGACGTGACCGAGTTCGTCTTGCGCGACTTGCAGCGCCGCTTGGCCGGGCAGGTGCCGCCCGGCCTGCCGTTCTTCGGCTATCGCAATGGCCGGCCCAGCATCCGCTACGAGTAGGCAGGGCGCCAACCGGGCGCTGGCCGGCATTATTGGCTGCATCGCGGTCTACGCGCTGGCCTATGGCCTGTCGACGCCGCTGCTGTCCCTGCTGCTGGAACAGCGAGGCGTCAGCCGCACGCTGAACGGTCTCAACGCGGCCATGCCGGCGCTGGCGATCCTGCTGGTCTCCCCGTTCGTGCCGTTTCTGGTGCGCCGGATCGGTGCCCGGCGCTATCTGCTGGGCGCCCTGGCGATCGAGGCGGCCTGTTTCCTGTTGCTGAAGCTGTTTCAGGACCTCGCGGCGTGGTTCGTCATCCGCACCGTTCTGGGCGCCACCGCCGTCTCGCTGTGGGTGGTGGGCGAGGCCTGGATCAACCAGATCACGCCGGAAGCCCGCCGCGGCCGCGTGCTGGGGCTTTACAACACCATCGCCGCCGGCGGCTTCGCGCTGGGGCCGGCGGCCATCGCGGTTACCGGCACCGCCGGCTGGCTGCCGTTCCTGGCGGCGGCGGGCGTGCTGCTCGCGGCCGGCTCGCCGCTGCTGCTGGCCCGGGTCGGAGCCGCGGACCTGGGCGGCGGCGGGCCGCCGGGCCTCGTTGCCTTCATCGCCGCCATGCCGGTGCTGTTCTGCGGCGCCCTGCTGGTCGGCTACGTCAACGGCGCCGCCTTGTCGCTGCTCCCGGTCTATGGCGTGCGCAGCGGCCTTGACGAGGCGGCAGCCGCGTTCATGCTGGTGGCGCTAGGGCTTGGCAACGTCGTGCTGCAGCTTCCGGTCGGCTGGCTGGCGGACAAGCTGGATCGCCGCCGCCTGCTGTTGGCGTTGACCCTGGTTGGCGCGGCCGGCGCGGCGGCCCTGCCTTACGTCGTCGGGCATGCTTGGGCGCTGTGGCCGGTGCTGTTTCTGTGGAGCGGTCTCTTCATGTCGGTCTATACCATCGTGCTGGCCATGCTCGGCCAGCGGCTGCGCGGCGCCGCGCTGATGACCGGTACCGCTGCCATGGGCGTGGCCTGGGGTGCGGGCGGCCTGCTGGGTCCGGCCGCCGGCGGACTGGCCATGGACCTGTGGGACCCGCACGGGCTGGCCGTGGCGATGGCCGCAGGCTGCCTGGTGTTCGCGCTGTTCGTCGTCCTGCGCCGCGCTTGACAGGGCAGGACCGCCACCTATGTTGACGGCAGTTTCGGGCAAGCGGAGCCGAGCCGATGGCCAAGCCGAACACCGTCAAGATCAAGCTGGTGAGCAGCGCCGGCACCGGGTTCTATTATGTGACGAAAAAGAACCCACGCAAGCAGACGGAAAAGATGGCGCTCAAGAAATACGATCCCGTCGCCAAGAAGCACGTCGAGTTCAAGGAAGGCAAGATCAAGTAACAGCAAGCGGTCGACGCCGGGCTTGAACCGGCCGGCGGCCGCAGGGCCGCTGGGCCGTTGGCGCATGGGAGGACGAGATGGCGACGGCCCCGACGCTGGACGACTATCGCAAGCAGGCCGGCGGGCTCAGCTACCGCAACCAGGCCTTCATCGCCGGCAGGTACGTGCCGGCGGCGTCCGGCAAGACCTTCGACTGCGTCAGCCCGATCGACGGCAAGGTGCTGACCGCGGTGGCGGCGTGCGAGGCCGAGGATGTCGACCGCGCGGTGGCGGCGGCGCGTGCTGCTTTCGAGAAGGGTGCCTGGGCGAATGCCGCGCCGGCCCGCCGCAAGCAGGTGCTGCGCCGGTTCGCCGAGCTCATCCTCAAGCACAAGGACGAACTGGCGCTGCTGGAAACCCTCGACATGGGCAAGCCGATCCGCTACTCGGCCAGCGTCGACATCCCGGGCGCCGCCAACGCGATCGCCTGGTACGCCGAGGCGATCGACAAGCTCTACGACGAGATCGCGCCGACCGATCCTTCGGCGCTGGCGCTGATCACGCGCGAGCCGGTGGGCGTGGTGGCCGCCGTGGTGCCATGGAACTTCCCGCTGCTGATGGCCTCCTGGAAACTGGGGCCGGCGCTGGCGGCCGGCAACAGCGTGATCCTGAAGCCGGCCGAACAATCGCCGCTGACGGCGCTGCGGGTTGCCGAACTGGGACTTGAGGCGGGCTTGCCGGAGGGCGTTTTCAACGTGCTGCCCGGCTTTGGCGAAACCGCGGGCCAGGCCCTCGGCCGCCACATGGGCGTCGATTGCGTTGCCTTCACCGGCTCGACCGAGGTCGGCAAGTACTTCCTGAAATACGCCGCCGAAAGCAACATGAAGACGGTCAGCCTGGAATGTGGCGGCAAGTCGCCCAACATCGTGCTGGCCGACGCACCCGACCTCGATGCCGCCGCCAAGGCCGCCGCGTTCGGCATCTTCTTCAACCAGGGCGAGGTGTGTAACGCGGCTTCGCGCCTGCTGGTCGATGCCAGCATCAAGGACGCTTTCCTGGAAAAAGTGATGGCGGTCGGTGCCCGCTTGCAGCCGGGCAATCCGCTCGACCCCAAGACCCATATGGGCGCGATGGTGGACCGCGCGCAGACCGCCCGCGTGCTCGACTATATCGACCAGGGCCGGGCGGACGGCGCGGAGCTGCGCATGGGCGGCAAGCAGGCGCTGGCCGACAGCGGCGGCTGCTATATCGAGCCCACGGTGTTCGACAAGGTCGACAACCGCATGCGCATCGCGCAAGAGGAGATCTTCGGGCCGGTCTTGTCGACGATCGCCTTCAAGGCGCCGGAAGAAGCGCTCAGGATCGCCAACGACACGATCTACGGCCTGGCGGCCGCGGTGTGGACGCGCGACATATCGACCGCCCATCGCATGGCGCGCGCTCTCCGCGCCGGCGTCGTCTGGGTCAACACCTACGATGCTGGCGAGATCACGACGCCGTTCGGCGGCTACAAGCAGTCGGGCTTCGGGCGCGACCGCTCGCTGCACGCGATCGACAAATACACCCAGCTGAAGACCACGTGGATCAATCTCGCTCGCTAGTTTCGCGGGCTCGGGCCCAAGGCGGCCACGGGCTGCCCGGTCGACGGCATGCTTTCGTCCGCCTCCGCCGCCGCCTCCACGCGGTTGCGGTCCTGGCGTTTGGCCCGATAGAGCGCGATGTCGGCGCGCCGCAACAGATGCGCGGGGCTGTCGTCCGACCTGGCCTCGGCGACCCCCAGGCTGACCGTCACGCGAAGCTGCGTTTGACCGTCGGGCAAGATGAAGGGCTCGTCGGCAATCGCCGCGCGCAGGCGATCGGCCACCGCGACCGCCTCGTCCACCCGGGTGTCGATGAGCGCGACGGCGAACTCCTCGCCGCCCAACCGCGCCGCTAGGTCGATGCCGCGCAGCCCGCGCGACAGCCGTTGGGCGAACTCGATCAGCACCTCGTCGCCGGCGGCGTGGCCATGGCGGTCGTTGACCTGCTTGAAGTGGTCGATGTCGAGCAGCAGCAGCGACATCTGCCGCGAGGAACTGTTGTTCGATTCCAGCAGCGCGGCCAGGTGCGGCAGCAGGTAGCGCCGATTATAGAGGCCGGTCAGGCCGTCGGTCAGCGCCATGGTCAGGCTTCTCTGGTAGTTGCTGCGCAGCCGGTCCTCGTAGCGCTTGCGGCGGACCTGGCTGGTGGTGCGCGCCTGCAACTCCGAACGATCGATCGGCCGCATGATGTAGTCGTTGACGCCGAGTTCCAGACCCTTGACCAGCCGCTGGGTCTGGCTGGGGCTCTCATCGGTGATCATCAGCAACGGCACATTGCGGGTTTCGTCCAGGCTGCGCAGTTGTGAGCAGAGCCTGAGGCCATCGGTCGAGTTCAGCGTCAGGCTGACGATCACCAGGTCGAAGGCGGTGGTACGCACGGCGTGCAAGGCGGCTTCGTCGTCGCGCGCCAACTCAACCCGATACTTGCCTTGCAGCGCCGCCAACACGTTGCTGGCATAGGCCTCGCGGTCCTCCACCACCAGGATGCTGGCGCCTTGGGTCTCCAGGTCGCTGGATGTCGGCTCGGCGACGCCGAATCGGCTGCCGGTGCGCTCGCGCAGCCGCAGCTCGTCCATCATCATCTTCAGGCGCACCAACGAGCGCACCCGCGCGAACAGCGCCACGTCGTCGACCGGCTTGGTCAGGAAGTCGTCGGCGCCGGCCTGCAGGCCGCTCACCCGGTCGCTGGCATCCGAAAGCGCGGTGACCATGACCACCGGTATGTGCATCAGCGTCGGATCGTCCTTGATGCGCCGGCAGACTTCGAAACCATCCATGCCCGGCATCATCACGTCCAGCAGCACGATGTCAGGCTCGCGGCTGGCCATGAGCGCCAGGGCCGCCGGACCGTTAGTGGCCGTCAGCACCTCGAAGTACTCGCGCGACAGCTTCGCTTCGAGCAGCTTGACGTTCGCCGCGATGTCGTCGACGACCAGGACGCGGGCGGTCATGGGCTAGGGCCGCTTGGCGTCCAGGAACTGCTTGACGGTTTCGAGGAAGTTCTTCACCGAGATCGGCTTGGCGATATAGGCCTCGCAGCCGCCCTCGCGGATCCGCTCCTCGTCGCCCTTCATGGCGAAGGCCGTGACCGCTATGACCGGGATGTGGCGCAGCGTCTCGTCCTCCTTGATCCACTTGGTGACTTCCAGGCCGGACACCTCCGGCAGTTGGATATCCATCAGGATCAGGCCGGGCATGTGCTGGCGCGCGATGCTCAACGCTTCCATGCCGTCCTTGGTCTGCAGGATGCGATAGCCATGAGCATCGAGCAGGTCGTGGAACAGCTTCATGTTGAGATCGTTGTCTTCGACGATCAGGACGGTCTTGGGCATGGCCTGCGACGACCGCTCGCTGGCAGCCAGGTCGGCTTGGTTCGCCTGCATCTTACGTCCTATGATGGCGCGGCCGCCACGCGGCATGCCTTGGCGGCCAATTTCGGTCGTCAGTGCCTAACGAAGTGTTAGTGCCATGGATCGTCGGCAGGCGGAAACCATAGCCTTGCAAGCCGTTGCCTTCGTCGTGGGCGACGAGGCATTGCGGGCGCGGTTCCTGAGCGTCAGCGGCTGCACACCGGCGGATCTGCGGGCGCGCACGACCGACCCGGAGCTGTTGGCGGGCCTGCTGGCGTTCCTGGTCGGGCACGAGGCCGATCTCAACCGCTTCGCCGAGGCGGCCGGCCTGTCGGCCGCCTCGCCGCGCCAGGCCATTCTGGCGCTTGGCGGCCATTGGCCGGAGTGAGCTAGAGATGGACGCGGCCCTGGCGCGGCGCCTGCTCCCGGCGGTTCTGGCGCAGCTCGAGGCCCTGTCGCTCGATCCCGGGCGGCCACTGATCGTGGCCGACGCGGATGAAGTGCTGCTGCAGTTCGTGCGTGGGCTGGAGGCGTTTCTGGCCGACGAGGGGCTGTATCTGGAGCTCGCCTCGTTCGCGCTGACCGGCAATGTCCGCCACCGGGGCAGCGGCGAAGCGTTGGCGGGCACCGCGGTCAAGACGCTGATCGAACGCTTCTTCGCCGAGCGCATGGAGGAGATGCAGCCGGTCGAGGGCGCGGCCGCCGCGCTGGCGGCGCTCTCAGAACGGGCGCAGGTCATGGTGCTGTCGAACGTGCCGTTGGAGCGGCGCGAGGCGCGGGCGCGCTTGCTGGCTCGCCATGGCATGCCGTATCCGTTGGTCGCCAACGCCGGCACCAAGGGTGGTGCGCTGGCCTATCTGGCCGGCCGGGTAGCCGCTCCGATCGTTTTTCTCGACGACATCCCGCACAACATCGCCGCCGTCGCCTTGTCGGCGGAGGCGGTGATCCGCGTGCATTTCGTCGCCGACAGCCGGCTGGCCCGGCTGTTGCTGCCGGCGGCCGACTGCCATGCCCGCCACGACGATTGGCCGTCGGCCCGCAACTTCATCGAGGAGCGGCTGGCGCAGCACGGCTATTAGCCCGGTTTATTCACGAGAGGCCATGATGTGATGGGCAGGGAGGCAAGGCGATCACGCGGCATGCGTGGTCGTTGCGTCTTTTTCATCGCGGGTTGGTTTGTCGGGTGTCGGGTTATTGGTTTGGGAT
>Ga0194132_10003672_pt1 | contig 26984 bp, 12 predicted proteins | sample TA2KigOf80mmetaG_FD_148612 | JGI IMG/M metagenome (GOLD analysis project Ga0194132, IMG submission 148612) | Freshwater microbial communities from Lake Tanganyika, Tanzania - TA2015054 Kigoma Offshore 80m | ecosystem: Environmental > Aquatic > Freshwater > Lake | place: Tanzania: Lake... | reverse complement strand
CTAGAAATTCCCATTTTGTGCCGTTCCAACGAAGCCTAGAAAGACCGCAACCTCTCCCGGTTGACGTGTTAAGTACTTCAGTGCCTTCTATAACAATGCGCTGATTGCGATAATTGGTATATGGTGCGTTGAGCCCAGACGACTCTGCTTGAATTAATAAGGCAGGAATGTATTCTGGAGTATATCGATAAGATGTATTATTGGCAAAATCAAAAATATATGCAGATCCGTTGTCTGTAGAGGCGGAAGCTTCATCGTTAGAGGCACCAATCACTATTCTATCTCCAGCTGCATTCATTGCAACAGAGCCTCCAAAATAATCGTAATTATTCCTAAAGGCAGCTGGTTGTTCTATTTTAACTCCACTATCCCAGACGCCGTTAGTTAGAGTGAAGACGTATGCGGCTCCGTTGTCTGTAAGACCAGAAGCTTCGTCAGCGAAAGCACCGATCACTATTCTATCTCCAGCTGCATTCATTACTACAGGGTAACCAAACCAATCGCCGTTACTCCTAAAGGCAGCTAGCTGTTCTATTTTAACTCCACTATCCCAAGTGTCGTTAACCGATGTGAAGATGTATACAGCCCCATTATCTGTAGTTGGGGTGGACTCATCTTTAGTAGCAGATACTGCTATTCTATCTCCAGCAGCATTCATTGCTATAGAGTAACCAAACTGATCGCCGTTATTCCTAAAGGCAGCTGGTTGTTCTATTTTAACTCCACTATCCCAGACGCCGTTAGTTAGAGTGAAGACGTATGCGGCTCCGTTGTCTGTAAGACCAGAAGCTTCGTCGTTAAAGGCACCGATCGCTATTCTATCTCCAGCTGCATTTATTGTAACAGAGCCTCCAAAAGAATCATTATTTTCTCTAAAGGCAGCTGGTTGTTCTATTTTAACTCCACTATCCCAGACGCCGTTAGTTAGAGTGAAAACATATGCGGCTCCGTTTGCTCCATAACCAGAAGCTTCATCGCTAGAGGCACCAATCACTATTCTATCTCCAGCTGCATTCATTGCAACAGAGCCTCCAAAAGAATCATTATTTTCTCTAAAGGCAGCTGGTTGTTCTATTTTAACTCCACTATCCCAGACGCCGTTAGTTAGAGTGAAAACATATGCGGCTCCGTTTGCTCCATAACCAGAAGCTTCGTCGTAAAAGGCACCGATCACCATTTTATCTCCAGCTGCATTCATTGCAACAGAGACTCCAAAATAATCGTAATCATTCCTAAAGGCAGCTGGTTGTTCTATTTTAACTCCACTATCCCAGACGCCGTTAGTTAGAGTGAAGACGTATGCGGCTCCGTTATTAGAGTAACCGGAAGCTTCATCGTTAGAGGCACCAATCACTATTCTATCTCCAGCTGCATTCATTGCAGCTCGGACTCCAAAAGTATCGTAAACATCCCTAAAGGCAGCTGGTTGTTCTATTTTAACATATTGAGCTCCTCCTCCTGATTTTCCGACAAGGGAGCATTTTTCGTAAAGAGAAGAATTTGGGCGGCGCCATGCAATACCATCGTAAAATTCAAGCTGTCCTTCAGGGGTTTTTCTAATCATTCCCTCTTGTGGACTTAGAGGTAGGTTACTATTTATCTCTACGTGCGAAGTATTAGAAATTGTTATATTTTTTAAGTTAGCCATTGTTGTATCTCAAACTTCCTGCAAGAAAGTTATTTTTAATTTCTTGCTCGCTAAGTGGACGATTGTAGCTACGAACTATTCCTATATCGCCACAAAACTGGGCGCCACTTACATTATTATGACCTAAAAATAAGCTGCCTTCACTATTTGGGTTAGCGTTAGTAATCGTCCAAGTAATTGTGTCTTGTTGAGTTAGGGTGGCGCCGTTTGTGTAAAGCTTGTAATATTTGTAGCTACCATTAAAGTTCCATGTGCAAACAACTTGAGTCCATTTACTAGGTGGATGAAATGGGGCTCCAGCTGTCATAAGAGGGTCGAATTCTAAAAGACTACCTCCAGCATTATCTAGCATTCGAAAATAAAATCGGTTGCCTGTGTCCCACGAACCAAGCCAAAACCAATTTGCCACATTGGCTGTATTGACATTATTATTTATAAATAAGCCATTGGAATAACTAGTTCCGTTCCATTTGACCCAAAACTCCCATGTACCTTGCATTTTTTGCCAGTTTGCTAAAGGGATTGCTATACCTCCTCCATTGCGAATAGTTGTATTTCTTACAACTCCTCCATTGTCTGTTGAATAGGTCCAATCAGGGACGCGACTATTTATATTTAAATCAGGAATTAGTGGATTAGGAGCAATATTCTTCCATGTAGTACCATTGGGGCCTGTTGGCGCTGATGCGGGAAGACCTGCGTCTAGATATAATACAAGACCATTTTCGGCTATTTTTGGTATTGTACACCAGTCTTGTCCTGTCCAATACTCGGGGAGCTTAAAGTCGGTATTATAGCGCATATAGCCAGATTCGGGAGATAATGGTCTTTGAGCTGTAGTTCCTGTAGGAAGCTTTAAATTCCCGCTGTAGGTAAGCGATGCTAAATTTGCCATTATAGGTCATACCTTCGTCTAAAAATTTCAAAAATATTTGAAATTTCGGTTGCTGTGAGTGCAGCTCTCCAAACACTTAGCATGGCTAATCCGCCAGTATAGAAGCCAGCATAGCCAGCACCTATGGTAATTACGTTTGTGGAGGGTTTAGCGTATGTGTAGGTAGGTACTCCCGTACTAATTAGCTGAGCATTCTTGTACCACTTTAATGTTCCACCACTTAGATCTCTAACTAAGGTGTACATTTGCCACTGATTAGCTGTTATTGGATGTGAAGCTGAGGAGTTAAGAGATTCGTACGGTGAAGTATTTCCTCCAGATGTGCCATAGAAATAGTTAAAAGTACCATCAGGTTCAAGAGTAATTGTGCCATCTCCGCCGTATGCATGATCGTAAAAATTCTCTCTTATTGCTCCGCTTCTAGCTGCTGGTCGTATAAAGAAATTAATTGTTTGACTATTGTGACACTTTAAACTTGCTCCTTCATTAATGGTAAAAGATCTACCTGGATTACCGTTAAAATATAAATAAGAAGTAGATTCAGAGTTACTATTAGTGTAGATTTGGATTGCTTGAATAGCAGGAATACTAGTAGGTATTTTTGTGACTAAATTAAGGCTTGAGCGAGAATTTGCAGGATTCTGAATTAAGGTCGGGAAATGGTAATCTAAATGAATGGCTAGATCTTTTGTAGGTACATTGAGATGGTTTCCTACACTATTTGCCCATATTGTTGTTGATGAAGAACCTAAAAAGGTATTAGTACTAATTATAGATTCTATATCGTTGAAATCTTCATTAAATCTAATCGCTCCCATTGAGGGATTAGTAGGTCTTTGATTAGTAGTTCCTACTGGAATCTTGATATAGGCATCATTTATATTTACGTCTTTAAGATTTGCCATCTTTTAAGGCCTCAATTTCTTGTTTCAATTGCTTGATACTCTCAATAAGAAGTGGAATAATTCTAGTGTATTCTAATGCAAGAGTATTTCCTTCTTGATCTTTTCGGACGACTTCTGGTAAAACCAGAGCTACCTCTTCCGCAATAAGTCCAATCTCTTTTGTGCGGCTGCCATCAATCCTATCATAACTTACCCCTTGAAGTAGATTAATAATATCTAAAGAAGAAGAAAGAGGAGTTACATTAGTTTTATAAATACGACTTGAAGTTTCTGTAAGGGTTCCTTGAATTAAAACATTGCCTGCAAATACGGTGGTTGCGGTGGCTTGGCCTATATTAATTGTATCTGCATTTGCATTAACAAAATTAAAGGTTGTAGCTGTAGTTGTTAAGTCTCCTCCATTAATAGCTAGATCACCGGTAATAGATGTACTACCAGTGGCAGCTGTAACACCAAACTTGTTATTAATATTAAGATCACCGGTAATGGATGTATTACCAGTGGCAGCTGTAACACCAAACTTGTTATTAATATTAAGATCACCGGTAATGGATGTATTACCAGTGGCAGCTGTAACACCAAACTTGTTATTAATATTAAGATCACCGGTAATGGATGTACTACCAGTGGCAGCTGTAACACCAAACTTGTTATTAATATTAAGATCACCGGTAATGGATGTATTACCAGTGGCAGCTGTAACACCAAACTTGTTATTAATATTAAGATCACCATCTGCGGAAATATTGCCTAAATTGTCAACCTTAAATACTTCTTGACTGGTGTTGTCGTTGGAAAGGGTTAGTAGTGCACTGCCATTGGGTGTTCCATTGGGAGCAGTTAGTTCGAGGCTGTTGTGGCTTACATTGCCGTTGATTGTTACTGAGCCATCAGCATAAATGTTACCATAAGCATCAATTGTGACGCCGCCGTGATATAATTCATTGGAATTATAGATTCTATTTTGATATCCACCAGTGCCTCCATCAAGGAATCCTCCTATGCGAAGACCAGCAGTTTGTCTAAAGATTTCTCCTTGTAGATATCCGTCATAGCCAACATCCAGTACGACTGCATGAGCATGAATGCTAGTTATATCTTTATTGGCAAATTCTAATCGAGAATGAACTGCTGCTGGCTGAGTGTACATTTGAGTGCCGAGTTGTACACTATGTCTTGCACTAAGATCGTTAGCAACGATAAGATTACCAACTGAATCTCCGTCCACACCTACCGTAGTTGTATCTGCAATAATATTAAACGAAGTACCAGATCCTAAATCATCTTGTGATCCAAAATTATGCGAAATACCTGAACTGGTAATGTTCCCTTGTGCTACTATATTTCCTCCTACTGTTAGGTTTGAGGAGACGCTAGCTGCAGAAGAGACAGTAAGAGAATTATTAACTGTAAGTGATGCACCCACTGTAAGATTGGACGAAGTGGTAGTAGTATTGGCGTGTATAGCTAGGCTACTAGCTGGAGTAGTAGCATTTCCTAATGTAATCGTATTACTAGCAGTGTTAAATTGTGCAAAACGCTTGGTAGTTGGTCCTAGGTAGAGACCGCCGTAGCCATCAATAACTCCTTCTTTTGAAAGCTGAAAGATAGCCTTACCACTGACTGGAGCGTCATATACTTCAATAGGATTAGAGACACTTTGTAGAGCGTTTATAGTCAAAGAAGTAGATCCAACTATAGGACCCTTAATGGTTAGTTGTCCGTTTGTAGCTACATGACCTTGAGATGTTATTGTTAATCCACCTTGATCTTGGCTGGGATCGTAAATGGCTGCTGGGTTATAGGTACCACCAATATTTACCGATCCAGAACCTATCGCTACATCGAGTCTTTTAGCGGTTATGGATACTTCATCTGACACGATGGAGTTACCTACTGTAGCACTACCGCCTACAACAATATTGCCACCTACTTGGAGATCTCCTCTAGCTTCTAATCCAGAAGAACCAGGATGACCTATGTAGGTTGTTCCAGCATAAATACTAGCTACACCTTGATATTTTTTAATACCTTGAATAGTTTTAATACTCTCCGCATCGCCAAGCACAACGGTGCCACTATGCGCGGGTTGATTGTTGTCATTAGTAATCACACTGTTGGTGATAAATTGAGCAAATGGACGCGATGGTCCAAGGCCAGTTCCAAGTTTAGTTTCGCTACCAGTGACGGTTAGATTATGGGTGTTGCTAGTGCCAATTGTAACGGCACCAGCAATGTAGGTATTGCCTGCAATATTAGTATCGGTTGAATAAATAGCAACTGGACCGCGAACTGCTGAATTAGCATTTCCTAAAGTTACAGTTCCTACTAAGGCTTTAAACGATTGAGCTTGTAGATTACTACCTACTTCAAGGCTACCAGAAAGATCAAACCCTTGAGTATTCCAGATGGTGGATCCTGACGATGCATCAAAGGTAATATCGCTAGCAGTAACTTTAAATGTATCTTCTACGCTAGAGCCTATATCAAACCATGTAGGACCCGAAACCTCTAAGCCTCCTCCTATTGTGGTGTCGCCCGCAATAAAAGCTGATCCTACATTGGCATGTAATCTATTTTGTAAACCTGATCCAATGTATGCATCTTCAGTAACATGGATAGTATTATGAAGTCTTACGTCGCCATAGAAGTCGCTACCTAAAGAGCCATACGCCTCATCCATATATACAACGAACCTGTCTTCAGATCTGGAGGTCTGTTGTAATTCGTCATCTTCTAGTATGGCTCCAAATAGGGCTGATTTATATGTTACTTGAGATCCCTTAACTACAAGATCCTGTTCTACTGTAATATCTTGTTGCGCAGTAACTAGTGTAGCATTAATTGTAACTACATCTCTCGTAGAGTCGGAGCCAAGACTTACGTCTCCTTTTGCTATAAACTTACCATCTACTGTAACATTACCACCTGTAATACTAGTTTCATAACCTTCTTTAGGAGGATCTGAATAGAATCGGGTACTTAGTGCGCGCACTTTAACTATGTCGGATGTTGGATCGTCGCCCAGATCTAGACTACCCTTAACACTCATTGGACCGTAAAAGGTAGCTATTTTAGTATAAACATCTAAAATATTAACAAGATTTGATCCTTGCATACTTCCTAGCTGAACATCGCCGGCTAGAATGACCTTGTTAGTTGCAAGAACGAGTTGATCTTGCTGCAGGTTCAAGCTACCACCAACAGTAAGATCTCCATCAACAAAAAGAGAACCATTTCTCATAGAGAAGGTTTCAAGGAATGTAGCACTAGAAGCTTGCTCTAATTGAATGCCATCAAAATAGGACGAACCTATGCTGGTGGATGTATTACTTTCACATACAAGCCAGACTTCTGCATTTATTTGAGGAAGATCGGGAGTTACAAAAGTTAAAGATGTGCGGTCAAAACTGTCAGTACCAGTACTACTAGTGGAGTTTGTTTGTGGTGATGTAAAATGGCTTCGAGTGATTGTACCAATTGCATTTTTAAAAACTATACCTAACTTCCAGCTTACATCGATAGCTAAGGCTGCGTTGGGTATTTCTGCCTTTCCATATCCGCTAAGAGTGTATAGGGTATTTGGAGATAGATTAATGGGCTGGTATACGTATCCAAAACCATTTAAGAGTTGACGCTCGTCGCTATTGGGTAGCTCATCTAGAGTTGGTGCGCCTTCAGCATCAAGTCCGTAAATTTTCATATTTGGAAAGGGACTAGATCTTTGAGCTTGATTGTTTCCAACTATTGAGATTCTTTGAGAAAAACGACCAGAGCTTGCACGAGATGTTGGACCAGAAAGTCCAGCATAATAGGTTGTAGAGTCTCTTGTGGTGTATCCTGAGGCGCCATTCAAAAATTGAGGTGTCCAGAGAACAGCTCTTGCAGGATCAGTAGATTCTGGAAGTTGAAAAATATTATTACGAAGAAGATTATGTCCTACTCTGTTAACTATTGCTAGTGGTAGAACAGCGTTTACATTCTCTAATGCTAAAATTCTAGTACGGTCGGCATTGAAGGCGCTATCTATAAGTTGAAAGTTATTATTAGTAACTGTACCCCAACCTAATGAGCCAGTTCCAAGTAAATTGATCTGAATTGTTGGTGTTACACCTACTATGTTCATATTATTTCCTTATAGCTATTCGCCCCAACCAAGTTCATTATATGGACCTTCATCAAAACCTAATCTAAATAATCCCTCGGGAACAAATAAGTTTTCTGTTGCTGTCAAAACATTGCCAGTATCTTGATATGCTATTGTATACGCTCCAGCCTTATTCGCGGTAATAGTTAATATATTATTTGCCGCATCAAAGGAAGTAGGAAAATTGGTAGGAGTATTTATACTTCCATAGATACTAAAAACAACAAAATCAATATCAGTGTTTGGTATAGATTTAAGTTGTATTTTATTCTCACCAAGTTGCAGAGTTACATTTTGCAACAATCGAGCAGAGCTAGCACTAAATCTAATGGAACCTAATTCAAAAGCATTTTCATTTTGAAGTCTATCTCTATCACTAGCTCCTCTTACTACAAATTCATCAACTACTGGTACAGACAGGTAGTTCTGGTTTGCAACGGACTCGAGGGCGATATCTACCTTAACCAACTCCTCAGCAAGGACTCGGTACAATAAAGCATGAACAGTATCTCTATCTTTGACATTGTAAATAGGAGGAAGAGACTCTAAGAGAGACGAAATAAAGGCGTCTACGCTTTGTGTTCCTGCTGCACTAATGATGTTGCCCATTATTCGCTACCTAAAGTTACTATCTGCTGATTTTGAATTGCATTAATACGTGGAGAACCATCGGCGAGAATTGGACTTTCGCGCTGAACAAACACGAGGTCTGCTACTTCGCCGAGGAGTCCATTTCTCGAAAGAGTGGTAATTGTTATATCTTGAATGCCAGCAATGACACCTGTAGCTCTTACTATTTCTGAATCATTTAGAGTTCTAATGGATGTTATGTCTATAAAATTATTAAATAATTGAGTTATTGCATTAGCAACAGCAGTTTGAACTGGAAGAGGAGGTATTCCTGGCTCTATAATTAGGGTTACTCCAATGGTTACGGCTACGGTGGTTGCTTGTCTTACTTGAGCGTCGGTAAATAAACTAGACTGATTAAGTACATTCTGACTTGCTTCTCGTATAGTTTTATTGTAAGCGTATGTAATATTTAACACTTCTCCATCTAGTGGTGCTTCAAACTTATACGATACTTGGTATGTACTACCAGAAGAAGGTTGTGATACTGCCTCTATAGCTACGGTTTCAATTGTAGGAAGAACAAATTGGCTATCGCGTGTAAATGTTGATGTTATAGAGTCGATGCTACCATAATAATTACCTGTAATCTGAGATCCTTCACTCGTAAAATACAAGGTTTCTTCACCAGAAGCATAAGACATGTAATCAACTCTTATGACGTCGGTTACTGATGCGTCTGGTTTACTTCTTGTTAGGTCGCCATCGGCTTCTATTGCAGTATCTCCTACTGCAATACCAGCAGCATTTGCTGTAATAAACTCTAAAGAAGAATCAAAATTATCAGCTCTTTTGCGAGCAAAAACTTCGATTGTTGCATCCGTACCAACATTGTTGTAAGTATTATTACTAATTGGAGCATCTAGTAGGACGCTGGTAGTGTTATCCACTTGATTATATGTTAACGCTAAAATAGTATATAACGTACTATCTTTAGCTGGTGTAAATGAGAGAGTAAAATCTTGTAGGATAGGAAATTCATACAGTAGCTGTGGAGTGTAGGAAGAATCGTTGCCAGCTAACGCAATGTCAACCTGGATAACTCTACCTGTATTATTTTTCTCAATCTCTGCTATGGTAGTAGGACTAGAATTTGTCGATATACTTGCTATTGTATTTGTTAGATCTGCAAGACTATCTGCAATACGCACTGTAAAAATTACGTCTCCACCGATGGCGTCCTTGGTGAAGCTTAAATTATCAAAAGACACTGGCGACTTAACGTCAAAAATATAAGAAATAGAAGTATTTATATAATAAGGAGGTAATGAAGATCCTAGATCTGTAGCAGCACGATACTGAACACTAAAGGTACCGGCTGTGGCTGAAGTTGGTACTTGATCCCCTTGCAAAATAAAAAATCCTATAAAGCCTTGGTCAGCTTCATTAGAACTTACTGCAGTGCTAAAGCTGCTCGGTATAAGAGTTATAATAGCTCCATTAGAGCCAACTCTAGATATTAAAACTTCAGCGGAGACAGTATTATCGATAAGTGGGATCTTTTTAATTAGAACTTTTGTATCGTTTTGTACTAAAACTACCTCTTCTATCTCTTGAGTATATCCAACATATCTGTGACTTGGATTTTTCTCTACCAGACTACCATACGATGGATGCTGACTAGAAGCTCGACTAGTGGTGGGTAGGTATGAATAATCTGCTGTAGATATATTAATATACAAGGGATCTATACAAATATTTTCCATATTTGGAGTGTAGTCCATAAGTGTTAGGGGTAGTTCATGATAGATTGTGACTATATCGTTAACACCTATTCCAGGTTGAGACTTTTGAAATACTTTTACTTCAGTTTGTTTTGCAAACGAATTGCCTATAGTGGAGTATTTATATCTATAATAGAAATTCACTCTACGATTGATTGGAAGCGAGGCTCTAAAAGTATTAGCAGCAACAGCTTGCATTTCAATTGGTATACTGGCAGCAACTGGAGTACCTAATTCGTCAGTTTGTATAAGGGTGCAGCTATCTCCGTCAATACCTGTAACTGTAAAAATGGTATTTAACTGAAAAATGCTGATAATTGAGCCGGAATCATGGCTTGTAAAGGTCGTATTGTTTTGTCCACGGGCGACAACAATTTCCTCATCAGCTTGAGCCTGAACTAGCATTTGCTCATCATCGATTTGAATAATCATTCCTACTTGAAACTTAGATGGTGTTCTAATTCTTAGGTTAGTAATTAGCGGCCCAATGCTTTTCAATAAGAGATCAGTTTGTGCGACACCAGATCTAATGCTATCTTCAACTTTAGAGCTAAAAATATCGTTTCTTTGAGCTACTAATAGGGAGAGAGTGTCGCATACTATGCCGGCGGAAGAGAAGCCGGTTACTAGGTTGTTTCTAATTTTAGATATAGAGTTCTGAGAAGATATACCTAGTCGTGTATTATCTATTGTATTCTTGTTTACAAAACAAGTTGCTAACGAGTTTATTGCGATTCCTACATCAGTATTAAAAATAAGATTGCTATAGAGCTCTCCATTCTCTCTTGCGAAATATACATTCATAGTTATGGTAGTGGAGAGATTAAGAGTATCTAAAGCGCTGACAAGATCCTTTGTTCGAACAAGCTTGTTGCTGCCATGTGTATATAAGAAGACGAGTGAGTATCCACTATCAATGTCGAATTCAAATAGGTAATCTTCGCCAAACCGTAAAGAGTGATCAATTGTTGTACTTGCTGGAGAAGTAGTAATAGCAGAAACAGGCTGCGACTTGACATATACTGTCGCATCTACATCTTCGGCGAAATCTACAACATATCTCTTCTCGGTGAGTTTTTGCTTAAATAACGGAAGATTGCCGTTGGCAGTGACTAGATTCCCTTGTATTGGGAATCTAGCTATGCGAAGCTGGTCCTCAGCAAGGAACCCCAAGCGATTTTCTGGTAAAAATTTATCATCAATGAGCTGGTAGTCGTTTTGCGTGTACTGATTGCGTTGACGAAGACTAGATGTTACTGCAATGCCGGAACTTAAACAGTCGCGAACAATACAGTTTTGTACACTAGCATTAGAAGATTGAATATTAATACCTGTATTAGCAAATCTAATTCGAGCATGATTTAAATTACTTTGCTTAAAAGTACCAGCATTATTAGAATCACTTTTAGTAGTAAAGATGATGCCTTCCCAATCTCCAGGTGCTGAAAGGGAGCCTGCGGCAGAGGTGAATAAGACACTAGTTTCTGGAGTTGCTCCTCTAATGTCTAGGGTTCCATCTACAATGATAGAAATTCTTTGTGCTTTTGAAGTAGTATAGCCTAGAATATATTCTGTTGGATCTACGACTTCAGAGAGTATATAGGCTGGACGTTCTGTACTCCAGAAATGAGTAAATGGATCACTGCTAATTTTTGGAGTTGTTCCAAGAGTAATTACTTGAGCAGGGGTTAGATGCAGCACATAACCATCAATGTCGGTTATAACAGCGGTTAGTATAGTTGTGGGGTCAAAGATATTTTCACTTGGGAATGCTTGATATAGCAATTGACCTGGTTCTATTCCTGAAGGATCAGAAACATGTACAGTACTAAACTGGCTAGGATCAAAAACATTAATCTCATCAAAAACAGGAACAGTAGTAAGAGTAACGGTAGGTGCTTGAGTATTTGAAGAGCCGTATCCGTATCCATCCAGAGAGATAATAGAACCATCAATAATTAGACTATTTAGTTTACTATCATAGGAGAATAGGGGAAATACCGAAGTAGGGTCGGCAGCTACTACTAGGTTAAAATCTGAAAGTAGTGAGCTAGACATATTTGGAATTGATTCTAGTAGTATATAAAATTGATTTTGCGATGAGGTTAGTACTCGTGCAGCAGCATACTTAGCGCTACCATCTACTCCAGTCTTGGCCCCTATTAAGGTAGCCTTAAGGCTGGAAGTGGGATTTAGAATATCTATGGCTGCCTCTAATTGAGCATGAAATGTTGATGAAATTTCAGTACCATTGAGACGATATGTTTTAATAGCGTTTTCACTTAAATCAACTTCTTTTGTTAGGATATCTTCGCTAAAACGAATTGAAAGAGTTTGACCAAAATCGTTAATGACTACAAAAAAATTACTAATGAAATTATCAGGTTTGATGAAAATATAAAAATATTCATGATATGTTAAGATTGGGACGCCTACAGTCACTTCCTGTCTTAGTACTGGATCAAAGAAGATGCTTTGTAGATATGGTAATAAGTTACTGAGCTGACTAGATGGGGTTACTTGAATCACTGTTGATGGGGCTATGGTAACTAGTACACCCTCAGATATTACTAGATCTCCAGTTACACTTATTAATCCAGAAAGTTCGAGATTTTGAGTAATGAGTCCACTTAAAGTGGTAACAGTAGAAGTAGAATCCAGAAGGGGACTTTTTAAAATAACTCCACCAGCGGTAAAATCTAGCTGGGTTGGATCAAAAATAGGTGCTATATTGCCACTTATATTGTTTTCAAAATCAGTTGCACTACTGAGACTGATGGTTTGCGATGGTCTTGCTAGGAGTATTTTATCTCCCGGAACTATGGTTTCAGCATTTGTTCTAGAGCTTAACTGAAATTGTTGCGGAAGAAGAGTAGCATCGACACTAATTGTCGAATCAAACTTATTAGATTTTAACTTATATCCTGTTAGGTTATAGTCGAATCCTTGTGAAATATTACTAACACGTAACAATTTACCTATATTACCGAGACCGGTTAGGGAGTATCTGTATGAAGTTGATGAGGTGAGTGCAAGTTGATTGCTTACAAAGTCGACTATTGTGCCTGTCAGTGTGGACTGAACAATTTCTCGATCGGAAATTCCTTCTATTGTCATTTTTAATTTAGAGGGAACAGGAGGTTGAATTGCCAATGTATTAGAGGCATCTAGAGTTGTAGAAGGTAATAAAGTAGCATCAGTAGTCACTTTATTAGGTACAGACCAGTCTATTAGGTCGCCTGATAAGGAGAAGTGAAGATTTTTGGTGAAGCTGTTCTCCCAAACGTATTCAACTTGAATATAGTCACCAGAGCGAGGGGGAAACCTACCTATAAGGCGAATAGTGCCTTCTGTAGCGGAAAGTAGCTCTGTAGCGTAAGAAGTTCCTAATCTAGTATTGGTCGCACTGATGATTGATACTATGGGCCTGTTTCGAACTGAAATTCCAACACCACCAGGAACTTGTAAAAGGTCGGTTACTTGGATTACTTCGGTTATTGTTTGTTGTTCAGTAATTTTTGAGACATCGGAAACATTGCTAAACTTTAGCTGATCAGAGCCACCGTAGATGCCTTTTACGGCATTTTCATTACTAACTGTAACAGTATTTTGTAAAAATAGAATACGGTCGCGACTAAGAGAGCTGTTGGCGTACTTACTACTGGTGAGTTTTTCTACTACGGTGTATGTTGTATTGAGTGGTGATAAAAACAATGCTAACTTACGTTCGCCAGTAATGAGATTTTGCACAATACTATACTTATCAGCATCTACATCGTTTATAAGTGCGAAGTTACCTTCAAAGAGAATATTTTCTTCACTGTCTTGGATAGTAGAGGCTGCAACGAACGTTGCGCCGGATTCGGTACCGGACATACTAGAAATTGAAAAGATTGGTAAAAAGCCAAAGGCTACTCCAGTTGAGGTAGGTTGACCTACAAGTACGCTATTGGTGTCGCTCAAGAAGGCGTTGGTATTATTTGTAATGAAGCGTGGAGATTCACTATTGGTGCTTAACGAAACGCCTTGAACGTAGATGTCAACCGAGCGGCCGGAGCCTGGCGTGATTAAGCTGCCGTTGCTGTCGAATACGGAGCCGTCTCTTGTCATTAAGGGATCACCAGATTTAACTAAAAATCCACTAGTAACTCCTACTGTACCTAGTGCAGCCGCAAGAAGACTAGATTGAGTTCCGATACTGTTTCCTGTAAATACAGCAGCGATGCGACTTCTTAAAGAATTATCCGATTCGCTATCGGCACCACCAGCGGTGGGGCTAAGATTAGTAACACGCGTAATTCCTGGCGTAATGATACTGTTTATGGTAAATGCACCTACATTAGTATCAAAGCCAGATGCAGTGGATTGAATGGTAATTGTACCTACTAGTGATACTGCGTTATATCCAATTGAATCTAAAGTAGATCGAATGGCAGAGGCGGCGGATTCATAATTAGCCCTGTCAGTAGCATTAAAAACAGCGTCTGATAGAGTGTTAAACGTAACTGATTCTGATCCTACGGTCCTAAGTATGGTTCCTGCTGGAATAGTAATAGAATTCGCGACCAGCAGACCAGAAAGATCGACCACGACCGAACCAAAAGAGGGGGTTCCAGCTCGTCTAGTTATGTTGTAGGTTGCTGCAAGATTATCTAAATCAACTCCTGTTGCTTCAAATATATTTTGCAAGACAGAGATCCGTTGAGCAACACTGTAAAGCGCTGATAGTTGAGAGGCAGTTGGATTAATTAGTGCTTCACGGATTACAGAAATAGGACTAGTAGATGCTTCTGGGATTGCTGTGCGTAGGTTCTCTATAAAAGAGTTAACAATTCCTTCAAATGTAGGGGTAACTATCATGTTAAACCTTAGTAGGTGGATAACGTAAAGGCTGGAAGTATGACCTCTACTAATGCACCTGTAATTACAGAAATTCTAATATCAAATTGTCTAGGATCTTCCTGATTTATATTTACCTCTACGTCTCCCAAGGAGGTAATCATTTCACCAGGAGATAGGGTTTGAGTCGAGCTTTGTCTTTGTTGAAGATTCTGAATAAATTTCAGCGTACTAGCAGCACTAGCTGTAGATCTGTCGAGTACAAATTGGGGGTTGACGAGTTGTCCAATGTTTTGAGTAGTGATATTACTACCTTTTTGAGGGAAAAAGGGATCGCTACCTGTGGGTGTAAAGAAGACTTTGAGAACATCTTGCACTAATTTAGTATTGTCGCGAACTTTAGCGAGATCTCCATCAGAACCTATGGAGAGAGTACCTTTCGACAGTGCTAAATCAAATGACATTATCAACTACCTTTCAGGATTTTTTCTAGGGCTTTTACGAAAGCTTCGGAAGGGGTGAAATGCTCATTTGTATCGAGGCTCCATACCTCAAAACAAGAGTTAGTAGGTTTCGTGAGGCGTCCTAGCACTTGCGATCCATTAGTATCTTGAATGGTTACTTGAGCAGTTTTAGGAGAGCCACCGCTACTAGCAAATAAGCAGGCAGGGGTCTTTCCTGTTCGAAAGAACTTACATTCAGAACATTGATACTTCACTTTCTGCCTATCAGTTAATAAAATCAATAGGTCTAACACTTGAAGTAACGATAGCTTTTCGGTGTCACCTATGAAGGTTTTCTGACCTTTAAAGAGTAAGTTTTCATCATTCTCTAGGCGTAGCGCTTCTTTTGTAAGTTCTTTTTGTAAAGCTGTAAGTTTTTCTATTTGATCAGATGAATCTTTTCCTGTTGCACCTAGAAGTCCAACTAACTGAGGACGTATTACGCCTATATCTTGAGGTATAGCATTTGTAATTTCACTAACCGATTGTGTTAAGGCTTGATTTATATTAATTTCTTGGACTAAAAGACCTGTAGTGTCGCCGGCTTGTTGTAATTTTTGTAATTGCAAGGTAATCTCGCGGCGTGTGTCTTCAGGTGTTTTTTTAATAAGAGAGCTTGTTTTAATAGGATTCTTAGGAGCATCAATCAGCTTTTTGATTCTATTTAGTTTTATTTTACTTCGCACCCTACTATATCTTGTAAGGCGAGATCTATAAGTGATTAAGAGTTGATGTATTAGTTGTATTTGTTGTTCTGTAAGTTTGGTTTTAACCTTAAGAAAACTATGCAGTAAGGTTTTTTCACTTGTTGTAGGGGCTTGTTGAGTGGTTGATTTGCCGTCTACCTTAATATCTGGGCTACTTAAAACGCCAATCAATCGAAGTAGCGTTGAAGAGGCAGTTTCCCTAGCCTTATTTCCTTCTCCTACTGTCTGAGATTGACTCTGCTTCTCGAGTTGATTAAAGAGGTCTGTGACAAACGTAATTGCTTGATCGTAGAAAGTCATTATATCTCTCCTAAGAGATTGTTCCTATCCTGGTTCCAAGACCAGGGACTGGTGGAGCAGCTGGGACACCACCTATGATCGGTACAGTAGCTGTTGTAAGTAATAAGAACTGCTGCATAGCTATTCCTATAGCTTTAGCCATTCCTAGACGACCTGGGGTAGGCATTAATCCTTGAGTGACATACTCTGCTATAATTGCAAGTTCTATTGCAGAAGCTTGAGCGATTACTCCTCCAGGGGTAACAATTCCAACTCCAGCGGCAACGTTATCAGCGGCAGGGGGTAAGGTAATTTGTGCTGTAAGCAATGCAGTAGCAATTTGACTGATTGCTAAAAAATATGTTATTTGTAAGGGTTGAGGTGTTCCGCCAGGAATAGGTGGTAATACTCCAATAGCCGCTACTTGAATCAATGGAGCAAGAGCTATAGGTCCAGGATTAATGAGTCCTATTATTTGACCTTGGCCTGGTGTACCACCAGCACCTGTGCAAATGGCTGTGAGTTGTGCTGTTGCTAATCCTTTGATTATTCCTCCAGCATATGCAGCAAACTCTTTTTGAGCACCTGGTGTAATAAAGCCAAAAGTTGCCAGCATTAAGGGTACTACTATGTTAGGCTGTAGAGGCATATTATAATTTAAGTCTAGTCTTAGGAGGTAGATCTATTGGAGTTGTATCCATAGATAATACTTCAGCAATAGTGCGAAGCTGATTTCCAAGATCTTCTCTACCCTTACCTACTACAAAGATGATTAAACCAAACCAGAGTCGAGTTACTGGTGCAGGGTTAGCTCTATTTGTTGCGGCAGCAATAATACCTTGCTGTGTGTCCAGTATAGTTTGTGATGGAGAAGGTCCAAATACAGGGCGGTTGGGATCGTCTACGTTGTTGAGGGCTTTTTTGACCTCGGTTAGGAACTCATTGTTACTTAATAGATCTAATTTAGATCCAATAAGGTGTGCATCTAACTTCACAGCTCCTCTGCCAAAAGAATTTTTCAAGAAATTCAATCCATTTTGGACTATTTCATTGCCTTTATTAATTGAGTCTGATAGTTTTGAGATTCTATCTACAGATTCGCTTATATTGTTTAGGCCTTCCTGAAGTTCTTGTTGCCCTGACTCAATGAGACTACCTAGATCACCATAGAGTGATCCAATTGCTGAGGCTACTGCCGAAGAAGCAAGTTGCTTATTGGCCTTATTTAAAAAGCTAAGACCTGGAATTAGATCAACAATCGAAAATGAGCGCCAAGCTTTAAAATTACCAGGACCCGGTTGAGGTAGCTGATTTGCATAGCTTATTAGATCTGGCATTGTCCAACTTGAGACAGACTTACTTTTTTTAGTAAGTGCTTTTGCATCTTGAACGCCTACATTATTGGCAGCATTAAGTTTGTCAAGTTGAATATTCTTCGAGTCAAAACCAATTCCTGTTTTAGTGAGATTTTGAGAAAGTTGAGTAGAAGCGGTGATTACTAACTCATCAGCTAGTGGTTTGAGGAACTCAAAAAGATTGGCTAGAACGGTAACTTTTGCTGCTAGCTGTCCTATGTCGGGAGCTTGACCTACAAGTAGTATTCCACCGACGCGGGAACTAGTGGATCCATTTAAGCGAGCTAATCTTTCTGTAGCAATACTAATATCTTTAGAGCCTGAGATCACGCCTGCATCTGTCAGAGCGTTAATGATCACTCCAACTGGGGCGGTTTTAGGTGCATTGGGAGCTAGAAGTCCGCTACTCGTTAGAGCTGAACGAATTTTAGTAGTTGCTGAGATTTTTAGACTGTTGGAGTCAGATTGTAATCTTATTGCCTCGTTAGGAGCATAGGAGATGGGAGGCGTAACTCCTTGTAGAGTAAATTTATTTGTGCCCAAGATAGATTTAGTAGTGTAAGTATATTGTTGTTGATTATGAATAATAGTACCTGATGCGGGGAATGAAGCGGCGTCACCTTCACCAATTTGAATTGTAGAAGATTGAAAGGAAGAATTAGTAGTAATAGCCACTGTTCCTCCTACAGAAACTCTACCTTGCGATATTTTTTCCGAAGTGCCCCTGGGATTTTTATATCTAATTCTTAAGAAATTTTGTTGAGATACAAATTTTGTGTCGGTTATGGTGAATAGTCCGTTGTTAGATCCTGAGGCATTTGATATTGTTAATAATTTGGAATTTTCGGCAACATTTTCATTAACTTCAAGCACTACTTCCATAACGGCAACTTGAGTGTCTTGCGAATTAATTTTAACAATTTCGGTACCAATTTGAGTCAAACTTGTAATAGGAAAGACTAAACTATCTACAGAAAAGCCTCCACCTTGAGATATAGGCTTAAAATTAACATCGTTACTTAACGTACCTAAACCTGCGCCTACATTCACCTTTACAAACTTTCCAAGCTGAAGAGATCTACCCTGTAGGAAATCTTCTGCAAGACCACCTCCTGAGCCTAAAGCATCACTAATCGCTTGGGGATTGAGTAAAATTTCTGCAGGTAGTATCTTAGGTACTTTTCCTGCTTCTTTAGAAATGTTACCATTTTCTAAGAGAGCAGTATTTACAGCATTAATAAATGCATTTTGCGAAGTAATTGTTCCAGGTGGTTGGAGACCAATTGGTCTTACAAAAACCTGTGCATTATTATTAGCATTAGCAAAGTCGGTTGCAAAACCTTGTGCTCTTTGTAGTCCACCTATAAGATCGTTAAGTGCGCAGGCAGAATTTTGCACATCTTGCGTTGTTTGCTTAAGCGCTCTTCTAGTAGCTTCAACAGTGGCCATTGTATTATTGGCAGCAAGAGCTATGGCATTCCCGAAGCTGGAAGGAATACTGATGTCTAGTTGAGGGGGAAGGCTTCCCATTGGGAGGTGTTCCCAATGAGCTCCACCAATCGTAGTCATTTGTGGAGCAGGAGTAGTTTTGAACTGAAATTGTTGTAGTGTACTAGATTGATATGAGGGAAGATTGGATGAGGTAGAGGCAGCGTTAATATCTACAGCATTTAAAGCTACGCCTTCTGGAACTAAAACTTTATCCATCTACTATGCTCCTTCGTTCGGATAGACAGGGATGCCTTTTTCTGCGGCTGCAATACGATCTGAACAAGAAACTTCTACCCTATATGTTCTTCCTGGATTTAATGGCGACTGAGGAATTTCTAAAAAAGCATTAGATGGCACAGCAAACTTTAATTTAGAAGTAAAAAATACAATGTTATTGTCTACATCTACACGAGCAATTGAAACCTTTCCTAACTCTACTATAGTTCCTCTATTGTCCTGAGTGACAATCCGGACCTTATCAAAAGTCCGCAAAACTCCATATGAAGTTGAAACTTTTTGGTTGGAACCTCTTGCTCTTTGCACGCGAGAAAATACATATTCACCTTGCGTATTAGTTTGTGTTCCGTCCTCGTTGCGAGTTTGGCGCTGAGAAGGTTTTAAATCTACATTTAACTGAACACCCTCGGAGCCAGAAGGAGGCTGACCCAAAATTGGTACGCGAGTTGGTGAGGCTTCTAACCTAATTGTTACTTGAACGTCGCCATATTCAATATTATTATTGGCATCTGCTTGCGTATATAATTTATAATCGATTGCGCATCCTTGTTGAGCTTCTCCTTGATCTACTAAAATGACAGGGGAGTCGTTATCGTGAATAACTACCCTTAAGGATTTCCTATCTAGATTGCCTACAAATCGGGCAGATTCACTTTGAGCTATTTCATTCTTTTCAAGTTCATTAACTACAGGAACACCACCAAGATTAACAGGGCTAAATAATTTAGTCTTGGGTATTTCTGCTTGAATAAGTGTGAGATAACTTTCTAGAGAAGGAATTGTTGGTAGTACAGAGCGCTTTGATAGAATAGGATACCCAGCAACAGCTATAAAGCTTCCCATTTGACAGCTGTTAATGAGCTGTATTTCTTTTAAAGAAAAAAGATAGGGCTCCATAGATGCGACTGGAATTGGTTGAGTATTATCTTCATTCCATATGTATGTTCCTGGTTGATAGACTATACCTGAAGAAGTAGTACCTGAGGTTGAAGTTGTCCAAGGTATAATTTGAGCAGGTGAAAAATCTGTTTTTTCAAGTCTAATTCTTGGTTTTTGATTAGGTGCTTGAGGAGATATTAATTCCTTAACTTTAAAAAATAAAATCTTGCGTGGAAAAGAAGTCTTTTGTGGACTAATAATTTGTTTTTGAGTATTTGCAAAAGAGGACTTAAGATCTAGGTCAGAACTAGCGCCGACAGCAACTAAAGTTATATAGCTATTTGCACCTGAAGTTGTAAATGGCGCAAGAGAATCTACCTCTATTAAAGTCCCTTCGACCACTTTGTAGCCTTTTGTATAGGAAGATTGCTGTAGATTATTACTTGATGTTAGAAACAGATTTGTAATTAATTGGCCGTCTTGCTGAAGAACTTCACCCTTTGTAGCAAGCCTCATTTCTTTTAAAGCAATAAAAGGAGAAATACTTGTAGTGGTAGAGAGATCGATTGAAGTCGAGTCTGAAGTTGTTGTTATTCTTAGGGCTGAAAGACTAGAAAATTGTTGAAGCTTAGCGTCACGTGCTGTTTTAACTTTATCAATTTCGCTTTGAATATCGGAGTTGGTCGCTGTCCTTAAAATTGAAGGTATCTTACCTGGAGATGCTGTTTCGGTAATTTTATCAGGAATAGATTCATTAGCACTATCGTTGACAATGTAAATTGTATTTGTAGCTTGTCTAACTGCTTGGTCGTAAGATAGTCTTGCCCAATTTATAGTAGTTGGGATTAATGATACTCTACGACCTTGCTGTAGAAAATTAGGCTCGAATGGACCTAGCTCTCCTACTACAAAAGAGATAGGATCTTTGAGTCCAACCTTAGCATCTTGACTAATTCTTGAATCAAGCGGTGTAAATTTTTTAATTAAAACCATTTAAAAACTTATTGCTATGTAATTATTAGGTATTGGTAGTAGGTTGGGATTTAAAATTGTTGCAAATTCTACTTGCACATCTATAGATTCTACTGCTTCAAAAGTCGGAACAAACCCATTAATCCCAATTATAGTTATCTCTACGGTTTGAGTAATGTCATCTGGTTGAATTATGATTGTACTACCTAACGAAGATAGGCCTCCTTCAACAACTTTATATGTTGAAAATAGCATTCCGTTTGTACTAACTTGTTTACTCTTCACAGTAATATTTAATGTGTCAAGATTGATGTCTCCTACTAAATTTGAAGGAGATGTAATAGCTATCTTAATAGGATTATTAGATCCTAAATAAGGAGAAATACCTTGTAGCTCTAAGGATGTTTGTTTATTATTTTTCTCTAAGCAGCCAGTCGCTAAAAGTAAGAAGGTTAATTCATCCGCATTAACAAATTCTGTAGTACTAAGAGTATTAATAATTTGTAAAGAATTATATCCTAATTCTTGTTGTAGTGCATTGCCGATATTGCGATTTGAAGAAAGTAAGGTAGGAAACTCTATATTATATTTAGCAATAGCTCTTGCTATAGTTTCTACTAACTTAGTATAGTTGAAATCTGATTCTTGAAGTCTTTCGCACAAATTTAAAGTAGAGTAAGCAGCAGCCATTGAACTATTGGCAGTGGCGGTAGTTGTAATAAAGGTGTGAAGAGATGCTAAATCAAAGAATAGAGAAGGAATTTCAAAATTTTCGAGGAGTTCGGATATTGCTGCGTCGTCGACATCGAACTTTATAGATAGTAACGGAATCAATTCCCAAAGAGATAATGGAAATATTAATGGAAAAAGGTTGTCTTCTTCGAGAATTTTTTTAAATTGAGGTAGCGTAAGACTAGCTAGCTTCTGAAAAAACGCAATATTTGGAGAAGAAGATGTTGAGCTTTTGAGTAATGCAGCTTTTCGAGCTGCATCTATTTGTACAATTGCTTGAGTAGCCTTAGTTCCTTGGGTAAGAGCAATACAAGCAGCCTTTAGAGAACCTACTGCAGGCCCAGCTACAATTCCTAGTAGTGCGTCTGCAATACTAGTGGGCGTTACAATTGCCGGTAGTGGTGATAGTCTTTCTATAGCAGTCTGTGTATTATTCCCGACATTTTTTATAATTCCTGTGAATATTAAAACATTTACTATTTTTTCTGGAGTAAGAGGTGCTGTAGTATGTCTTAGATAGAATGCTCTTGCTACATCTATAGGAGAAATGTTGAGAGAAGTTAGTCCGGGACAACCAAAAGGAATACCAGCAGCATTAAATAATAATGCTATTTCAAGACATGTAATAGTAGTGAGATCCTTGTCTCTCAATAGCTCGAACACGGCATCTATAGTTTGTGGATCTCCACATAAAAAACCTTTAGTAATCATGCATTGTATAAATGCATTCAGATTCCCTTCACTACTTTCGAGACAGTCAAAAATATGAGCACATGTAAATCCTGCATAATCATCTGCAGAAGGAATATTATTATCTTTTAAAATGTTGTACAAATCAGTTGCGCTGACATCTTTAGCTAATCCAGTTAGTAGACCAGCTAGTTGATTAATAATTGTAGGATCTGCTGGGATTACGTTTTCGTTTGCTAAAAAGAGTGCCCACTTACTAGCTGGATCTGTTGGAGCAACCAAGGTGTTATTTGCTGCTGCGGCTACTGCCTTTGAAGATGGAGGAGAAGAAGCTTTGCCACTATTAATATTAGAAGCTGGTGGAGATGTAGGATTAGTGGGTTGAGATAGTGAAGGTGTTGTAGGTGAAGGAACCTCTGTATTAGCTATTACTTCTCCGTTTTCTTTACAGAATGCTGTTAAATTGTTAAGTGCAGACATCGCTACACCAAGGCGATTGTTGATCTGACTAATTAGTTGATTTAAGCCAGCGAACGGATCTAGAACTGGAAGTGGAATTGAAATTAAACCGCAGAGGAAGTTAAGTGATCCTAAATCAAAAGCTGGAAGTAATGGAAGTCGAGGCAAAGAGAAGCCTGGGATCGGCAAAGGAATTGGAGGTAGAAATGGTAGAGGTGGAATAGGGATTGCGATTGGAGGTAAACTCAAGCTTGGTAAACCAGGAAACGGAGGTAATAAGCAAAAACTTGGAAATGGAGGAAGCCCTTGTAATAATGGAATAGATGGAATAATAAAGTTTGGTAAGTTTGGTGGTTGAAATCCAGGAATTGAGCATGGAGCTCTAGAGGTTCCCCACTTTCCAAAATCAAGCTTTTTTAAATTATTCAAGGTAAAATTTTGAAGATTACCTAATTCACCTAAAGTGGCATTTCCTAAGCAACTATTAATCATTAGCCGATTGCTCCTAGCAATGAGAAGCCTGTTTCGGAAGTGCCTGTCAAGGGGTTAATACCGAGACCTCCGCCGCAAATAGCTACTCGATAAGGACTTGTAGCGGCTCCACCGCCAAAAAGAACGCCAGTAGTGTTTAAGTGTGCCTGTGAGCCGGTTACAGTGAAGCCACCTTGAGCGGCTATTTCAGCTTTACCTGCAGGTGTAAGAGCGAAAGTAGCTTGGCCACTGTATGCGGAAACTCCTTTGGTTGGAGATATAATTAAACCTGCGTCGCGGCTGCCAAGCGTGATAGTACCAGTAGCTTCTAGCGCTATTTTAGATCCAGACTCATTCAAAAGGGTTATATCTCCCTTCCTACTCATAATCATTGTACCAGAGCCATTATTACTTCTAAGGGTAATTACTCCATTAGAATCGATTTGAAAAAAGGCTTTAGTGGTGCCGTGTGTTATAATAATTGCATCTTTATTTTGTTTAGAATTACTTGAAAAAATTTCAACCTTATGACCGCCTCCAGCAGTTTTAAGTTGAATATTGCCGGTTGCGTCTAGGATAAAGCTTTCGCTTTTATCATTTGCTCCAGCAGTAATATGCATTAAGCCATCGGCATTTAGTGCTAGACTTTGCTTTTGATTAGCGGTGTTTACTCCTAAACTTAATTCAACTGAACCGGCAGTCTTACCTGTGATGCTGGTGCCAATGCGGTTTCCTGATCTACTTGGGCTAGTTAATCCTGAAGGTAAGCTCTTGGTAATAGAAGGGGCATTTCCTATCATCTTACCATAGTAGAAAGATAGAGCTCCATCAGCCTCAATCATTTGACTTTGTCCTGCAAAGTCTGCCCCTAATCTCCATTCGGATGAACCTTCAATGTCTACTGTTAAGCTTCTATCCATTCGCTCAGTGACTACATTAACAAACTTGCTCTGATCTTTTGAGCTAGTTATGCTTTTAAGGTCTGCATTTTTTTCTTTACCAACAGAAAGGGTGATACTTCCATCAGCATTCATTAATAGACTTCGACCTGTGCGGAAAGGCTCCTTATTGCTTAGGCTGGTGGAGGCAGGGATATTCCATTTGGTTAAGCCTTCTTTGTCTACCTGAAGAGACCAAACACTACCAACTGAGGAGGAATTAGGTATCTTTCCTTTGCTATCGGCGCCGCGAGTATTTAAAACTAGTTGAAATGCAATGGCAGTATTAAATCTTTCAATTGAACCGACGGCCCACTGAGATGCACTACTTAGAATGGCAGGACTACTTACAGTTAGCTTTTCATCTACTTTGAAGTCAGTGCTTGCGTTGGTTTCATTGATTCCAGGAAGTTTCCAGATATCTCCGTGTCCCTTCGGAGATCCGTTACCAAAAACGTAGTCAAATCGAGATAGTCTGCCGTTTTGATTTACTACAGTACCTAGAACGAACTTTGCAGCAAGATTAGGTGTGAGTCTACCTGCTTTTTTAGATTCTGCAGTTTGTTCGACTGGATTAATACCTGCAAGGCCGTCAGAAAATTCATTTACCTCAATTGAGTACTCGGTCACTGCGGGATTAGTGACGCTTGCAGCAATAGTAGCTGCCTGTGGTATTCCTGTAATACCTGGAATGCTAAGTATTTTAGAAGTACCAGTGGTAGGGTCGAACACACCTTGAAGGGAGACATTATCTGCTTGAACGCGGTGCTGAGGATCAACACCGATAATATCTTGCAGCTCGTCTTGTTGAAAGTCAGCGCCAACAATACTGGTTATGAAAAGGTCGCTGTTTTTTTGCTGTTCAGTTCTTGTATCTCTGCGTACTAGGCCATTTTTAACAGAAGAGCTTTCTGTATAGATATTATGATTCACACTAAGCTGATTAATAGAGTCAGTCGCCTTGTTTAATTCAAAGGATATGCCATCAGCTGTGTTGAGATTGATGTTGCCCATTTTATCCAAAAACACAAGCGAGTTCGACATGCTTTGAATTGCAATCTCGCCTTCTTGAACATTTTTAAACTTAGGAGCTGCAAGAGTAGCAGCGGTTTCCTGACTAGAAGAGAGGTTATGAGAGAACTGAGGGTTAGCTAAATATCCGAGAATGAATAATTCTCCAGTGGCATTCTCCTCAACGAGAACGCCAGTACCTTCTTCTACACCAGCTCTAATCCCCCAGCCGCGGCCAATGTAGGGTTGAGTTACACTGATGCCCTGTTTTGGTTGATTGCTCTTATCTATAAGATTTACAGAGGTTAACCCTGTAAGATGATCTACGGAAGATAGTGTACCTTTTCTAATTGACATTGTTCTACGATCCTATTTAGTATTATCTTTATCGCCTTCTTCTTTGGCTTTTATAATGGTTTGTGTGTCTGTAGATTGTAAATTAATACTTGCATTGCCACTATTTACAAACTCTGAACCAAGTACGTCAAAAGGATATGGAATATAATAACCTGGGCGGCGGCCGTAACCTAGAGTGAGGGAGGTTTCAAAATTACCTCCATAGCTGAAGGAGTGTTGAATACCTTCAATATAGTAGTACATGTTCTCATCCTCTATAAATACACAATCTCCTAATTGATATTTACTATCTCCTCTAACAGAGATATTTGCATGGAAAATAGAGGAAAACTGTCTCGACATTAAGATCGCAACATAATCCTCAGCTTCTTTGCCAGTTTTCAAGAAAGGAATATCTATAGCTTTAGGAATCAAACCAAACTCGCGCCAAAGATCAAAATCTACTGTTCCTACCCAATGTTGCTCAGTGTTTATGTAGGGGTCCGAAGATGGTTCTACAAATGGATATGCGGTAGTAGCGTTAAGTCGTGTGAATTGTGGGGACTGAATATCATATCTTTCCGTCACTATTAGGGAGCTGGGAATATTATGTATACGCTCTTCGTCTACGTAAGATTGTATTTGAGAGTCAATCTCGGTTGAAGTTGCATTTATAGTGGCGTTTATTTTAGCGAGCTCTTCAGAGCACTTAAAAGATAACGCTATAGATCGCTCTATTGCAATAAGATAAGGTCCTATGAGGGTATCTACATAATCAGCAATATCTTGCTTTGCTTGAGTAACCTGACCACGAGAAGCTTGACCTTTTGCTTCTCTTTCAACCATTTCTTTATAATAAGATACGCGGGTATTAAATTCAGCTGTAACTGATCCTACATCAACACTAAAGGATTGAGTCAATTCAAATAAAGAGGATCTGGCGGCTGAAGAGCCTGGAGGAGGATTCTTTTTAAAATCTATTTTATCTAATGATTTAAAAATATCTTTACTATTTTTTTCATAAAACTGTATTACTTTTTGAGTAGATATACCTTTTAGTGTCTCTTTGAAAGTTGATGCAAGTGATGTATAGCCCTTTGCTGTTGTTAAGAAGTTCTTGCGAGCCTCTAGGAGTT
>Ga0194132_10003671_pt1 | contig 26991 bp, 26 predicted proteins | sample TA2KigOf80mmetaG_FD_148612 | JGI IMG/M metagenome (GOLD analysis project Ga0194132, IMG submission 148612) | Freshwater microbial communities from Lake Tanganyika, Tanzania - TA2015054 Kigoma Offshore 80m | ecosystem: Environmental > Aquatic > Freshwater > Lake | place: Tanzania: Lake... | reverse complement strand
GCAAAACCGTGGGAGCCGGAGGGAGCCCGTTCTTGTTGCGAGTCTGAGAATTCACGCTGATTCCTATTCTCGCCCTGCTCAGTAATTAAGGCCAGGGGAGTTGTCTCAGCTATGTTGGCACGGAGGGAACTACAGGATCCTGCGGCGAAATCGCGGCCTCAAACGGAATCGCCGCCACCTCCGCCACGTTAGCCACCAAGTCCACCTGCTGGAGTTGGCCGGAGGCGGACAGAACCCCTCTAGGAAGAAAGCTGAGCACTGCCTTACGCAACTGTGATCGCGGCGCGCTTGACGCGCGCCGATAACCGAGTTCCTTCATCCAGCCCGAGAAATCTTCCCAGTGGAACGGCATCACCACCTGCCGCGCCCGCTCCTGGCCCACCAACGCAATGTACCGGTCGCCTTTTCTTAACAGGCCGCTGTCCGGGTCGTCAAAGCGATGAAACTCCAGCAGCCGCGATTCAATCCGCGTGCCCTTGGCCATCTCAGTACTCCTCCACCAGTCCGTCTTTCCCCGCATCCGGAAACACCGCCGTGTAACCCCATTTCTTCTGCAAAGCAGCGTTTGCCCAGCCCTCATTGAACTCTGTCTTGTAGTTGAACAACAGCGCCGGAGACTTCGCCGCCTTCACCACCCGGGCCACCGCTTCCGGATCCGGATGATCGAAATGGGACCCATTCGACGAGAAGATGTACCGCTTGCAATCCAAAGCCTCGATCAACTCAATCGATGTATTGTGCTTGCTCCCGTGATGCGGCAGCTTTGCCGCCGTCACCTTCAGCTTCTTCTTACCCCGCAGCTTGTCCAGGGAAGTCCGCAGCATGCCGGGGTGTGCGTCGCCCGCAAGCAGGAGACTCTTCCCATCAAACTCCAGCAAAAACGCGATGCTGCTGCCATTGGCCTCCGAGTCGTCCTCCTCGAATCGTGTTCCGGCCAGTGCATCCACATCCAGAGCCGGCCGTGCCGCAAGCAACCCGCCGCTACCCCGAGGAGCGGCCGCCGGCCGCTTCGCCGGATCAAGCCCCGCCTTCGCGCACTCCTTCTCCCATTCCGGCCGCAACTCCGCCAGCTTATCCGCACTCGGCGACAGCAGCGTAAGCGTCAACCCATCCGCCAACGTCACCTTCGGCAGCGACCCCTTCGTTGGCGTCTGCACCGCCTTCCGATCAAACGCCTTGTTCCATGGCAGCTTGCGGCCAACCAGCGCATCGGTCAACCTCTCGCCCTGCACCGGTCCCAAAGTGTCGGGCTTTTCGTCCGGCAGATGCCGGAAACCGTTAAACCAAACATCCTTCGGCTTCAACCCGGCCTTTGGGTCCGCCACAAGATCCAGTACGCCGGTGATATGGTCCGCGTCCACATGCGTCACGACAAGCAACTCCAACTCCACCGGCCCGCCCGCGAACCGCCTGGCCAGCGCCCGCTTGTAGCACCCGCGCGCCCCGCCGTCGATCAGGATCCTCCGCGGCTTCCGCTTGTCCCCATACTCAATCCACAAACAATCGCCATGGCCGGCGGGAAGTATCTCAAGCTTGAGCATCGTGTAACCTCGCCGGATGATGTTATCACACTCTTAGCCCGGAGAAATCCAGCGGCCCAGGGCCACCGGCCCAGAGCCCGCCCCAGCACCACCGCCCCAAGCCACACCACCCAAGGAACCCAAACACCCTCGCCTTCGTCCAACCCAATGACGGCTATCGGACCCCAAGTCCCGGCCGAAAAGAAAACCAGGGTCCACCACAAGGAGGGTCGCCATGGAGATCATCTGAGACAGACGTTTCATCGAGATTCCCGGCGAAACCCTGCACGAACTCCCGCCGCTCCTCGTCCACAGCGCCCCCAGAAAGTCGCTGGACAGGGTCATGGAAATGGCCAACAGGATCGTCGATTCCGAAGACCTCATCGACGCCGCCCACTCCGCGCCAAGCCTCGACCTCGACCGCCGCCGCATGGATCTCGCCCTCAACCTCGTCGATGAATACTACGCCATCCTCGGCGCCTGGTCCTGGGGCGACTCCATCCTCGAATGGATCCGCCAATGCGAGATCACCTTCGAAACCAGCCCCGGTCTCCGCCCCCTGCTCAAACACGACGTCTGGCCCCACGCCGGCCGCTCAAGCTTCGTCCAACTCCTCGAAGACAAGCACATCGACTCCCACCACTGTCCCCTCGAGCGCGCCGTCGGGCTCTGTCTCACCTTCCGCCAGCCACCGCCCATCGGCTGCTTCTCGAACCAGTTCCTGTTCTACCTGAAGAACCACCTCGCTCAAACCGCCTACCACACCTGGACACAAATGAGCCCAGGTCCCCTCTCATCCCTGCCGCCCGAACGCTTCGGCGTCCAGGTTGTCGAGATGTAAGGAACCCCAGAACCGCTACCGTTTGGCCAGGTACCCCCGGATCCGCTCCACCGCCTCCATCAGGTTCTCCAGCGAATTCGCGTAACTGAACCGCAAATACCCCTCGCCGAATTGTCCAAACGAGTCCCCGCGCAAACAGGCCACCCCAGCCTCCTCCAACAGCGCCCCGGCAAGATCCCGAGACGTCATCCCCGTCCCGGTGATATTCGGAAATGCATAAAACGCCCCTTCCGGCATCGGACACCGGAACCCAGGCAGCGTATTCAAACCCGCAATGAACGCATCCCTCCGCCGCCGGAACTCCGCTACCATCGCTTCCGCTTCCCCCTGCGGACCCGTCAGCGCCGCTAACCCCGCCCGCTGCGTGAAACTCGCCGTGCAGGAATTCGAGTTCACCATCAGCCGGTTCACCGCCTCCACCATCCACTCCGGCATCACCCCGTACCCCAGCCGCCACCCCGTCATCGCATAGCTCTTCGAGAATCCGTCCAGAATGATCGTTTTCTCCAGCATCCCCGGCAGGCTGGCAATCGAGAGCGGCGGTTCGCCGTAGTAGATCGTTGAATAGATCTCGTCGGATAGGATCATCACGTCCCGGTCCCGCACCATCTCCGCCATCGCCCGCACGTCCTCCGCCGGGATCACTCCCCCCGTCGGATTCTGCGGTGAATTCAAGATAATCAGTTTTGTCCGGTCGCTCAGGCTTCGTTCGAACACGTCGAGATCGAACGAAAACCCGCGATCCTCCACCAGCGGAATCGGCACCCCGCGAGCTCCCAGGAACCCGATCATCGACTCGTAAATCGGGAACCCCGGGTTCGGGTAAACCACCTCATCCCCAGGTTCAAGTAAAGCCATCATTGGAAAGAAAATAATTGGCTTACCGCCAGGAACAACGCACACATGGCGGCCATCCACGGCCACGCCGCGGGTCCGTGCCACATGCGCCGCAATCGCCTCCCGGAACTCCGGGTACCCTTGCGTCGGACCGTAGTGCGTCCACCCCTGGTCCAGCGCCTCCTTCGCCGCGTCCACCACATGCGGAGCCGTCGCAAAATCCGGCTCCCCAATCTCCAGGTGGATCACGCTCCGGCCCCGCGCCTCCAGCGCCCGAGCCTTCACCAGCACTTCAAATGCGCCTTCCACCAGCAGGCGCCCCATCCGTTCAGCAAGTTTCATGAGGTTTTTTCGAAAAAATCGATCCCATTCCGGCTCTCAAGCCACTTCACTGTATCGCCAATCGCCACCCGCTCACCCGCAATCCGCACCGTCACCCGGCCGCCGCCTTCCAGGTCAATGATCGCCAACTGGTACGGCACTTCCCGCGCAAACAGCTCCGGCGGCGAATGCACAATCGTTTCAGTGTAAACCACGCCGCGCTTCATGCCGCCCCCAGGATCGTCACCACGCTTGTCGCCCCGCTGCCGCCCAGATTCTGCGCCAGCCCCACGCGCCGCCGTTCCACCTGCCGCTCCCCGGCGGCCCCCCGCATCTGGATCGCCAAGTCGCAGATCTGACCTACACCAGTCGCCCCCACCGGGTGCCCCTTCGACTTCAACCCCCCGCTCGTATTCACCGGCAGCCGCCCGTTTAAAGCGGTCCAACCAGCCACCGTGGCCGGCCCGCCCTCGCCCCGAGCCACAAACCCCAAGTCCTCAAGCGCGACAATCTCGGCGATCGTAAAGCAGTCGTGCACCTCGGCCAAGTCCACCTCGCCCGGCCCCAACCCCGCCATCCGGTACGCCTTCTCCGCTGCCACTCGATTGGCGCGAAACGAAGTGATATCGTCCTTCGCATCTAGGGCAACATAATCTGAAGCCTGAGCAATTCCCAGAATACGCAATGAGATACCGGGAAAATCTCGTGCCCGTTCTAATGGGATAATCACCACCGCCGCCGCCCCGTCGCTGATCAACGAACAGTCATACACCGTCAATGGCTCTGATACCGGCTTCCCTGCCAGGGCCTGCTCCATCGTGATCCTCTTACGAAGATGCGCCAAAGGGTTCAAAGCCCCGTTCGCATGATTCTTCACGGCCACGGCCGCCATCTGCTCCCGCGTCGTCCCGAACTCGTGCATATGGCGCCGTGCGATCATCGCGAACAGCGACGGAAACGTCGCCCCCACCCGGACCTCGCCTGCCAGATCGCCGGCGCCAGCCAAAATCTCGGTCACTCGGGGCGTCGGCTGGCAGGTCATCGTCTCCACTCCCGCAGCCACCGCCACGTCATACACCCCCGCCGCCACCGCCGTCACCGCGTGGAAAAAAGCGGACCCGCTCGACGCGCACGCCGCCTCAAAACGCGTCGCCGGCACCCCCCGGATCCCCGCTCCTGACGCCACGTACGGCGCCAGGTGGTTCTGTCCGGCAAACGACGGCCCCGCGAAGTTGCCCAAATAGAACGACTCCACCGCCTCCGCTGCCACGCCGGCATCCGCTAGCGCCATCGATACCGCCTCCACCGCCAGGCTCCTAAGATCGCGATCCGGAAACGCCCCGAACGCTGTCTTGCCAATCCCCGCTACAGCAACCGGTCTCATATACTGATAAGCATAGCGTTCCGGTCTGCACGTTTTGACGGCAGTGAACGTCAAGTCTGACAGGAGCGTTAGAGCCGGTGCCAGAGCAGGCCTGTATGACAGAACGGCAGGGTCCCGTAACAGCCGCGGCCGTGGATGCACGGGAATTCGAAAATGCGTTCATCCAGACGCACATGCGCCGGATCTTTCTGCTCATCTACCGCATCGTCGGCAACGTCGACGACGCCCAGGACCTGACCCAGGAAACCTTCATCAAAGCCCTCCAGCGCCGCGACCAGATCAAGGACGCGGCCAAGGCCGCCCACTGGCTCTCCCGCGTAGCCTCGAACACCGCAATCGACTTCCTGCGCCGCGCCGGGCGTGCGTCCTTTACGGAACTCGACGAACTCTCCGAACCCCTCACACGCTCCCACGAATCCAGTCCGGAAGCCCAGGTCCTGCGCCACGAACGGCAGCGAACGCTCAATCGCGGCCTCGCTGGTCTCACCGCCCGGGAACGCACGGCGCTCGTCCTGCGCGACATTGAGGATCTGCCCGCCGAGGATGTCGCTGCCCACCTCGGCTGCTCCAAGGCCACCGTGCGATCCCACATCGCCAACGCCCGCGTTAAGTTCAAGCGACTCATTGAGGGGGTGCGCCCATGAAATCGAACCGGCATCCCAGCCAGACCGCGCTCGCGCTCCACGCCGCCGGAGACCTCGGCTTCTGGCGTTCTCTCCAACTCCGAGCCCACCTCGCCGGCTGCGACCGCTGCCGCGCCACCGTCGAAGAGTACCGCGCCAGCCGCCAGTTTGCAGGCACGGAAGGCGCCGAGTTGCCCGCCGGCCTCAACTGGGACCGGCTTGCCGCCGAAATGACGGCCAACATCAAACTCGGCGTCGAAGCTGGCCAGATCGTCGCGCGGCGCCCGGCGAGCCGCCCTTCGCTCAGTTGGCGCGCTGCCTTTGCCATGGCTGGCGTCACGGCCATCGTTACGGCCGGGTGGTTCCTGCAGCGGCCCACCAACCAGCGCTGGTCCCATCAGGCCCATGCGCGCATCGAATCGCGCGGCGTTGTCGCGCAGGCCAGCCGCGCAGGACTTGAACTCACGGAAACCGCGGGCGGCAGCCTCACCCTGGTTACCCCCCGCGCGGAAAACGTCATGCTCACAGTCAATACGGAGGGGACGGTGGCGAACCGGTATGTCGATCAGGCAACCGGGCAGGTCACCATCCAACAACTCTATGTCGAGCAGTAAGTACTTGGCCGCCATCCTTGCCCTGCCGGTTTGGGCATCCCCGGCTTTCGCATCAGAAGACCCGCGGCAGGCGCTCCGCATCCAGTTGCCGCCCGGCGCCCCGGTGGCTCTTGTCTCTTCGGATTGGGGCGATTCCCGCTCCGCCTCCCGAGGTGGAGCGCTGGTCGTCGATCTCCGGACGACGCTGCAGTTCCGCAACGTCAGCCCGAACCGCATCCGCGCCATCACCCTGCTGGTCCTTGCCCAGGAAGTTACCCCGGGCGGCAAGGCGTCGGTTGCCGTGCCCAGTCTCGACGCCGCGCCGGGTGAGACCTTCCCTGTCCGTCTCGATCTTCGCCTGCTGCGTCCGGTACAGGCCGGCCCCGGTGCGCTGGTCGAAGTCTCGGTCGATGGCATCCTCTTCGACACCCTTGGGTTCTACGGCCCCAACCGCCTCAACTCGCGCCGTTCCATGACCCTGTGGGAGATGGAAGCCCGGCGCGACCGCAAGCACCTCCACTCCATCCTCACCGCGGGCGGGCCGGATGCCCTGCGCCGCGAGATGCTCGAGAACCTCAACCGCCAGGCGGAAATGCCGCGTCTTGATGTCCGCATGGCGCGCGGTCGCGCCACTGCCGCGTCCCCGGGCCGGGAGGTATCCCTGGCCTTCGTCCGCTTCCCAAACGCCCCCGTCGATGCGGTGAGCGGCGCGGCGATCATCGCCTCGAACGAAGTCCGTCTGCCGCGCGTTGAAGTGGTGAACCGCACGGACCGTCCGGTGCGCTCGGTCGAATTCGGCTGGATCCTCCGCGACCGGGAAGGCCGCGAGTACCCGGCGGTTTCCGCGCCCTCCGCCACGCCCGTCGAAGCCGGCGCCAAGGCCACGGTCACCGAAGAGCGCGTGCTCCAGTTTTCTAGCGGCCAGGGCCAGCCGCTCGATGTCGAATCGCTCACCGGCTACGTCAATAGTGTCGAATTCGCTGACGGCAATGTCTGGGTGCCCGGCCGCGACGCCATCGGCCGCTCGCGCGTCGGCCACCTGGTGCCCGCTTCGGCCGAAGAACAGCGCCTCGGCGATCTCTACCGCCGCCGCGGCCTGAACGCCGTCATTGAGGATCTTCGGAGATTCCACCGCGAATGACCCCGGAGTCGCTCCTCGGCCGTTTCGTCGAAAGCATGCCGCTCCCCGAACGCCTCGCCGCCGCGGGCCTCTGGGTGGCCTACGAGATCTACACCCCGGAAAACATGGCCCTCCGCCGCATCGAAGCCGCCGGCCGCACTCACACCGACTGCATCACCCAACTCCAGTCCCGGGGCCTGGACCCCGCCCGCTTCGAATACACCACCATCCCCGCACCGTACTGAAACACGCCCCGGGAACCTTTCTCTTCGAACCTGCCACCCGGTCTTTTCAGGCCGTTCCCAAACCCAGGTACTGGCTGGCGTTCGCGTAGCAGATGTTGCGGACCATGCCGCCGATCCAGTCCTCGCGGTCCGGGAGGAGTCCGGATTCCATGTCTTGCCCGATCAGGTTGCAGAGCGTCCGGCGGAAATACTCGTGCCGTGGGAACGACATGCAGCTCCGGGAATCGGTGAGCATGCCCACGAAGCGCGACAGAAGGCCCGTATTCGAGAGCGCGTTGATCTGCCATTCCATGGCTTCCTTCTGATCGAGAAACCACCAGCCGCTCCCGAACTGAATCTTGCCCGCCACCGAACCATCCTGGAAGTTCCCGATCATCGTGGCAAAGGTGAAGTTGTCGACCGGATTGTTGTTGTAGATGATCGTCTTCGGCAGCGAGCCCTCGCGCTCCAGCCGGTCCAGATAGCGCGCCAGACCGTCCACCTGGGCATAGTCGCCAATGGAATCGAACCCCGTGTCGGCGCCAAGTCGCGCGATCATCCGGGTGTTCACATTCCGCCGCGCCCCCAGGTGGAGTTGCTTCGTCCAACCCTTCTCCGCATCCAACTGTCCGAAGTAAAGCATGAGGTGCGCGCCGAACCGCTCCTGTTCGGCCGGTGTAGCGGCGTGGCCCGCCCGGGCGCGATCAAAGATGGCCGCCGCTTCGGCTTCGCTGGGGAAGTCGGCTAGGCACGCACTGAGTCCATGGTCGGAAAGACGCGCGCCAAGGGCATGAAACGCATCGTGACGCTTGCGCAGCGCGTCGAGCAGACCCTGAAGTGTGCCGATCTCCACGTTCGCCACCGCCGCCAGCCGGTCCACCCAGGCGTTCCAGGCCTCGGGCTGATGCACGTTCAACGCCTTGTCCGGGCGGAACGCCGGAAAGACCTTCGTGGCCAGAGGGGCAAGTCGCAACTGTTCGTGATACTCCAGTCCATCCGCCGGGTCATCGGTGGTGCACAAGGCCCGCACCTTGAACTTCGCCAGAATGCCCCAGACACGCATTTCCGGCGAGGCCAACTGTTCGTTGGCCGCCGACCAGATGCGCGCAGCCGAGGACTCCTCCAACAACTCCGTGATACCGAAGTATCGCTTCAGTTCCAGGTGCGTCCAGTGAAACAGCGGGTTGCGCAGGGTGTGCGGCACCGTGCGTGCCCAGGCATGGAACTTTTCTTCGGGCGCGGCGGCGCCGGTGCAGTACTGCTCCGCAACGCCATTGGCCCGCATGGCGCGCCACTTGTAGTGGTCGCCTTCAAGCCAGATCTCGAACAGGTTGGCGAACTGGCGGTTGGTGGCCAGATCGCGGGGCGGCAGATGATTGTGGTAATCGAGAATCGGCTCCTCTTTCGCGAATTCGTGATAAAGGCGCCGAGCCGCGGCGTTGGAGAGCAGAAAATCTTCGTGAATGAAAGCCATCGCGGAATCCCTCATTGTAACGCCCGGAGCGCGGGCAGGATCTGGCGGGCGAGGATGGGCGAGACATCGGCGCGCTCCTCAGCCACCGGGACCCAGACAACTTCCACAATCTCATTGCAGGGCGACGGCTCGCCTTCCAATGCCGCCTCATAGAGCAGGACACGAAGCCGGCGGGGCGGCTCCGGCTGATCGCTGGCCGCTTCATCCTCGAAAGTGCCAAGATACCGGGGCACACCCATCCGGCACCCCAGTTCCTCGGCGATTTCGCGGCGCAGGCACTCCTCGTCCGTCTCACCGGGTTCACGCTTGCCGCCGGGCAGAATCAAGCTGCTCAGCCCTCGCTTGCGGCACAGAAGAATCGAGCGCCCGCGCCACACCACAAGCCCGGGCTTGACGATATCGGTCACAAACTACGCAAGCAGCGGCTTCACCACGTTGCCATGAATGTCGGTCAACCTGAAATAGCGCCCCTGGAACTTGAACGTGAGTTTGGTGTGCTCCATGCCCAGCGCGTGCAGGATGGTGGCGTGCAGATCATGGACATCCACCGGGTTTTCGGCGATGTTGTAGGAAAAGTCGTCGGTTTCACCATAGGTCAAGCCGCGCTTCATCCCACCACCCGCCATCCACATGGTGAAGCAGCGTGGATGGTGGTCCCGGCCGTAGTCGTCCTGGGTTAGTTTCCCCTGGCAGTAGACCGTGCGTCCGAATTCCCCGCCCCAGACGATGAGCGTGTCATCCAACAGACCACGCTGCTTCAGATCGGTGATGAGGCCGTAGCAGGCACGATCGATGTCCCGGGCCTGGCCGGGAATCTGCTTGGGCAGCGCGCCGTGCTGGTCCCATCCGCGATGGAAGAGTTGAACGAATCGCACGCCGCGCTCGGAAAGGCGCCGGGCGAGCAGGCAGTTGGCGGCGAAGGTACCAGGCTTTCGGGCATCGGGGCCGTAGAGGTCGAAGATGTGCTCCGGCTCCTTGGCCAGATCCAGCAGTTCCGGCACCGAGCTTTGCATGCGGAACGCCATTTCGTATTGGGCAATGCGGGTGGCGATCTCCGGGTCCCCCATCTCGTCGTACTTGATCTGGTTGAGAGTGTTGACGTCGTCGATGAAGCGGCGCCGGGCGGTCTTGGGCATGCCGTCCGGGTCATTGATGTGCAGAACGGGGTCGCCCACGGAACGGAATTTCACGCCCTGATAGCGGGTGGGCAGGAAGCCGGAGCCCCACAGACGGTCATAGAGCGGCTGGTCCGCCGGATTGCCGGATCCTTGCGACACCATCACGACGAATGCGGGCAGGTCCTTGTTCTCCGATCCCAGTCCGTACGAGAGCCACGCACCGATGGAGGGCCGGCCGGCCAGTTGGAACCCGGTCTGGAAGAACGTCACCGCCGGATCGTGGTTGATGTGCTGGGTGTGCATCGACTTGACGAACGTCAGATCATCGGCCACCTGCGCCAGATTGGGGAGGAGTTCGCTCATCCATTGGCCGCTCTGGCCGCGTCGCGCAAACTTGTAGATGGTTGGGGCCACCGGAAATGAAGTCTGCGTGGCGGTCATGCCCGTGAGCCGCTGGCCTCGGCGAATGGAATCGGGCAGCTCAGTGGCGCGCAGGCCGGCGAGACCGGGCTTGTAGTCGAACAGATCCAACTGGGAGGGCCCGCCGCTCTGGAACAGGTAGATCACCCGCTTGGCGCGCGGGGTGAAGTGGGTTGCGCCGGTATCGGCGCCCAGCAGCGAGGCGAGCGCCGGCACGCCCATCGTCGTCGCGGTGCGGCCGAAGAAGTGGCGCCGCGTCATGTCATGGAGGGTCATTCCTTGGTCACCGTCTCATCGAGATTGAGGATCATGCTGGCCAGGGTGGAATAGGCTGCCAGTTCAGCGGGATCCAACCCGGCGGCCACGGGGGACTCGCCCTGCGTGAGGAACTTGCCGGCCGCGGCGGCATCCGTGCGATAGCGGTCCAGGTGGTGGCCCAGGCTGGCCATCAGGACTTCTCTTTCGCGCGGCTTGGGCTCGCGGGCCAGCAGCAGCTTGAACGCGTAGCGAATGCGGTCTGCGGGCGCCGGGCCAGCTTCTAGCAACAGCCTTTCACCGATCTTCCGGGCCGACTCAAGGTAGGTCTCGTCGTTCATCAGCGCCAGAGCCTGAAGCGGCGTATTGGTACGCGACTCGCGGACGACGCAGGTTTCGCGGCCCGCCGAATCGAACGTCATCATGCCAGGCGGCGGCACGGCGCGCTTCCAGAACGTGTAGAGGGACCGGCGGTAGAGGCTTTCGCCGTGGTCGCGCTGATAGTCGGTGCCACCCGCCAGTTCCTTCCACAGACCGGCCGGCTGATAAGGTTTCACGGACGGCCCGCCCAGCTTTTCCACCAGCAGGCCGCTGGCGGCCAGAGCCTGATCGCGCACCATCTCGGCGGACATCCGGAACCGGGGGCCGCGCGCCAGCAGGCGGTTTTCCGGGTCACGCGCCACCAGTTCCGGAGACGCGGCCGCCGATTGGCGATACGTTGCGCTCAGCACGATGGTCTTCATGATGCCCTTGACATCCCAACCAGTGCGCACGAACTCAGTGGCGAGCCAGTCGAGGAGTTCCGGGTTCGAGGGCCACTCGCCCTGGGAGCCGAAATCCTCCACGGTCTTCACCAGGCCGACGGAGAAGAGCATCTGCCAAAAGCGGTTGACGGTGACGCGCGCGGTGAGCGGATGTTCGCCGTTCACCAGCCAGCGGGCCAGCGCAAGCCGGTCCACCCGGGCGCCCGGGGCCAGCGGCGGCAGCGCCGACGGTGTTGCGCGCGGCACCACGTCACCCGGCTGGTCATAGGAGCCGCGCCGCAGCAGATGCGTGGGCCGCACCTGCGGCTCCTCTCGCATCACCATCACGGTGGGCAGGTTGTCCAGGAAATGCTCGTGCTTCTTGCTGGCCTCTTTCAATTCATTCCACGCGGCACGGATGCCGGCCGGCGAATGGTCGTCGAGAAAAGCCCACTCCAGCTTGTGGCTTTCCGAGGCCGTGCGGGCAGTGACGGGCTTGGCCGCCAACGCCGCCAGAGGCGAGGCGATGGCGAGTGCCGCCGCTTCGCGAGCGGTGAGAGCATCGTTAAACACACGAACATCGCCGATGGCGCCCCGGAAACGGAATCCGTTGCCGGCGCCAATGCGCAGGGGCTCGCGCGTCTGGAAGGTCTGGTTCAGATCGTCGACGATGTACCGAAGACGCGCCGGCCGGCCGTTGATGTAGACCTTGATGCCATCGGCCACGCGTGTGGAGTCGTAGGTCATGGCCACATGCGTCCAGCGGTTCAGTTCGACCGTCTCCAAGGTTTCCACGCGCAGGCAGTCATCCAGCCAGCGCTGCACCATGTTCACCTGCAGCTTGCCATCTTTCAGGTAGAGGCCGTACCCGGAACCTTCCTCCTTGTCAATGCCGCGCGAAACAATGGCTCCACTGGCAGACTCCGGTTTGATCCAGGCGGCGAGCGAGAACTTGCTGTAGAAACCGAACGGCCCGATGTTGCCCGCATCCACAAAACGGTGCCCATCGAAAGTGGCGGCCTGGCCCACGGGTGCTTCCACGAAACCGAACTCGCCATCGCGTACCGTGGTCTTCATCTCCTTACGCGAGGCGTCAAGGCCACCGAGGGCTCCATCCAAGCTGTAATGGGCCAGCAGCGATGCGCGGGGCGCCCAATGGGCGCGGCTTCCGGCCAGGGTGCGCTCCCAGGCGGTCTGCGCCGCACGGCGGTCCGCGGCCAGCGCGGCAAAGGCGGCGCCGGCGGACGCCAGACGCTCTTCCACCTGCTTCAGTTCCTGCTGCTGGGCGGCGGTGGGTGCCGGAATCATGGGTGGCGAATTGCCGTACTTGAAGACCTTGCCCTTCTCCTTGATGTTGTTGAAGAAGCCGACCATGGAATAGAACTCGCGTTGGGAAAACGGGTCGTACTTGTGGTCGTGGCAGCGGGCGCAGCCGAGCGTTAACCCCATCCAGACCGTGGAGGTGGTCTCCACGCGGTCAATGTGGTATTCCACCAGAAACTCTTCCGGGATGGACCCGCCTTCTCCGTTGCCGCGGTGGTTGCGGTTGAAGCCGGTGGCGATGCGCTGATCGAGGCTTGGCTCAGGGAGCAGATCGCCGGCCAGTTGCTCGATGGTGAAGGCATCGAAACGCTGGTTGCGGTTGAAGGATTCAATCACCCAGTCGCGCCACCGCCACATGAAGCGCTCGGCATCGGTCTGGTAGCCGTTGGTATCGGCGTAGCGGGCGGCATCCAGCCAACGGGCGGCCATGCGCTCGCCATAACGGGGTGAACGGAGCAGGCGGTCTACAACGCGTTCGTAGGCGGCTTCGGAGGAATCGGCGAGAAAGGCGTCGAGTTCGGCGGGCGTCGGCGGCAGACCGGTGAGATCGAGAGTGACTCGGCGAAGGAGCGTCCGGCGATCGGCTTCCGGGGCGGGCTTGAGGCCCTCGCCGTCCAGACGCGCCAGAACAAAATGATCCAATCCTGTTTTGGGCCACGCAGCGTTGGAGACGGTGGGATAAGCAGGACGCGCAGGAGGAATGAATGCCCAGTGCTTTTCCCACCGGGCGCCCTCGGCAACCCAACGCCTGAGCACATCCACTTCGGCCGGCTTCAGCGCGTCGTGACCCAGATACGCGGGAGGCATCCGGAGGGTCTTGTTCGCCGAGACAACCCGTTGAATGAGTGCGCTCTTATCGGGGTCGCCCGGAACGACGGCGTGGCGCGGGGCTGCATTCGCCGCGGCCAGATTGGCCTTTGCTCCGGCCTCGGTGTCAAGGCGCAGATTGGCCTTACGGTTCAGTGTGTCGGGGCCGTGGCAGGAGAAACAGCGGTCGGAGAGCAGCGGCCGGACCTGCCGGTTGAAATCGACAGGCGCGGTCCAGGCAATCAATGCCAGAGCCGGGATTAAGAAGGGCCTCATCGCTACCACGCATGGTATCACTCGGCGGGCGCGTGCTGGGACCCCTCCAGCGTCAGCAGCAAATGCCGGGCGGCGGCCTGGCCGGCGCTCTTCTTCGAGTTGCCTTTGCCCTGCGCGGCGTGCTCGCGGCCGACGCGCACTTCGACCAGAAACTCCTTGGCGTGTTCGGGTCCGTTTTCGGCCAGCGTGACGTACTTAGGATGTGGCCAGCCTTCAACCTGGGCCATCTCCTGGAGGACGCTTTTGGAGTCCTTGCGGGGGATCTCCTGAGTCATCTCCTGGCGCGAGACCTCACCCACGATGTGTTGCACAACAAGGTCGCGCGAGGCGGCGACGCCGGCATCCAGATAGACGGCGGCGATGACGGCCTCCACGGCGTCGGCCACCAGGGCCCGTTTGCCGCGGCCGCCAGTCACCTCCTCGCCTTTGCCGAGCACCAGCCAATCGCCCAGGCCGAGCCGCTGGCCCACCGCGAACAGGTGATTCGCATTGACGAACTGGGCCCGTATCTTCGAGAGGTCACCCTCGGGAAGGTCCGGGAACTGTTCGATCAGGTATTCGCTGATGTGGAACCCAAGAATGGCGTCGCCCAGAAACTCCAGGCGCTCGTTGTCCACGGGATGCGGGTATCCGCCGTCTGAGCGCGCGGCGCCGCTGACGGAGCGGTGGGTGAGCGCCTGTTCAAGCAGGTCCTGATTCGCGAATACGTGACCGATCCGCGCTTCCAGCGCGGCAAACTCCTGCCGCATGCGATGGCTGCGGCTACTTCTTGCCGCCCTTCAGCTTGTTGTCGACGGCTCTGCGCTTTTCGTTCTGGGCCGCTTGCTGGACGGCAGGATGGGCGTCCGGGGTGCTCATTGCCTTGTCCAGAATCGCGATCGCCTCGTCGTACTTGCCGGCGGTGTTGTAGACCTGCCCCAGGCGCACCATCGTGCCGGCATCAGGCTGAGCGGCATTTTCGATGGCCAGTTTGAATTCGGCGATCGCGACATCGTGCTTCTTGCGAACCCCGGCGATCATGCCCAGTGCTTCGTGACCCTGCGCCAGGAAGTCCTTCTTGGCGGCTTCCCACTGATCGTCCGGAAGGTCGGGCCTGGGCTTGGTGGCCATGGGAATCATGCCGAGCGCCTGGTTGGCCTGCTTTTCGGCCCCATTCAACTTCTCTTCCTTGTCCAGGTCAAACTCACGGGTTTTCTGGGCCGTGTTGCGGGCCAGCATCAGCATCACCGCGTAGTTCTTGGGGTCCGCCTCAAGGGTCCGCTCGGCGTAGATGATCATCTTTTCGGCGTCGTTGGCTTCCTGGGCGCTGACGGTGGCGATGTAGAGCGCCACGCCCTTGAATTCGGTGTCGTGGAACTTGGTGAGCAGGTTCTCAACGGCCGCTATGCGGGCGGCGGGGTCCGGGCTCTGGAACACCGCCATCACGGCCTCCTGCTCCTTCTTGCTCTTCAGCTTGGGCTGCGTGATATTGAGCGACTGAGCGGCCAGAACACCAGAGCCGGTGGCCACAAGAGCGACGGCACGGACGATGCGATTGAAACTCATCATGTAGGATCCTTGAAACTACTTTACTTCTTTTGAGGGGTGTTTCGCCTGAATCTCATCCAGTGCCTTGCGCGCCGCCTGTTGAGCGGCTCGCGTGGCGCCGGGTGTGGCGAGGGCGGCTTCGAAGTTTGCCTTCGCTTCAAGCCACTCGCCGGCCAGGTCGGCCAGGCGCGCCAGGAAGATGTGGGACCACGATTTCACCATCGGGTCCGGGTTCAGTTCCAGGGTCTTGCGGAACAGCTTGTCGGCTAGTTCCGGGTTGCGGTCAAGGGCGGCAATCCGCGCCAAGCCGTAGTATGCCCTGGCGTGGAAGGATTTCTCCTCGGTCTCCTGCATCGCCTGCATGAAAAGGTCGCGCGCCTGGGGGTACTCCTTCTTCGCGTAGAGGTCCTCGGCATCGTTCAATGTCTTGAGCACACCGGTGAGTTCCACCACTGGTTTCTCGACCGGCGCGGCCACGCGGGCGCGCCGGACGGCGGCCTCTTTCACGAACTCGATGGTATCCAGGCGGCGGGCCTCATTCTTAAGGTCGATTGCGTTGACCATGTCCGGGTAGTGGAATCTCATCGACTGCTCCTGCTTTTCGTAGAACGCCAGCAGGTCATAGAGCGCCGGTGTGACCACGTAGCCTTCCTTAAGCGCGGCATCCACCAGCGCCAGTTTCCGCGCCGCGCCGCCGGCGGCCAGCCGCGCTTCGACGGCCTTGATGAGGCATTCGGTTGAGAGGCTGAGAAAATCGTCCTTGAGGTGGGCGGGCAGCGCCGGGGCCGCTTGGGCGTAGTCGATCAGGCCACGCTTCTTTTCCAGGGGCTCAAAGTGTTTCACTGCCAGTTGATCCAGATGAAAGTGGAGAAAAGAGTGGCGCACATCGTTCACCAGCGGCTCCTGGGCGGGCGTCAGCACCACGAAGTAGTCGTCGCCATAGCTGCGGGTCTGCACCTGGTTCGGCGCCGCGAGCAGTTCAACGATCACTTTGAAACTGCGGCCCATGGCGCCCAGGCTGGGCACTCGCAGATAGCCGTTCACCTCAAGCAACGCCTGGGTGATGGGAGCCTGATATTGTTCGAGCGCCTTCTCATACACCGGTTGGACCTTCTTCCACACCATCTCCAGGTCCGCTTCCTTGTGCAGGCGGGTCATAAGCGCTCCGAAGCCCTCCAGCGGGACCACGTCGGGCGGTAGTTCGTGGGCCTTCAGGCGATACTCGAAATCGGGCGGGCCCTTGACGCACAGAGCGAAAGACACGTACTGGCCAAGTTCGGCGCCCCAGTCCTTCTTGCGATGTTTGGCGAAGAACTTCTTGAGTTCCTCGATCGTTGAGAGGTTGACGCCGGAGGCCGCTTTCCGGATTTCAACGCGGAGAGGGTGGTTCGATGCCGAGTCCACGTCCGCGTCATAGCCAGCCGCGTTGATGGCGAGCATCACTTCAAACAGCGTCTGGCTGACGTCCAGCCCCATCTGTTGGGCAGGCAGCGGCGCCGCGCACAGGGCCGCCAAGGCCAGGGATAAGGCAGAAAAGCGCACTCCGGGTAAGCTCACCCTCATTGTAGTCAATCCCTGCCGCCGCGCATGGCCCGCGCCAGTTGACGGCCGGCGATGAGCAGAGGGTCCCAAACCGGCGCGTACGGCGGGGCGTAGGCAAGATCCAGCATTTCCAAATCCTCCACGTTCATCCGCGCCGTGAGGGCCGCGGCGACCGTGTTGATTCGGCCGCCTGTGGCCGAATCCTCCCCTGTTACGACGGCTCCCAGCAGCCTCCCGTTACGGCGGTCTCCGGTCAGTTCCAGCGTCGTCTTATGCCCCCGGAAGTAGGCCGCCTTGTCCAGGCTCTCGACGCGCACGGTGACGGGTTCGAAACCGGCCTGCCGCGCGGCTTCGCCGTCCAAGCCGGTCACTGCCAGCGCCACGCCGCAGAAGCGCATGATCATGGTGCCGCAGATGCCGGGAAACCGCTCTCGCGCGCCTGCCGCCGACGCTCCGGCAACCCGGCCCATCTTGTTCGCCGTGGTCCCCAGGGGGAGCCAGACGGGGCTTCCAGACACCAGGTGCGTGGTCTCGGCGCAATCGCCCGCCGCATAGACTCCGCCCAGGTTCGTTTCCATGCGATCCGACACGCGGATGGCGCCTGTGCCGCCGGTTTCCACGCCGGCTTCGCGGGCCAGGGCCACGTTCGGTTCAAGGCCGGCGCAGAGCACGATAAGTTCCGCGCCGGGCAGTGCAGTGTCGCGTACCGTGACGCCGGTTTCAAGGCCGATCCCGTTCAATTCGCAGAGGCGCCGCACGGTCTCCGCCGCCAGTCCCCCGCGGCCCAGCGGCTGGCCGCGGCTGAGAATGCGGACTTGCTTCAAGTGCGTGCGGAGGGCGCCGGCGGTCTCCAGGCCGATATAGCCGGCACCCACCACGACGGCGCTCGACGGCCGGCGGACGCGCAGGAACGCAGCCAGCCGCTCGGCGTCCGTGCCGGTATGCAGCGTGAAGACGTTCTCGCGATCGCGCAAGGCGATGCCGGCCGCCGCGGGCCTGGCTCCGGTTGCGATCACCAGCCGGTCATAGGGAATCCGCTCGCCGCCGGCCAGCACGGCCTCGCGCCGCGCATGGACAATGGCGGCCACTTCCGCACCGGTGCGCACGTGAATCCGGCGGTGGCGTTCGAACTGCTGCGGCGTGTGGAGCGTGAGCTGATCAAGGGAACGCACCTGGCCTTCCAGGTAGTAGGGCAGGCCGCAGGCCCCATAGGCGATGCGTTGTCCGCGCTCGAGGACGGTGATCTCCATCGACGGGTCAAGCCGGCGGGCGCGCGAGGCCGCGCTAAGCCCTGCCGCCACGCCGCCAATCACCACCAGCTTCATGGCCTAGGTTGCGGGGCGGTTGCTCTTGACAAAGCTGAGGACGTCAAACTTCCGGATCTCGCGGTCCGGGAAAAAACTGTTCACGGCGTCCTGTTCGTCGTCGAAGATCTCGAAAATGGTGGTGAGCTTGGTGAGCAGCAGCAGTTCGACGTTCCTTCGCGAGAGCCTCTGAAGCTTCAGCGTGCCGCCGGCTTTCTTCATCGTGGTGAAGCAGATGACCAGGGTGCCGAGCCCGGTGCTATCGATGTATTCCACCTGCTCCAGGTTCACAATGGCCTGGCGGAGGCCTTCGTCCACAAATGCCTTAAACGTCTCGCGGAGCTGCCCGGCGGTTTCGCCCACCACCAGCTTCCCCTTCACATCAATGATCGCGATGCCTTCGCGCTCGCGGCGTGCAATCTCAAGTGCCATGGAACGAAGTCCTACTCTACCGCAACCAGGTTTTCCGGCGCCTCTTGGGCCGGTTCCGGAGCGGCCAGAGGCAGACGCACGCGGAACGACGCCCCCTGGCCGGGCGCGCTCGTCACGTCGATCTCACCGCCGTGCGCCTTGACAATCCAATTGACGAAACTCAACCCCAGACCCAGACCCCGTTCCGGATCGGCCTCGCCCGAGGGCACGCGGTAAAAGCGATTGAAGATGTGGGGCTGATGCTCGGGTGGAATGCCGCGGCCGGTGTCGGAGACCGTGAGTTCGGCGGCCGCGCCATCGCGCCGCACACGCACCGTTACCCGTCCGCCCGACGGTGTAAACTTCAACGCGTTCGCAAGCAGGTTCGTCATCAGCCGCTCCAACTGTACGCGGTCCGCTGAGACCAGGCAGCCCGGCGTCACCGAAACCTCAAGAGCCATGCCTTCGGCTTCGGCCGCGATCTGGAACTGTTCCGCCATCTCACGCGCCAGCGCGCCGAAATCGAGGTCCGCCTTCTGGAGCACCAGTTGGCCGCTTTCGGCCAGCGAAAGGTTGAGCAGCGCACGGACGGTATGCGAAAGCCGCTCGACATCCTGCAAGGCGTTGACGATCGCCTCGCGGTACTGCTCCGGCGTCCGGGCTGTCATGAGGCCAACTTCCAACTGCCCCCGGATGACCGTCAACGGCGTTCTGAGTTCATGGGAAACGTCCGTCGAAAACTGGCGTGTCTGGGTGAAGGAGTACTCCAGCCGGTCGAGCATCGAATTGATGGTGCCCACCAGCTTGTCCAACTCATCGCCTGAGCCTCGCAGGGGCAGGCGGTAACTGAGATTCGCGCCCGAAATTCTTCCCGTGGCCTCGGCGGACTCAGTGACCGGCCTCAAAGCACGGCGGGCCAGATACCAGCCGCCCAGCACGGTGAGGATAAGAAGCACCGGCAGCAGCGCCAGATAGTTGCGCGTGAACTGATCAAGCACTCGCTCGTTTTCCGCGAGCGGCCGGCCGATGGCCAGATAGAACTTCGAGTTATCGTCCAGCAGCACACCCTGGCGGATCATGTACGGCACGCCGTCCGGACTGCGCCGGATGGCGGTCACGGGCTTGTTGGCGGCCATGACCTGCCGGATTTCGGCCGCCCGCTCCACGCCAACGGCTTCGTAGCCGTCCGATACCTCCATCACGTTGCCGTTGGAATCGGCCAGGATGTAGATCTGCCTCAGCTTCTCGACAATCGCCTTTTCCTCCAGGTCCTGATCGTCGTACTTCCAGATGGGCTTCTTCTTTTCGATGCTGAGGTAGCCCTTTGTGGCGCCCCACTCTTCCTCAAGCAGCGCACTCACCTGGTTGTTCAGAATGGCCTGCAGGATCCCGCGGAACGCCACGCCGACACCCACCAGCAGGATCCCGAAGAACACCAGGTAGCTGACGGTGAGCCGGAACCGCAGGCTTTGCACCATTCCGGGGCGAACCAGTGGAAGGATCCAGCGCATGAGCTACGCGGCCCTCTCCGGCACGTCCACCATGTAGCCGATGCCGCGCATGGTGTGAATCATCTTCACCGGGAACCGGTCATCGATCTTGCTGCGCAGGTGGCGAATGTAAACGTCGACGATGTTGGTGAGCCCGTCGTAGTCCATGTCCCAGACGTGCTCCACAATCATGGTGCGGCTGAGAGGACGTCCGCGGTTGCGCATCAGATACTCGAGGATGCTGAACTCTTTCGGAGCCAGTTCAATGGGCTCGCCGTCGCGGGTCACCTTGCGGCGAATGCAGTCCAGCACCAGATCGCCCACCTGCAGACGCTCCGGCGTGGCCTGGCCGCGCCGCATCAGCGCCCGGACGCGCGCCAGCAGTTCGACGAACGCGAAGGGTTTCACCAGATAGTCGTCGGCGCCCACCTCCAGGCCCTTCACTCGGTCATCCACCGTCCCGCGGGCGCTCAGCACAAGAACCGGCGGGCTCGACTTGCGATTCCGCAACTTCTCGATCACGGCGAGGCCATCCATGTCCGGCAGCATCATGTCGAGGATGAGCAGATCGTACTCCGCCGCGTGCGACATATCGAGCGCCATGCCGCCGCTTTCCGCCGTGTCCACTGCGTAGCCCGCGCTCTCCAGACCCCGGGCCACGAAGTCGGCTATCTTCCGCTCATCTTCAACCACCAGAATACGCATCGTCGTACTCAGTGTATCGGGATTCCTGTCCGCTCGCGAAGCGGATCCGATGCGCTTGCCCTGATACGCTGTGAGTCAATGCCACTGCGTCTGCTGCTGCCGGTTCTTGCCACCACCCTTCTGTTCGGCGCCGAAATCGAACGGCGCGGCGCGGCCCCCTGGCCCAATGCAAACCATTTCCGGTTGAGGCACGACGCCACATCCGCCGGTCCCGCGGCCGCCGGGTTCCCGCTTCCGGCCGCTTTCAATCCGGACTCGGTCCGGGTGATGGCGCCGGGAGGCCAGCCTCTGGCGGCAAAGACCGAAATCCGCGCCGGCGAAGTGCGGGTGGCCTTTAGCGCAACGGCGGCCGGGGCCCATTGGGTGTACTTTGACGAAGGCCGGCTGGGGGAGACCGAACGCGCCCCGGAACCCGCCATGATCGGTTCCGGGGACCGGGTAAGCTTCGGGCGGCCCGGCGTGCGGGGCCGCGTCTCGGTGGGGCTCTGGCCCCACCCGGCCGCGCTCGACATGGACGGCGATGGCGATCTCGACCTGGTGATCGGCTGTGCCGACCGTCCCTCGAACGGCACCTATCTGTTCGAAAACATCGGCTCCAACGCCCAGCCTCTCTACGCGCGCGGCCTTTGGATGGGACCGGGCCATCGCGCTCTCGCCGCCGCCGATTACAACGGAGATGGCGCCATGGATATCGTTGTCAACGGCGGATACTACTCCGATGCTCCCCGCAACCGAATGGCCAGATTCGTTCCGATCAAACTCGAGCGCACCTACCATGTGGGCCGTGACGACCATTGGATGCCGGCCGACTGGGACGGCGACGGCCGAATGGACCTTCTGGTGGGCACCTCCGACTGGCGGGACTACGGCTGGGACGACGCCTATGACGCGACCGGCCGCTGGACCCGGGGCCCACTGCACGGCTTTGTCTACCTGCACCGCAACCTGGGCACCAACGCCGAACCCCGGTATGAGGCCCCGGTGAAGATCGCGGCCGGCGGCCAGCCGATCGACCTTTACGGAAGCCCGGCGCCAACGCCAGTCGACTGGTTCGGGCGAGGCGTACTGGACCTTGTCGGCGGCAGTTTCGTGGACACGGTGACGCTCTTCCGCAACACCGGAACGCGCACGGCGCCCGCGCTCGCCTCCGGCAGCCTGATCCGCGCTGGCGACGGCCGGGTGCTCCACATGGATCTTTGCATGATCCAGCCTCGTGTGGTCTACTGGCACCCGGACGGCCGGCCTTCGCTGCTCATCGCGGAAGAAGACGGGCGCGTCGCGCTGGTTGAGAACACCGCGCCCCGTCCCGCGGAACCTCGCCTGGCTGCGCCGCGCTACCTGGAACAGGTGGATCCGTTCGTGAAGAGCGGCGTCCTTTCGCGCCCGGTTGCCGTCGATTGGAACGTTGACGGGCTGCTGGATATCGTGGCCGGCAACTCGGCGGGCTACATTCAGTTTTTCCAAAACACCAGCCGTCCGGGTACGCCCGCGTTCGAGGACCGGGGTTACCTGAAGGCGGGCGGAGCGGTGATTCGCCGGATAGCAGGCAAGAACGGCTCGGTGCAGGGCCCGGCGGAGGAGAAGTGGGGGTACGCCAACATCTCGGTCGCCGACTGGGATCTCGACGGGAAGCTCGACATTCTGCTGAACGACATCTGGGGCGACGTGGTGTGGTTCCGCAATACGGGTACGGCGCAGGCTCCTGAACTGGCCGCCGCTCAATCGGTGGAGGTGGAATGGGAAGGCGCTCCTCCGAAGCCCGATTGGGTCTGGTGGCAGCCCAAACCAAAGCAGCTTCTCACGCAGTGGCGCACCACGCCGAAGGTGGTGGACTGGGACCGCGACGGGCTCCCGGACCTGGTGATGCTCAACCATCAGGGTTATCTCAGCCTGTTCCGCCGCCGGCGGACGCCCGGGGGTTTGCGCCTGGGACCGCCCGAACGGATTTTCCTGAACGCCGCCAACGGGCGCTTTCTCCTGCTGGCAAATGGACGCGCCGGGGCCAGTGGACGGCGCAAGATCGAACTCGCGGACTGGGATGGCGACGGCACGCTTGATCTGATTACGGACTCGGACGACGGGCCCGTCTGGTATCGCAACACCGGTACCATCGAGCAGCCCAGGATGCAGCCCCGGGGAACACTGGTGAACGCCCGATTGCCGGGCCACAACCCCACACCCAACGTCGCTGACTGGAACGGCGACGGCCGGCTGGACCTGCTGATCGGCGCCGAAGACGGCTTTCTCTATTTCTACGACCGCCGGTTCATTGACGCGCAGCGGTAAAATCGGCAGATGACCCGGCGCACGTTCCTCGCCCAGGCCGCGGCCGCCGCCAACCCCTGGGATTCTCCGATCTTCGACCTCCACCAGCACACGGATTACTACCGCCGGACCGACGATCAGCTTCTGGCTCACTCCCGCGCGCTGGGCGTTACGAAGACCCTCCTGCTGCCGGGCGACGGCTGGATGTTCACCATTCCGCTCCAGGACAACGCCAGTTGCCGCAAGCTTCAGGACCGCCACCCCACGCACTTTGTCCGCTTCACCTGCATCGACCCCACCCGCCCCGGCGCGATCGAGCTGATGCGCAAGGATCTTCAATCGGGCGCGATCGGCATCGGGGAACAAAAGTTCAGAGTGCCCGTGGACGGCCCCCAGATGCGAGCGGTCTACGATCTGGCCCGCGAGTTCAGCGTCCCCGTACTGATCCACTTCGAGCACGAGACCTACAACCTCGGCATCGAGAACTTCGAAAAGATCCTGAAGGCGTATCCCACGGTCAACTTCATCGGCCACGCCCAGACCTGGTGGGGTAACATCAGCGCCGATCTCCAGCCCAAGAATCTCTATCCAAAGGGGAAAGTGGCTCCGGGGGGGCTCACCGACCGGCTTCTGGCCGACTATTCCAACCTGTTTGCCGACCTTTCGGCCGGGTCCGGCTTCAACGCCCTTTCGCGCGACCCGGACTTTGCCGCCGGGTTCGTTTCGCGGCATCGGGCCAAGCTGATCTGGGGGAGCGACTGTCCCTGCCATGACAGCCGCGGCGGTGGCTGGCGAGGCGGCGACTGCGTCGGGCGCGATTGCCTGGCGGCGCTGAAGCGCCTCGCCCCATCCCCGGCAGCGTTCCGGCAAATTGTTTGGGACAATGGAGCTAGATTGCTTAACCTTTAGGTCTTTTCCGGCGTCTACTCCTCTATGGGCGCCTCGCAACCAGCTTGGCGCCGAACATCGCACCACCCGAATACGTCTTATCAAGACGGGAGATACCGTGAAGAAAAAATGGAAGATTATCCTGCCTCTACTTGCCCTGGCTGGGGCGGGAACGGCGGGATTGATCTCGTACAGAGTGAAACAGGCCGCCATCGTGGCCGTGCAATCGGGGCGCGTAGCGCGTCAGGATCTGGCCGCCATTGTGACCGCCTCGGGCGAGATCAAGCCTCGCAACTACATCAACATAGGAACCAGCGCGATGGCTCCGTCGCGCATCACTGAGATCCTGGTTCTGGAGGGCCAGCGGGTCCGCAAGGGCCAGATGCTGGCGAAGCTGGAGTCCGTGCAACCGGAAGCCGAAGTGGCCGCACAGCAGGCCTCTGTCCGCAGCGCCGAGGCTGACGCCGCGGCGGCCGAGGCGGCCGTCAAAGCCGCTGACGAGAACAGCCGCACCGGCCAGGCCGCCATTGAACGGGCCAAGGCGGAGTTGCAGAAAGCGCGCACCGTGTGGGAACGCGCCCAGCGGCTGGAGAAGGAACAGCTCATCTCAAAGCAGGAGTTTGACCAGCGCCTGGCTGAATTCGACTCCTACGGCGCGGCGGTCCGCGAAGCCGAGGCCCGGCTGAGCCAGTTGCGCGCAGGGCGCGAGCAGGCCCTGTCGCTCCAGATGGCTGCCCAGCGGCGCATCGCCCTCGCCAATGCCAACCTGAAGCGCACCCAGGACATGCTGGACCGGACTCGGGCCGTGGCTCCACTGGATGGTGTGGTAACGAACCTGCCGGTGCGGGTGGGCGAGACGGTTGTGCCGGGCGTGCAGAACTCGCAGGCCAGCCTCATCATGACGATCGCGGACATGTCGCTGATCACGGCCGAGGTGAAGGTGGATGAGACAGACATCGTCAACGTGAAGCTCGATCAGATTGCCGATGTCACCATTGACGCCATCCCGAACAGGACGTTCAAGGGCAAGGTGATTGAGATCGGCAACACGGCGATCCTGCGGTCCACCGGCGTGGCGGCGTCCCAGAGTGCCATCTCCAGCCAGGAAGCGAAGGACTTTAAGGTAGTGGTGGCGCTTGAGAACCCGCCGGACGAGATCCGTCCGGGGCTCTCCTGCACGGCCAAGGTGACCACCGCGACGCGGGCCAAGGCGCTCACCATCCCGATCCAGGCACTGACGGTGCGCCAGCGCGGTGACCTGGAACCGAAGCAGGATGGCAAGGTCGAGGCGGCCGCCAAGGCGCCGAACCCGGCGGAGGAGAAGCGGCGGAAGGAAGAGATTCAGGGCGTTTTCGTGATCAAGGGTGAAAAGGCTGAGTTCCGGAAAGTGGACACGGGCATCACGGGCGCCACCGATATCGAGGTACTCACGGGGCTCAACGAAAGCGAAGAGATCATCACCGGCAGCTATAAGATCATCCGGACGCTGCGGAACGATGCAAAGATCAAGGTAGACAACAAGGCTTCAGTAAAGGCAGAATCGTAATTCATGGCAGCATCAGCGGAAGCAGTGGCGCGGGGCGAACAGCTCAAGCGCGATGGGATCGTCATCCGGACCTACAATCTCTGGAAGACCTACGTGATGGGCGACCAGGAGATCAATGCCGTGGCCGGCGTGGATATTGAAATCCGTCGCGGCGAGTATGTGGCGATCATGGGCCCTTCGGGCTCCGGCAAGTCGACGCTGATGAACCTGATTGGGTGTCTGGACACGCCGTCCAAAGGCGACTACTACATCGCCGGGAGCCTGGTATCGGCGATGACCGACGACGAACTCGCCCATATCCGCAACAAGGAGATCGGCTTCGTCTTCCAGACGTTCAACCTGCTTCCGCGTGCCACAGCCCTGCACAATGTGGAACTGCCGCTGATCTACGCCGGCATGGACGCAAGCGCGCGGGAACAGCGCGCCGTCACCTGCCTGCAGCACGTGGATCTGGCGCACCGCATGCACCACAAGCCGAACGAACTATCGGGCGGCCAGCGCCAGCGCGTTGCCATCGCCCGGGCGCTGGTGAACAACCCGGCGATCTTGCTTGCCGACGAACCTACCGGCAACCTGGATTCGGCCACCGGCATTGAAATCATGGCCCTGTTCGAACGGCTGCACCAGCAGGGCAACACCATCATTCTGGTAACCCACGAGCACGACATCGCCCTGCATGCCCATCGCATCATTCACGTCCGCGACGGGCGCGTCGATAAAGACGAAAAGGTTAAGTAGCTACACGCCGTCCAGAAGTTCAGAAAGTCTGGCGTAGCCCGCGCGGCTCACGGCAAGCTGGGTTCCGTCCTTCAACACCGCCACGCGGCTATCCTTACCAAACGGCTCCAGGCGCGCCACGCGCTCCAGATTCACCAGGGTCCCGCGGTGGATGCGGACGAAGTGCCGTGGATCGAGCGCCGCTTCGAGGCTTGAGATGGTCTGCAGTTTCAGGTAGCGCTTGCCCGCTGCGTGCAGCAGCACGTAGTCATCCTGAGCTTCGGCATACTCCAACTGCTCCACCGGGATGATGTGCACCTTGGCGCCATCGCGCACCACCACACGTGAGGCGTAGGCCCCGGCCGGCCGCGCCGCCGCGGCAAGTTCCGGCGCTGAAGTGGCGGGAGCGCCCAACCGGTCCAGGGCCCGCTTCAAAGCCGCTTCGAGCCGCTCCGCGCTGAACGGCTTCAGCAGATAGTCCACCGCGTGCACTTCGAACGCCCGGATGGCGTACTGGTCGTAGGCGGTGGTAAAGATCACGGCCACGCCATCGCCACCCACCAGTTCCAGCACTTCGACCCACATTTCCGTTTTGAGCCGCGCGTGCGAATCTCCTGGATGCTCGTCCGCATCAATATCGATAGGGGTTTGAAGGCAGCGAAGACCCCTGCGGAGGACAGCACCCAATGGGTGACAAACAAAACCAGCCCTTTCAGC
>Ga0194132_10003668_pt1 | contig 27006 bp, 33 predicted proteins | sample TA2KigOf80mmetaG_FD_148612 | JGI IMG/M metagenome (GOLD analysis project Ga0194132, IMG submission 148612) | Freshwater microbial communities from Lake Tanganyika, Tanzania - TA2015054 Kigoma Offshore 80m | ecosystem: Environmental > Aquatic > Freshwater > Lake | place: Tanzania: Lake... | reverse complement strand
TGATCGACGAAACCGGCGGGTCCCTCGGCTCCCCCTCGGCCTCTTCCGACCTCAGGGTTGGACGGGATCCCGCAGGCTGCGCTGCGAGCCGAGCTATTTCGGCTCCACTCCTTCCTACACACAAGGGTTGGGATGGGGGAACCTGGGATACCTCAGATGCGCAAACCTGGGGCAACAAGCCCAAAAGCGCTCGCTTGTACCAGATACACCAATCCCTTGAATCTCAAGAAAAAGGCCCGGCCGAAGCTGCAATTTGAAGCTCCCGGCCCCGCCTACCACCGTCCACTGGGAACCTCCCGTCGAAAACGTCGTTCGCGACATGGGACCACATCGCGGAATTCCTTTCGATCGGCTATCCTTTGATTCGGACCACGGGGCAGATGACCGAAGCTGCAGCATCCTTGATCGGCGTTGGCATCTACACTGTGGCCGAAGCCTCGGCGCTGACAGGCGTGCCCACGCGAACCATTCGCCGTTGGTCGCGCGGCTATCAGTATTCCTCGGGTGAAACGCAGCGTGTAAGCCCGCCGGTCTGGACTCGGGACTTGCCCGATATTGGCGGACGCACCGCTCTCACTTTCCTCGATATGATGGAAGCACGCTTCATACGCGCCTTCCGTGAACACAATGTGTCATGGCAAGCCATCCGCGAAGCGGCGAGGATAGCGTGTGAGCTATTTCAGGAACCGCACCATCCATTCACACGCGGTCGCTTTCGCACGGATGGCCGCCGGATTTTCCGACGAATCGAGAATGAAGGTAGCGTTCGCCTCTTCGATTTGAATCTGAAGCATTGGGTCTTCGCGAACATCGTCGAACCTTCGCTCTATCGAGATGTCTCATTCGAGGATGATCAAGTCGCCAAGTGGTTTCCCCTGTTCCCCAGCAAGGCGATCGTCATTGATCCAGTAGTCGCGTTTGGGCGCCCGGTGACCGCCCGTGAAGGCGTACCGACCGACGTACTCGCCGCATCAGTAAAGGCGAATGGCGGCTCGGTCGAGCATGTCGCGAGATGGTACGGCGTTGCCTCGACGACAGTACGAGCCGCCGTAAGACTCGAGAGTCAGATGACCACCCGTGCGGCCCCTGCTGCCGCGGCGGCGTGAAGTTCTTTCTCGACAACAATTGGTCACCACACCTAGCCGCAGCGCTCGCCGCTCTGAACGTTCCAGAAGGACACGAGGTCGTTCATCTCAGGTCTCGCTTCGCTCCGGCAACCCCCGATCGCGTGTGGATCAATAGGCTTGCCGCCGAAGGCGGTTGGATCGTTCTAACAAAGGATCGACTGAGAAAAGGACAGCTGGAACAGGCCGCATTGAGATCGAGCGGTCTCCTTGTCTACATCTTTGCGAAACAATGGTCGCATGCAAGCGATTGGGACCAGGCCGCTGGATTGGTACGCTGGTGGCCACAGATCGTCACGGTTTCGGGACGTGTCGGGGCTGGCGCCTTCGAGGTGCCGTACAAGATCTCCGGCAAGGGGCAGTTCCGCCAAGTGACACTCTAACGAGCGGATTTGTTTCCTACCGCCTGTACCGCGTCAGCACGATCCAGGCGCCGCCGGCGACGATGATCGCGGAATAGGCGAGGTGAACGGGATCGAGGCTGGGCGCGGGCAGGAGCCCGGTCTCGCCGGCGACGATCTCGGCGAGCAGCGTCGTCAGCGGCAGCGCCACCATCGAGAGCATGTAGCCGTCGGCGCCGATCAGGCGGGTGATCTGGAAGGACAGGTAGGTCAGCGGCGCACGAAAGGCGACGCCGAAGACCAGCGCCGCGACCCACAGCCAGGGAGATGCCAGCGTCTTGAGCGCGTCGCTGGCATTGGGGCCGAGCGCTGCGTCCGGAAAGGCCAGACCGACCAGGCTCCAGAGGATGAGCAGACCGGAGGCCGAGAGCAGCGTGACGAAGCCGGTGAGCGCGAGGCGCTGGCGGCGGTCGCCGAGATTGTCGGGGTGGATCTCGGTCAGCACGCTGGAGACCACGACCGCGGTCTCGGAGACGAGCAGGAACTTGATCGCCGGGCTCGACCAGCCGCCATCGAGCTCGCCGGCGAGCAGCGCGACGCCGACACCGATGAGCAGGAAGCCCGGAAGCTCGGCCAGGCGCGGCTTGCGGCGGAAGGCGGCATAGACGCCGAGCCCTGCCACCAGCACGTTGATCGTGCTCAAGAGCGTGATCGTCGTCGCCGACCCGTAGAGCAGAGCCGCCGAGAAGCAGCAGGTGGTGAGCACGCGGATGCCGCCGATCACCCAGGTCGACCAGCGCCTCAAGGGATCGAGCGGCAGCGAGGTGATGCCGGCGGCGATCAGCAGCGTGGTGCCGGCGCAGAGCATGGTCGCCATCGCCAGCGTCCACGGATCGAATCCCAGATTGAACAGCACGCCGCGCAGCATCACCGTGACCACCGACCACATGGCGGTCATGGCGACGGCGATCAGGAACGCCGGCGACGAGAGCGCGCTCATGGTCGGCGGTATCGTGCGGCGACCACCCAGACGCCGCCGGCGATGACGATGGCGGCGAAAGCCAGGTTGGCGAGCGCGTTCGCGGGCGCCGGCACCAGATGGAAGCGGGCGACGATCTGCTCCAGCAGCATCACCAGCGGCGGCATCGCCGCCATCCCGAGCATGTAGCCGTCGGCGCCAAGCCGCGCCGTGAGCAGGAAGGCACCATAGGTGCCAGGCCCGCGCAGCAGCGCGCCCAGCACGAACGCGCTCGCCCAGAGCCAGGGCGACGCCAGCGTCGCCGTCACCGCGCCGATATCGGGGCCGATCCTGGCCTCGGTCAGCAGCGCCGCCGCGGCGATCCAGATGACGAGAAGGCCGCAGGCGGAAAGCAGCGTGACGAAGCCGGTGAGCGCCAGGCGCTGGCGGCGGTCGCCGAGATTGTCGGGGTGGCGCTCGGCGAGCAGGCTCGCGATCACCACGGAAGTCTCGGAGAGGAAGACGTAGCGGACCGCGAGATTGCTCCAGCCGCCGTCGAGATGACCGATGAGCAGGGCCAGGCCCCCGACCATCAGCAGGATGCCGGGAATCTCCATCGGCTTGCGGCCGCGGCGGAAGACGAGGAAGACGCCGAGCATCGCGATCAGCACATTGATCGTGGTGAGCACGCTCACCTGGCCCGCCGAGGCGTAGAGCAGCGCGTTGGTGAAGGCGCAGGTGGTGACGACGCGAAGCCCGCCGATCGCCCAGGTGGCCCAGCGCCGTATGGGGTCCAGAGGAAGCGATCCGATGCCGGCGACGACGAGCAGCCCGGCGCCGCCGAAGATCTGTACCGCCAGCGCCAGCGTCCAGGGCTCGAAGCCGAAATTGAACAGCGTCGCGCGCATGCCGGTGACGAGCAGCGACCAGATGATGACGACGAGGCCCGCAAGCAGGATGGCGGAAGGGAGCATGGAACTCGTGTCCCCCGGGGGAGGTCGGGGGTGAGGGCCGAGCCTAGCGAGGGGCTAGCGTCACCACCACGCGAATAGCGACGCGATGAAGTGGGCGCACGACAAGACCTCGCTTGCGCTCGGCCCCTCCCTATCCCTCCCCCGCTGCGCGGGAGAGGGGACTCGATGGCGATGACGCGCGCCTCGAATCCCCTCTCCTGCCGAAGGCGGGGGAGGGATAGGGAGGGGGCGAGCGCAAGCGAGGCGGGCGAGGCTACTTGTCCGGCTTGCCGTGCATGCACATGAGCGTCTGCAGGCCGTAGGCGCAGGCCGTCGACTTAGGCCCGTCGAAGACGTCGACCTCGAGGCTGCAGATCGTGAGCGTGCGGCCGGGCTTGATCACCTTGCCGGTGGCGACCAGGCGGTCGCCCTTCGCTGGCGCCAGCAGGTTGATCTTGAACTCGACCGTCAGCACCGAGGCATCGGCCGGGAACAGCGTGAAGCCGGCATAGCCGCCGGCGGAATCGGCGATGGTCGAGGTGACGCCGGCATGGAAGAAGCCGTGCTGCTGGGAAAGATCGGCGCGGAAGGGAAGCTCGATCGCGACCTCGCCCGGCTCGACCCTGATCAGCCGCGCGCCGAGCAGGCTCATGATGCCCTGGCGGGCGAAGCTGGCGCGCACGCGCTCGGCGAAATCGGGGTCGGACGGCATATGAAGGCTCATTCATCCGACAATGGCGGCCGGGTTTCATGCGCGCAAGGCCGGGCTGGCCGCGCCTGTTTCCGATCGTCTAGACTTTTCCCATCCGCTTGGAAGGAAGCTCCCATGACCCAGACGATCGCCCACCCCGCCAATGCCGATATCCAGTCGGCGCTCGAGGAGGCGCGGGCCGATTTCGTGCGCCGCAACCCGAAGAGCCAGAAGCTGCACGAGGAAGCCTGCGCCAGCCTGCCCGGCGGCAACACGCGCACCGTGCTGTTCTACGGCCCCTTCCCGGTGACCATGGTCAAGGCCGCGGGCGCCAATCTCTGGGATGCCGACGGCAGGAAGTACATCGACTTCCTCAACGAATACACGGCCGGCATCTATGGCCATTCGCATCCGGTGATCCGGAAGGCGATCGACCAGGCGCTCGACGAAGGCATCAACCGCGGCGCGCATAACCAGCTCGAGGGCAAGCTCGCCGCGATCGTCTGCGCGCGCTTCCCCTCGATCGAGCTGGTGCGCTTCACCAACTCAGGCACCGAAGCCAATCTGATGGCGATCACGCTTGCCCGCCACTTCACCAACCGCAAGAAGGTGATGGTGTTCGAGGGCGGCTATCACGGCGGCGTCTTCACCTTCATGGACGGCAACAACCCGGTGAACGGGCCGTTCGACTTCGTCATCGCGCCCTACAACGACGCGGCGGGGACGAAGAAGCTGATCGCCGAGCACGCCAAGGACCTGGCGCTGGTGGCGATCGAGCCGATGCAGGGCGGCGGCGGCTGCATCTCGGCCGACGAATCCTTCCTCAGGATGCTGCGCGAGGAGACGCAGAAAGTCGGCGCGCTGCTGCTGTTCGACGAGGTGATGACCTCGCGCCTCACCGCCGGCGGCATCCAGGAGAAGTACGGCATCACCCCGGACCTGACCTCGCTCGGCAAGTACATCGGCGGCGGCATGAGCTTCGGCGCCTTCGGCGGCCGCGCCGACATCATGTCGCGCTTCGATCCGCGCCGGGCGGACGCGCTCCCCCATGCCGGCACCTTCAACAACAACATCCTGACCATGTCGGCCGGCGTCGCCGGCATGACGGAGCTCTACACGCCCGAAGCGGCGACCAAGCTCAACGCCTTCGGCGACAGGCTGCGCCAGCGGCTCAACGCGATCACGAAGGACAAGGGCCTCAACATGCAGTTCACCGGCCAGGGCTCGATGCTCTCGGTGCACTTCGCCAAGGGCGAGATCAAGTCGAGCCGCGATGCCAAGAAGGGCAACAAGGACCTCGGCGAGCTGTTCTTCCTCGACCTGCTGGCGCGCGGCATCTACATCGCGCGCCGCGGCATGATGGCGCTGTCGCTGCCGCTCACCGAATCCGATGGCGACGCGCTGGTGGCGGCGGTGGAGGAGTTCGTCTCGTCCAGGAAGCGGTTGTTGAGCTAGCGGCGCCACTGCTCCTACTCCCTCCCATGCCACAGGCCGGGGAGGGCAGACGGCACCGGGTGTCCGAGCCCCGCCGACACGCAACCTAAGATGCAGGAATCCGTCGCGCCGAATGCCGTTGAATTCTGTCTCACGTGAGACCATATTTGGTCTCGTGAGAGATGGAGGCTTATCCCTATGGCTGCATTTGTTGAGGCGGCCCGCTTTCTTGAGATTCCGGCGAGAGGCAAGGTCCTAGCCTCGCCTCTTCAGTTTCTCGACCATGTCGCGCGTGGGCTCCCAGCGAGCAGCGTTAGCAGAATAGCCAACGCCATTGCCCCGACCGACTCAGAATTTAGGTATCGAATTGTTCCCAAGGCTACTTTGGCCCGGAAGCAGGCCGAACGCCGGTTGAGCAAGTCTCAAAGCGAGATTGTCGCTCGGCTTGTCGAGGTCTGGATCTCGGCCGTTCGCGTCTGGATAAACGCGGAAGAGGCGAGAGACTTTCTAACGAGAGCTCACCCGCTTCTAAAGAACGAGCCGCCGATTAGCGTTGCGCTCAGCAGCGAGATGGGGGCGCAGCTAGTCAGAGAAATCCTAGGACGCCTTGAACACGGGACCGCGGTGTGACGGCCCAAAGCCTCAATCGCGTCGTCACCGCCTACAGGATAGGGGATCCGAACGGGCAGTATCCTATTTTCGATGCGACTGGCTCGACGATCAATCCAGGGCGTTGGAACTCTGTTTCATGTCCAGTGCTTTACACGAGCGAGCACTACTCCACCGCGATGCTCGAAAAGCTCGTCCATGGAAGCGGCCGAATGCCGCCGAACCAGCACTTCGTCAAGGTTACGATACCAAGCGGCATCCCATATGAGGTGCTTAACACGGCTCACCTGCCGGACTGGCATTTGGAGTCATGCGCCGCAAGCCGCCCCTATGGCGATGCGTGGCAGAAAAGCAGGCGGAGTCTTGCGCTTTTCGTTCCAAGCGTCGTGGCCCGCGAGGAGCACAACATACTCCTCAATCCTCAACATCCCGACTTTTCGCGTGTGACCGACAGCCTGGCGACGCCGGTCTGGTGGGATGCGCGCCTGTTCGCGCCCTAGTCGCCCGCCTCAGTCCTTGCTTCTCGTCGCCGGCCCCGGCGTGTTGCGCGAGATCACCGAGATACAGCGGGCCGGCCTGTCGGAGCCGCAGATGATGGCGTGGCCCATGGTCGCGTCGAAATAGAGGCTGTCGCCGGTTTCCATCGCCAGCGGCTCGTAGAATTCCGAGTGGAAGATCACCGGACCTTCGAGCACGTACATCCATTCCTCGCCGGCATGTCGGTTGAGCTCGCCGAATTCTTTCAGGTTCCTGGCCTTGACGTCGGTCACCAGCGGCACGAGCGCCTTCCTGGACAGCTCGGCGGCGAAATAGGTGTGGATGTAGTTGGCGCTCTCCAGCGTGCGGCCTTCCTTGGCGCGGGTGATCGAGCGCCGCCCGGTGGTCGCCTGGATCGTCTCCGGCGTGAACAGGTCGGCCAGGTCGATCTTCAGCCCGTCGGCGAGCTTGGCGAGGTTGTCGTAGGTGAGCGAGATCTGCTTGTTCTCGACCTTGGAGAGGGTCGAGGGGGCGAGGCCGGTCATCTCGCTGACCCGGGAAAGGGTCCAGCCCTTGGCCTTCCTGAGCTCGCGCAAGCGGTCGCCGAGGGTGTGCCGGCGGGCCCGGGCGGCGGTCGCCGCGTCGTTGGAAGTGAGCTTTTTCCGCTTGAGCTTCAACATCATAGGTAGCCCCCCGATCCGACGCCTTTTACCGGAATTGTCGCCGGTACACGCGCCGTTACCACGCTCATACGAGTATAGGCTAATCGAGGCAAGCGTTTTCCGTTCCGACACATGGAAAGCGCGTTTCGCGCTGGCCGCCGTTACTCGGGAACGAGCCAGGCAACTTTGTGATCATGAGCGTTAAAGATACCGGTCAACGCCGAGAGAGCCTCCCTGAGCCATGTTTCCAGCTTGAAAGGAGGGTTGATGATCACGAGCCCCGAGCCGTTGAGAATCATAGGCGAAAGAGGGGGGCTCATCCACAACTCTGCGACGAGCTGGCGCTTCACCCCGGTCGATCTGAGGCCCTCATGCAGGGCGTCGACCGGCGGGCGATCCTTGATCGGGTACCAGATCAGATAGGTGCCGGTGGCGAAGCGCTTGAGCGCCTGGCGCATGCCCTTGAGCAGCTGCTCGGCTTCGTCCTTCGCCTCGAAAGGCGGGTCGACCAGCACGACGCCGCGCCGCTCCGGCGGGGGCAGCAGCGCCTTCAGCGCGTGGTAGCCATCCTCCCGGCGGACGGTGACGCGCCTGTCGCCCGCGGTGGCGCGCTTGAGCGTCTGCACGTCCTGGGGGTGCAGCTCGCAGAGCTCGATGCGGTCCTCCGGCCGCATCAGCAGCCGCGCGATGCCGGGCGAGCCAGGGTACCAGCGGAGACCGTCGCGGTTGATGCGCTTCACCAGCGAGAGATACGACTTGAACGGCGCCGGCGCCGGATCGAGCGCCCACAGCTTCCTGATTCCGTCATCCGCCTCGCCGGTGCGCTTCGCCTCGTCGGCCTCGAGGTCGTATCGGGCGATGCCCGCATGGGTGTCGAGGAAGAGAAACGGCTTCGGCTTCTCCAGCATATGCACCAGCACCCGCGCGAGCGTCGCGTGCTTCAGCACATCGGCATGATTGCCGGCATGAAAGGCGTGGCGGTAGTTCACGCGGCGACGACGCGGACCTTGCCGGGCGTACGACGGCGCGCGGAAACCGGCTTCAACACGATGTCTACGTCTTGGCCGAGCTTGAGCAGAAGCCGCAGCAGGCGGTCGGTCGAGAAGCCGGTGTGCCGGAGCCGGACGAGCTGTGAGACGTCAGGCTGCGCCAAGCCCAGAAGGCGTGCTGCCGCCGTCTGAGTGAGGCCGCGGCGCTTGATCAGGTCGTGGATCTGTCGCGTCAGCTCGGCCCTCACCAGGAGATCGCCGGCATCCTCCAGCTCTAGATCAGCAAAGACGTTGCCGGAACTCTGCTTAATTTCGCTCATTTCCGCTGTTCCGCTCGCATCCGTTCAACGATACCCAGTCGCGACCTGATCAAGTCCATCTCTCGTTTCGGCGTGGCAATCCCGCGCGTCGACTTTTTCTGAAACGCATGCAGCACATAGACCGCATCGCTGAACCGGACCGTATAGACCGCCCGGAACGTGTCGCCGGCATGATCTTCGACGATCTCGATCACTCCTGCGCCAGCGAAGCTTCTCAGCGGCTTCGCCGACGGATGGCGACCGCCTGACTGAGCAACATAGAGCGCGTAGCCCATCTCTCGTCGGACCGCCGCCGGAAATTCGAGCAGATCGTCCAGCGAACGGCCGACCCAATGAAGCGGCTTTCCAGGCACTCTATAGTAAATCCGCTATAGACGCTACAGGGACGGCTTACTCACCCGAACACCAGCTCCGCCGAGGGCATCGCTTCTTTCGGGATCACCGCGCCGGGATGCAGGATCACCTCGGCGGCCAGCACATGGCCGGCGGCAGCGGCCTCCGCCGGTTTGGCGCCCTTGATGCGAGCGGCGAGATAGGCAGCGTTGAAGCTGTCGCCGGCGCCGGTGGTGTCGACGGGCTTGGGCACGTCGCGGCCGATGACTTCCAGCTCGTCGATATCGACGACGACGAGGCACGGATTCTCCGCGTCCTTGACCACGACCTCGCGCACGCCGAGATCGCTTAAGCGCAGCGCCGTCGCCTCGCGATCAGGATCGCCGAAGAGCAGCTTCTCGTCGGCGAAGCTCGGCAGCGCCAGATCGGCGAGCTTCATCGCCTCGGTGATCGCTGCGCGGGCGACATCGGGCCTGGGCCAGCCGCGCGGGCGGTAATTGGGATCGAAGGCGAGCTTGGCACCGGCCTTCTTCGCTGCCGCCAGCGCCTCCATCAAACGATGCCGCGGCTTCTCGTGCAGGATCGAGAGCGTGATGCCGGAGAAGTAGATCCAGTTGTACGAGGCGAGCGCCGGCAGGATCGCCTCGCCATGCGGGCCTTCGAGCATGTCGCGCGCGGCAGAGGCCGAGCGCCAGTAGAAGAAGCTGCGCTCGCCCTTCCTGTCGGTGCGGATCGCATAGAGGCCGGGGACACGGCCGGGCAGCCGCTGCACCAGCCCCGTCCCGATCCCCTCGCCCTTCCACATGGCGAGCATGGCCTCGGAATAGGGATCGTCGCCGAGCGCGGTCACGTAGTCGACCGAAAGCCCGGCCGACGGTCCCAGCCGCGCCAGATAGGCGGCCGTGTTGAGCGTGTCGCCGCCGAAGGCGAGGTCGATGTCGGTCGGGCTTCGATGGCGAAGCTCGATCATGCACTCGCCGATCGACGCGACCCGCACGGTCATGGCTGTTCGTTCCCCCCAGAAGGGCCGGACTACAAGAAGGGCCGGACTATAGGAACGGCCCCGGCGGCGGGCCAGATGCGCTTGACTTGATCGATATGTAATAACATAACACTTCCATGCATCTCATCCTGGCTCTTTTCCTCGCTCTCGTCGGTGGAACCGCCGCCGCCCAGCCCATGCCGGTGGTGGCGAGCTTCTCGATCCTCGCCGACATCACGGCGCAGGTCGGCGGCGACCGCATCAAGGTGACCTCCCTGGTCGGGCCCGACCAGGATGCGCATGTCTACCAGCCGACCCCGGCGGACAGCCGCGTGCTCGCCGGGGCGAAGGTGGTCGTCACCAACGGGCTCGGCTTCGAGGGCTGGATCGAGCGGCTGATCAAGGCCTCCGGCACCAGGGCCGAGATCGTGGTCGCGACCCAGAACATCCGCACGCGGCGCATGGCCGATGCGCATGGGCATGCCCATGGAAAAGACGCCGACCCGCATGTCTGGCACGACCCGCGCCGGATGATGCGCTACGCCGACAATATCGCCGCCGGCCTCGCCAAGGCCGATCCGGCCGGCGCCGAGGTCTATCGCAACGGCGCGCAGTCGGTCGCGGTGCGGCTCGCCGCAATGGATTCCTGGGCCGAGGCGCGTTTCGCCGAGGTGCCCGCGGCGAAGCGCAAGCTGATCACCAGCCACGATTCCTTCGGCTATCTCGCCGAGCGCTTTCGCCTCACGATCCGGGCGCCCCGCGGCATCACCACCGGCGCCGAGCCCTCGGCCAAGAGCATCGCGACGCTGATCGACCAGATCCGCAAGGAGGGCATCAAGGCGGTGTTCGTCGAGAACATCACCGACCGCCGCCTGGTCGAGCAGCTCGCGCGCGAGGCCGGGGTCACGGTCGGCGGCCGCCTCTACTCCGACGCGCTGTCCGGCACCGATGGGCCGGCGAGAAGCTACGAGGCCCTCTTTCGCCACAACGTCGCGCTCATTACATCTGCCATGCTGCAAAACTAGGCGGGCGGCGGTAAGGTCCGCCCCTTCTTGAAGTCGGAGTCTTCCTTCATGGCCGAACAGGTTCCCGTCACCGTGCTCACCGGCTTTCTCGGCGCCGGCAAGACCACACTGCTCAACCGGATTCTCACCGAGGAGCACGGCAAGAAATACGCCGTGATCGTCAACGAGTTCGGCGAGATCGGCATCGACAACCAGCTCGTCGTCGGCGCCGACGAGGAAGTCTTCGAGATGAACAACGGGTGCATCTGCTGCACCGTGCGCGGCGACCTGATCCGCATCATCAACGGCCTGATGAAGCGCAAGGGCAAGTTCGACGCGATCCTGGTCGAGACCACGGGCCTCGCCGATCCGGCGCCGGTGGCGCAGACCTTCTTCGCCGACGAGGAGGTGAAGCGGCGCTGCGGCCTCGACGCCGTGGTGACGGTGGTCGATGCCTATCACGTGCTGGAGTCGCTCGACGACAGCCACGAGGTGATGGACCAGATCGCCTTCGCCGACATCCTGATCCTCAACAAGACCGACCTGGTCTCGCCGGAGAAGCTTCAGGAGGTCGAGGCGCGCCTGAAGAAGATCAACCGCTTCGCCAAGGTGATCCATGCGCAGCGCGGCAACGTGCCGCTCGACGCGATCCTCGGCGTCGGCGCCTTCGACCTTCAGCGCATCCTCGAGATCAAGCCGGACTTCCTCGAAGAGGACGACCACGACCATGACGACGAGGTGCAGTCGGTCTCCTTCGAGCTCGACCAGCCGCTCGACCGCCGCCGCTTCGACATGTGGATCGGCATGGTCCTGCGCGAATTCGGCCAGAACATCCTGCGCTCCAAGGGCATCCTCGATTTCAAGGACGAGGCCAGCCGCTTCGTCTTCCAGGGCGTCCACATGCTGATGGACGGCCAGCCCGGCCGCCCCTGGAAGGAAGGCGAGAAGCACACGAGCCAGCTCGTCTTCATCGGCCGCGACCTCGACGTGCCCGCGCTCAAGCGCGGCTTCCAGGCCTGCATCGCCTAAGTCGAGTTCCATGATGCCCCCACCCCAACCCTCCCCCACAAAGGGGGGAGGGAGCATGAGTTCGTGTCCCTTCCCCCCGCGGAGCGCGGGGGAAGGTTAGGATGGGGGGCATGACTCAATCCCCAATCACCCTCTCCGCCGATGCCTCCGTCGTCGCCGCGATCTTCAATCGCCGGAGCTCGCATCTCTGCTTCGGCCTGGGCGACGGCACGGCGCGGATCGTCACACTCGCCGATGGTGCCACCAAGGAAGTGACCGTCACCGAGGGCGGCATCCTGGCGCTGGTGCAGGACATGGACGATGCCGGCTGGCTCGCCGGGCTCGACGATGGGCGCCTGGTGCGCCTCGATGCCGAGGGCGCGATCGCCGAGATCGCCAGGCACCAGGGCAAATGGATCGAGCAGGTGACGAGCTCGCCATCCGGCTTCCGCGCCTACGGCGCCGGCAAGGATGCTTACATCGGCGACGAGAAAGGCTTCGGTCCGGCGCGCCACCATCCCTCGACCGTCGCCGGGCTCGCGATCGACCCCAAGGGCAAGCGACTCGCGGTCGCGCATTACGGCGGCGTCAGCCTCTGGTGGGTCAACTCGACGGAGTCGAAGCCGAAGGTGCTGCCCTGGAAGGGCTCGCACATCTCGGTGTGCTGGGCGCCCGATGGCGGCTACGTCATGACGGCGACGCAGGAGAACGACCTGCATGGCTGGCGCCTGCCGGCGGCCTCCGACATCCGCATGTCTGGATATCCGCAGAAGGTGAAGGCGCTCGCCTGGTCGACCAAGCCCTACTTCCTCGCGACATCGGGCGCCGACCAGATCATCTGCTGGCCCTTCGCCGGATCGGGTCCCTCAGGGAAACCGCCGGTCGAGTTCGGCGGACGCGGCACCCAGGTGATCACGCGCGTCGCCTGCCATCCCGCCGGCGACGGCGTCGCCTGCGGCTACGAGAACGGCGAGGTCTCGATCGGTCGCATCACCTGGCGCCGCGTGGCGCTGGCGCTCGAAGCGACCAAGGCCGAGGTGACGGCGCTGACCTGGTCGCCCGACGGCAAGTTCCTCGCGGCCGGCGATGACAATGGTCACATGACCGTGATGCCGGTATTGCTGCCGCCGGCTTAGGAGCCTATCCGAGCGATAGTCATGGCCTGGACCGGCGTTGCAAAGGCTTGGGCTAGGAGAGCGGAGCGACGTGGTGCGGACGCACCACGAGCGAACGCTCGACGACGCCCAAGCCTTTGCAACGACGGCCCTTCGGGTTGCGACGCGCCGGGCGATGGCTTTGTCGCGGGTGCTAGGCGATGCGTCCAGCATCGCCGTCGCGCCCGCTTCGCGCCCTCGCCGCAGCGCCTCGCAATCCAGGCCGTGACTATCGCTCGAATAGGCTCCTAACGCCGTCTCACTGCGACGTGACCGATGGCGGGCTGACTTATCGGCCCTCGGCGCGCATTCTTGATGTGTGGGGATGAACGAGATCGCGACCGACCTCTGCGTGATCGGTGCCGGCTCCGGCGGCCTTTCTGTGGCCGCGGGCGCCGTGCAGATGGGTGCCCGCGTCGTCCTGATCGAGAAGGGCCGCATGGGCGGCGACTGCCTCAACACCGGCTGCGTGCCGTCCAAGGCGCTGATCAAGGCGGCGCGCGTCGCCGATGCCGTGCGCCGGGCAGGACGCTTCGGCGTCAACGGGCATGAGCCGGCGATCGATCTCGCGGCGCTTCGCCAGCACGTGCAGGGCGCGATCGCCGGGATCGCGCCGCATGACTCGGAGGAGCGGTTCGAGAGGCTGGGTTGCATCGTCATCAAGGCCGAGGCGCGCTTCCTCGACCGCGACCGGGTCGAGGCCGGCGACAGCATCGTGCGCGCCAAGCGCTTCGTCGTCGCGACCGGATCGAAGCCGGCGGTGCCGAAGATCCCCGGCCTCGCCGAGATCCCTTATCTCACCAACGAATCCGTCTTCGACCTGGCATCGCTGCCGGAGCATCTGCTGGTGATCGGCGGCGGGCCGATCGGCATAGAGCTGGCGCAGGCCTTCCGGCACCTCGGGTCGAAGGTGACCGTGGTCGAGGCGGCGACGATCCTCTCCAAGGACGATCCCGAGCTGGTCGAGGTCGTTCGCGCGCGGCTGCTCGCCGACGGCGTCACGCTGCATGAAGGCGCCAGGATCGAAAGCGTGGCGCGATCAGGCAACGGCGTCGCGCTCACGATCGCCGGCATGCAGCGCGTCGAGGGCTCCGATCTGCTGGTCGCCGTCGGACGCACGTCCGATCTCGACGCGCTCGGCCTGGAGGCCGCCGGCGTCGAGCGCTCGCCGAAAGGCATCGCCGTGGATGCGCGGCTGCGCACCGCGAACAAGCGCATCTATGCCGTCGGCGACGCGGTCGGCGACCGGCAGTTCACGCATTGGGCGAGCTACCACGCCGGCGTCGTGATCAAGAACGCGCTGTTCCGCCTGCCGGCCAAGGTGAATCTCGGCCTCTGCCCCTGGGTCACCTATGCCTCGCCCGAGCTGGCGCAGGTCGGCATGACCGAGGCGCAGGCGAAGGCAGAGCATGGCGAGGTCACGGTGCTGCGCGCGCGCTTCGCCGAGAACGACCGTGCCCGCACCGAGGCCGAGGACGACGGGCTGGTGAAGGCGGTCGTGACGAAGCGCGGCCGCATCCTCGGATGCGGCATCGCCGGCCATGAGGCCGGCGACCTGATCCAGCTCTGGGAGCTCGCGATCCGCAAGGGCCTCAAGATCGGCGCCATCGCCGAGATGGTAGCGCCCTATCCGACGCGTGGCGAAGCCTCCAAGCGCGCCGCCGGCAGCTTCTACACGCCGGCGATCTTCGGCGAGCGCACCAAGAAGATCGTGCGCTTTCTGCTGGGGTGGGCGCGATGAAGCGCTTCCTTCCGATCGTCGCGATCGTCGTCGTGGTCGTGCTCGCCTATGCGACCGACCTCGGCTATTACCTGACCTTCGATCACCTGCGCGCGCATCACCGGATCATCGTCGGCTTCGTCGAGCAGAACTCCGTCGGCGCCGCGGCGATCTACCTGATGCTCTACGCGCTCGCCGTCGCCGCCTCGGTGCCGGGCGCGGTGTTCATGACCATCATCGGCGGCTTCCTGTTCGGCGCCTGGCTCGGCACGACCTTGACCGTGATCGCCGCGACCCTGGGGGCCACGCTGCTCTTCCTCGCCGCGCGCACCGCGATCGGCGGCCTCCTGCGCACGCGCGCCGAATCCTTCTTCGGGCGCATGGAAGCGGGCTTCCGCCGCAACGCCTTCTCCTACCTGCTGGTGCTGCGGCTGGTGCCGCTGTTCCCGTTCTTCATCGTCAACCTGGTGCCGGCCTTCCTCGGCGTCGGCCTCGGCACCTATGTCGGCGCGACGCTGCTCGGCATCATCCCCGGCACGCTGGTGTTCACGCTGGCCGGCTGCGGCCTCGGGCGCATCCTCGAGGCCGGCGGCGAATTCTCGGTGAAGAGCGTGCTGACCCCCGAGATGATCGCCGCCTTCTGCGGGCTTGCGCTGCTGGCCCTGGTGCCGGTGGTCTACAAGCGGTTCGCGCAAAGAGCGAGCTGACGGCTACGATCCGACGAACGCGACCAACTCCTCGAATCTCCACACCTCGACGTGCCTCTTCGCCTCGGCGCGCAGGTCCTTGTCCTCGGTCACCAGCACATCCACCGTCTCGGCCGCGGTCGCGGCGATCTGCGCGTCCGCGGAGGGCGGCGGGCCATCCTTCGACCATGCCGCCTCGCTGACCGGGACCAGGCGGCTGCGGATCGCGCGCATCGCCGCGCGCTTGGCCGCATTCGGGATGCGCGCCATCTCCTCGTCGTGGATGCGCGTGCGCAGGATCTCGATCTCACCCGCGACGACGGCGCGATTGACGCGCTCGGCGAAGCCGTGCTTCGCCACGATGAGGTCGTAGACGTTGGTGTCGAGCATCAGCCGCTTGGGCATGGCAGCCTTGGCATTACGAGGCCCCCTCCCCACCCTCCCCCGCCTTCGGCGGGAGAGGGAGCCGAAGTCGAGTCCCCTCTCCCTGCGCAGCAGGGGTAGGGTTAGGGAGGGGGCTTCGTGATTTGAGCCTTTACCTCTGCGTCACCACCGCCTCGATGCCGAGGCCGACGGAGATGAGGCGGCGGTCGTGGCCGTGCTCGCCGACGAGCATGAGGCCGACCGGGCCTTCGCCCGGCGCCTGGATCGGCAAGGTCAGCGCGCAGCGGTCGAGGAAATTGAAGAGCGAGGTGTTGCGCAGCACCATCGCGTTCTTCGCCATGAAAGTCTCGGGCGTCGCCACCTCGTCGAGCGCCGGCGCCACGATCGGGCATGTGGGCATGACGATCGCGTCATAGGCCTTGGTGATGGTACGCGCGCGGGCGATCATCTCCTTTCGGATGCGCATGATGTCGATGTAGTCGGCTGCCGGCATCTCGGCGCCGCGCTTGATGCGCGAGAGCACGAGCGGATCGAACATCTGGGATTTGGTCGCGATCGTCTCGCGGTGATGCGAATAGGCCTCGGGCGCGGAGAAGCCGCCTTTGGCGTTGATCTTCGGGATCTCCGGCAGGTCCGGCATCTCGACATCGACGAGATTGGCGCCGGCATCCGAGAGCCGCTTCAGCGCACGCTCCCAGGCCGCCGTGACCGTTGCATCGAGCCCGTCGAGGACGAGCGTCTTCACCACGCCGAGGCGGAGGCCCGCGACCAGGCGCGGATCGGGCACCTTCGCCGGCTCGTCCGCCATAACCGCGTCGAGCACCGCGCAGCAGCTGAGCGTCTTCGCCAGCGGGCCGATCGAGTCCTGGCTGAAGGAGAGCGGAAAGGCGCCTTCGAGCGTGATGCGGCTCGCCGTCGGCTTGAAGCCGGCAAGGCCGCAGAGCGCCGCGGGGATGCGCACCGAGCCGCCGGTATCCGAGCCGATCGATCCGGCGCACATATCGTCGGTCGCCGAGATCGCAGCGCCAGAGGAGGAGCCGCCGGGAATGCGGCCGCGCTTCCTGTCCCACGGATTCCTCGGCGTGCCGTAATGCGGGTTGATGCCGATGCCGGAATAGGCGAACTCGGTCATGTTGGTGCGGCCCATCAGCACCGCGCCGGCGGCGCGCAGCCGGCGCACGATCGGCGCGTCCTGGGCGGCGGGCGCGGCATCCTTGAGCGCGGTCGAGCCGGCCGTGGTCGGCTCGCCGGCGACGTCGAACAGATCCTTGACCGAGACCGGGATGCCGGCGAGCGGCAGCGCGATGGAGCTCAGCCTTCGCACATTGTCCCAGAGATCGGCCTCGGCGCGGGCACGCTCGTGCCAGACCTTGATGAAGGCGCGGCTGCCCTCGCCCGACTTGTCGTCGATGCGCTCGAGCGCGCCCTCGACGAGCTTCCGGGACGTCGTCCGCCCCTCGGCGAGATCGGCGGCGAGCGCCAGGATCGGCTTCATGTCGTGTTCCCCTGAGAGTCGATCCGCGACTTTCGCGCGGGTCGTCTTCGGGTGCAAGCCGCGCATGCTATCGTCGCGCCCTCAGTTTCGCTGGAGACCACCATGACGTCGAGCAGCCGGCCGGCCGCCATCGTGCACTGGACCGAGATCGAACGCCCCGACGATCGCCGCTACGACGGCGACGACGAGCTGATGGCGCGCCGTGCGAGCCTGGCGCGGTATTTCGACCTCGAGCGGCTCGGCATCCATCACGAGCGGTTGCCGCCCGGACGGCGAACCTCCTACCCGCATGCCGAGAGCGCGGAGGAGGAGTTCGTCTATGTGCTGGAAGGCACGCCCGATGTCTGGCTCGACGGGCATCTGCATCGCCTGAGGCCCGGCGATGCCGTGGGCTTCCCTTCCGGCACCGGTCTCGCCCACAGCTTCCTCAACAACACCGAGTCCGAGGTCAGGCTTCTCGTCGTCGGCGAGACCTCGAAGCCGGAGAACCGCATCTTCTATCCGCGCAACCCCGAGCGGAAGGCGCAGATCCCCGACTGGTGGGACGGCCACCCGCAGCGCGCGCTGGGCGAGCATGATGGTATGACCGACAAGGTGCGCGAGTGGAAGGGGACGAAGGCGACCTAGTCCGACGGCGAACCGCAACCTGCCTATCGCCGCGGCGATGACCGGCACTGTCCTGAAAAGACCCGAGGACGTCACGCCCGGCTGGCTGACGGAGGTCCTGCGCCGGAGGCCGGGCCTCGCCGGCGTGCGCGTTGCGTCGGTCAGCGTGAGCGAGCCCCCTCCGAGGATCGTCTCCGTCGTGGCGCGGCTCGGCATCGCCTATGGCGGCGAGCCGCCCCGAGGCGCGCCGAGGCGCCTCATCCTGAAGATGACGAGCGAGACGTGGAAGTCGGCGAGCGGCTGGACTCCGGGTCTTGGCGAGGTCACGTTCTACCGCGACATCGCCCCGGCGATGACCGATCCGCCCGTGCCGCGCTGCTACGACGCCGCCTTCGAGCCGGAGACCCGGCGCTTTCACCTGCTGCTCGAGGACCTTTCCGACAGCCATCGCGAGTCCGGGGACTGGCCGCTGCCGCCGACGACGGCCGAGTGCGAGCACATCATGGAAACCTTCGCCCGCCTGCACGCCTCGATGTGGGGCGATCCGAGGCTCGGCAACGACATCGGCCAGCTCCCGAATCTCGACCGCATCGGCCTCGACGTCGCCGAGGCCTTTGTCGCCTTTGCCGATCGTCTGGACGACCGGCTGTCGGGCGAACGGCGCGAGAGATGCGAACGCGTGATCGCCGCCTATCCGCGCCTCAAGCGCCGCTTCGCCTCGACCAGGGATCTCACGCTGACTCACGGCGACGCGCATGTCTGGAACCTGTTCTACCCGCGCGAGGAAGGGTCGAGGGACATCCGCATAATCGATTGGGAGAACTGGCGCGTGAGGCCGGCGGCCTGGGATCTTGCCTATATGATGGCCGTGCACTGGTATCCGGAGCGGCGCCGCGCCCTCGAGGACCGGCTGCTGCGGCACTATCACCGCGCGCTCGTGGTTCAGGGCGTTCGCGACTACGATATCGCGGCGCTTCGCCGCGACTATCGCCTGGCGGTCGTCACCCATCTCCACGTGCCCTTGTGGCAGGCCCGGGAAAGTCTCCCGGCCGCGCAGTGGTGGCCAAACTTCGAGCGCGTCATGCTCGCTCTCGAAGATCTCGATTGCGAGGCGGCGCTGCGAGACCTCGCATGACCGCTTCGGCTGCGAATTGATGCCTGAGGAAGGAACCTGCCCTTGACCAATCCCACCGATGCCAAGGCGATCGAGGAGGTGCTGGCCCAGCGCTTCGGCGAGACGCTGACGGTCGATCCGAGCCTCCAGGGCCTGGAGACGCTGAGGCGCATGGCGAGCCGGCGCGTCTGCCGGCGCTATCTCGACAAGCCGGTCGCCCCTGAGCTGCTGCGGCTGCTGCTCGCCTGCGCGCTGTCGTCGCCGTCCAAGAGCGATCTGCAGCAGGGCGATGTCGTGATCGTCCGGGATGCGGCGAAGCGCAGGGCGATCATGGACCTGATCCCGAGCATGCCGTGGATGAAGGACGCGCCGGTCTTCCTCGTCTTCTGCGGCGATGCCCAGCGGATGCCGCGCATCTCGGCGCTCAGGGGCAAGCCCTATCCGAACGACCACCTCGACGCCTTCTTCAACTCGACGGTCGACGGCGCCATCGTCATGACCAGCTTCATTACCGCGGCCGAGGCGGTGGGCCTCGGCTGCTGCCCGATCAGCGTCGTGCGCGACAATTGCGAGGTACTGCGCGACGTGCTCGCCCTGCCGAAACGCGTGGTGCCGATCGCCGGCCTCTGCGTCGGCTGGCCCGCGACCGAAGGGCGCTTGTCGGCGCGGCTGGCGATCGACGCCCGCGTGCATGTCGACGCCTACGACGCCGGCAGGCTGGAGGCCCAGCTCGACGAATACGACCGCCGCCGCAACGCGCGCGAGCCGGGTCTCAAGCAGCGCGATCCCGCCCGCTGGGGCGAGGCACCCTTCTACGGCTGGTCGGAGGACAAGGCCCGCCAGTACGCGCACCCGCAGCGCACGGATTTCGGCGCCTTCGTGCGGGCGCAAGACTTCAAGCTGGATTGATCGCTCCATGGCCCATGTCAGGCTCCGCAAGTTCAACACGCGCGACCAGAATCCCAGGCTCGATAACGACCTCTGCATGGTGGTGCGCGCCGGGCGGCACCTCTTCGTGCGCGGCCAGACTGCGGTCGACCTGGAGGGCAGGATCCACGGCATCGGCGATCCGGCGGCGCAGGCAGAGAACGCCATGCGCTGCACCCAGATCCTGCTCGAGGAAGCGGGATCGCGGCTGGAGCACATCTGCAAGACCACGATCTACCTGGTCGACCGCGCGCATCGCGAGCCGGTCTACCAGGTGATCGGCCGCTGGCTGAAAGGGGTATATCCGGTCTCGACCGGCCTGATCGTCGCCGGTCTCGGCCGGCCGGAATTCCTGATGGAGATCGACGTCGACGCGGTCATCCCGGACGACGAGCCGCTGCCTGCCTGATCCGAGGAGAGTTGAACATGGACCGGTTCACCGGCGGCTGCCTGTGCGGCGAGGTACGCTTCGTGGCCACGGGGCGCCCCTATCGCGTCGGGATGTGCCACTGCCTCGATTGCCGCAAGCATCACGGCGCGCTGTTCCACGCCTCCGCGATCTTCCCCGCGGAGGCGGTGACGATCGAGGGCGAGACGCGCACCTATCGCGGGCGGTCCTTCTGTCCCCGCTGCGGCTCGACCGTCTTCGGGCGCAGCGGCGACGAGATCGAGGTGAACCTCGGTTCCATGGATGCGCCCGACCAGCTCAAGCCGACCTATGAGCTCTGGACCATCCGGCGCGAATCCTGGCTGCCGCCGTTTCCGCTCGCCCGCCACTACGAGCGCGACCGCGAGGGCGGGGGGCGATTCGAGGCTTAGGCGTCTCGGCTCAGCTCCGCGCGAACTTCGTCAGACGACCGAAGTCCAGGTCGCGGTCGGCCGTCCTGAGCGCATCGAGGTATTGCTGGCGAGCCGCTCTCTTGTCTTGGATTCCCGCCCCCCAGGTGAAGGGCGTTGCTCCAAGTTTCCGCGCCAGGATGTCTGCGGCAAAGCGGCCGGTCCGGCCGTTCCCGTTGCGGAAGGGATGGATCTGCTCGAAGCGGTGATGGTAGCGGATCGCGATCTCGTCGAGCAGGTATGTGTCGTTCGCGATCCAGTAGCGCACGTCGTCGGCGAGCTGGCGCATCAGGATCGGAACCTGGCGAGGGTCGGCCCCGATCGAGGTCTCGCGCTCACGCCATTCGCCTGCCCATCGCCACACCCTGCCGAACATGCGGCGATGGAGGTCTCGAAGCGTCGTCTCGTCCAGAATGTCGATCCGGTTCTTGCGGGACCGTACCCAGAACCTCGCCTCGAGGATGTTGTGCTGCTCTTCGGCATTGAGCTCGCCGCGCGTCGCGACATAGGACGGGATGAGGCCCTCCTTGTCCTCCTCGCTCAAGGGCGTCTCGCCGTCGCCGGCACGGAACAGACCGGTCACCGGCGTTTCGCCGGCGACCGGTCTCGTTTCGTTGATGCCCTTTTCCGCGGAGCGCGATCCGGCTCATCCCAGAGGTCGCGCGCCCGGATCTGGCGCGCGGCGATTTCCAGCTGCCGATCTTCGCTGACGAGAGCGGGATCCACCGCCTGGCCTTCGAGGGCCATGGTTTGCCTGACCGGCGCCAGCATCGAGGCGGCGACGACACTCGCGCGTTCCCGGACCATCGTCTCGAGCGGCTTTCTCGGCACCAGCGCGTAGACGAGGTCGCAGCCCAGCGCGTCCGCAACCCGCCTCAGAGTATCGAGCCGGATCGTCTCCATTCCTTCAGACGCCTCGACGCCGGAGATGCTCGGCTGCGACACCTCCAGCCTGGCGGCGAGCTGGGCCGTGGTCATGCCAAGGGCCTCCCGGATCGCCTTGATCCAGCCGAAGCGGGGGCGTGCGAAGCGCGAAAGCCCGGAAATGGCCTCGAAACGCCGGTCGAGCGCCTCCCGGGCGCGTTGTGCCTGATCCGCATTCATAGCCTGAGGCCTAATGACTGACTCAATCAATGATTTGTAGACTATTAAAATCAACGTTACAATAGTCCGAAGATTATTAAATACCTAACGAAAATAGCCTAAAACATATTGAAAAGACTGGCCTTCCTCCGATCCGATCGCCGGGCCGGGACAGCCGGCAGATGCGCGACCGAGACGCGCATGCGGCTGCGCGCCCTTCACGGCCCTCCCGTATCGCCCGCGCAGCGACTTCCGGGGGGGATCCGCGTGCCGGCCGCCCTGCGCGGCTAGCGAGCCGCTCGCCGGAACAGCAGGGCTGCCGCGAGCCACAGCGCGGTGAAGAAGGCGATCAGGATCATCGCATCGGCCGACAGAACCAGCGCGCGAGCCTGCGGCAGCAGCGCGAACTCCGCCGCCGGAACCGCGAGCTGGGTCAGCGATGCTGCGATCATGGCGCGCGCCATGCCCGCAGGCCTGAAGCGCGCGAGGAAAGCGCCGAGCAGCGCGACAACGACCACCAGGACGAAGGGCACGCTGAACTCGTCCTCGTCGCCGACGATGCCGACGGCGGCGTTGATCCAGATCATCAGGAAGCCGGTGACGAGCGCCAGGGAGACGGCGAGCCGATAGGTCCGGTCGCCGCTCCGGCGGAAGACAAGCTCGAAGCCGAGGCCGACGCCGCCGAACAGGATGCCCATGAAGACGAAGTCGAAGGCATCCCAGTCCACCTCGTCGGTGAACTGCATCGCGACCAGCGGCAGCAGCAGGAGGAACGCCGCCGTGCCCCAGCCGAGGAGCCGCCAGGGGTTCATCCGACCTCGATGCACAGGAACAAAGGCAAATGGATGGCGAAAGGAAGAGACGGTATCGAACGCGGGTGAAGGGCGGCCAGGCCGCGTCATCGCTCAATCGCGGCTGAACGCCTTGTAGGTGAGGAAGCCACCGACCAGCAGCGGGCCGAGCGCGCCGAGCACGATCGGCATGCCGCTCTCCCCGAGGCCGGCGGCGATGCCGGCCGCCCAGAACGGCAGGACCATGCGCAGGACGCCGCCGACCACGGCGAGCCAGCCCATCACCGTCACCACGACCGGCCAGCCGCCGCTCCAGATGTTGTGCACGCGCACGATCGCGAGGCCGGCGACGAGCAGCAGGACGCCCGAGACGAAGATCAGCCCCGGGTCGTTGCCGATCTGGCGGGCCATCTCCGGGAGATGACGCGCATTGACCAGCAGCGAGACGCCGATCGCCAGAAGCGTCGGCCCCATCAGGCTCGCGATCATTCTCGTGGTCGCCATGGCATCCTCAAGAACCGTGGCCGGTGCCGGTGGGTTCCGGCACGACTCCCGCCTTAGCCCGCCGCCTTCAGCGCGGCGCGGGCGATGTCGCCGAGGATCTCCTCGCCGGCGAGCGTGTCGGTGGCCTTCTCGACATAGACGGAGAGGATCACCGGGCCCTTCGGCGTCATGACGAATCCGACATCGTTGACCGCGCCCGGGAGCGTGCCGGTCTTGGTGCCCCAGCGCGGGCGGTTCTCCTTCGGCAGGTGACGCGCGATGCGGCGGTCGTTCTGCTGCTTCTCCAGCAGCGCGATCATCTGCTGGCAGGACGAAGGCGAGGCCGCCTTCTCCCCCAGGATCGCCGCGATCATCGCCGCGAATTCGTTGGGGACGGCCCAGTTCTCCTGCTCGCCTGATATCGGCGGGCGGCCGCGCATCTTGCGGTTCAGCGTCGAGCTCGCCATGCCGAGGCTCCGCATCGCCGCATTCACCGCGTCCATCGCGGTGTAGTCGATCAGCACGTTGGTCGAGGTGTTGTCGCTGATGCTCATCATCAGATAGACGTGATCGCCCAGCGTCATCTCGATGCCGTCATGGAGGTGCAGGACCACGCCGCCGCCGGTCGACTTGTCCTCGGGCTTGAGCTTGTGGACCTGGCCGAGCGTCAGCTTGCCCGCATCGATCTTGCGGAAAAGCTCGATCATGATCGCGATCTTGATCGTGCTCGCGGCGACGAAGCGGCGGTCGCCGTTATGGGCGAAGCGCTCGCCCGAGGGCGCGACGGCGGCAAGGCCGATGGTGCAGCCGCTCTTCTCGACCCTGGCGATGGTTTCGCTGACGCCATTCCAGTCGATGGCCATGTCGCTCTCCTTGGTTGCACCGGTTATGGCGCAATCGCGGAGAGCTGTCAGCAGAAGGCGCGACGCGGCGAACTCATCCCATCTTCGCGCCGCGGTTCTTGAAGAGGTCGCTTAAGACCGAGCGGTGGCAGCGGGATTCGTTCTCGCAGTAGCAGCCGACGGAGAAATCGCTCTGATGCGAGAGCGCGGCGAGAAGGTCGATTGTGTGTGCGGGGCCGGGCTTCGCCATCTCGGCCTTGAAGCGGGAGACGAAGCCCTTCCACGCGACGTCGGTCTCGGCCTTCAGCGCCTGGGCGACGAGGCCGGCGCTCGGCGAGAGCTCGGGGAACCAGACATCGTACCAGTCGTCGGCGGCGTAGCGCTCCTTCCTCACGCCGCGGGGCGGGCGGCGGACGGTGCCGATGCGGAGCCCCTCGCCTTTCGCGCGCGGCGTGCCGAGGCGGACGATGCGGAGCGTCATGATGCGCGGCGCGCCTCTTCGACATGGGCGAACAGGTAGCGCTCGAACCATCCGGGGAACGCCTTGGCCAACGCCTTCGGCCCCTCGATCGCAAGGCCCAGGCGCTGCGCCTTGGCGAAGTCGAAATCGCCGCGCCACCAGGCGACCAGCGCGGAAAGCCGCGCGCGCACGCAGATCGGCTCGGGGAAGCCGGGGTTCTGCGTGCAGAGCGAGGCCTCGCCGGCTTTAAGCAGCAGGAAGCGCGGCGGCCTCCTGCCGTCGATCTCGAAGCGGATGACGATCGGCTCCCTCGGCAGTGCGTCGGGACGGATGCGGCGCTGCATGTCGACGAGCAGCGGCTCGAGGTCGAGATCCTCCTCGGCCGCATGGCGCGGCAGATATTTCTGCCCCCAGGCGGCCAGGGCGCCGACCACTTCCATCAGCTCAGCCCCCGCCTCGGTCAGCGCGTATTCGGGACCGTGCGGCCCGTCGCTGCGCTCGACCGCGCCGGCCTCGACGAGCGCGGTCAGCCGCTCCGACAGCATGGTGCGCGAGACACGCGGGATGCCGCGCCTTATGTCGTTGAAACGCCGGCTGCCCATGAGCAGCTCGCGCACGACGAGCAGGGTCCACCGCCCGCCCAGCGCCTCGTGCGCGCGCGCGATCGCGCAGAACTGGCCGTAGGAGGTCATGGAGGAAGCTTATCATGCGGATGGCGGCGGCGGTCCGGATTCCGGACCTGACGCAAAGGTTCGACGCCGCTACTCGTGTTCCCTCTCCTGCCGAAGGCGGGGGCGGGCTAGGGAGGGGGCTTCGTAAGATTCACGAGGCCCCCTCCCCATCCCTCCCCCTGCTTCGCAGGGAGAGGGGGTACGAAACGGAGCCATCGATGACCCAGAACCGTCCCGGCATCCTTGCGCGCATCGGCAATACCTCGCTCGTCGAGCTCCGTCATCTCGTGCCCAGGGGCAGCGCGCGCATCCTCGTCAAATGCGAGAACGAGAATCCAACCGGCAGCATGAAGGACCGCATGGCGCTCGCCATGATCGAGGCGGCGGAGGCGGATGGAAGGCTGAAGCCCGGCGGCGCCGTCGTCGAATACACCGGCGGCTCGACCGGCGTGTCGCTGGCGCTGGTCTCCGCGGTCAAGCGCTACAAGCTCGACATCGTCTCCTCGAACGCCTTCGCGCGCGAGAAGCTCGACCACATGAGGATCCTGGGTGCGGCGCTGCACGTGGTGAAGAGCGAGAGCGGCCGCATGACCGCGGAGCTGACGCACGCGATGATCGAGCGCGCCCGCGTGATCCGCGAGGAGACCGGCGCCTTCTGGACGGATCAGCTCAAGAACGCCGACCAGCTCGCCGCCTATCGCGCGATGGCGGAGGAGATCTGGACGCAGACCGGCGGACGCATCGACGGCTATGTGCAGGCGGTCGGCTCCGCCGCCTCTTTCCGCGGCACCGCCGAGCGCCTGCGAGAGAGGAACGACAAGATCCGCCTCGTCGCGGTCGAGCCGGCGGAATCGCCGGTGCTCTCCGGCGGCAAGCCCGGCGCGCACAAGATCGACGGCATCGGCGCCGGCTTCGTCGTGCCGCTGTGGAAGGACGGTGTCGCCGATCGCATCGAGCCGGTCGCGACCGAGGAGGCCAAGGCGATGGCGCTCAGGCTCGCCCGCGAGGAGGGGCTCTTCGCCGGCACCTCGACCGGCGCCAACCTCGTCGCGGCGTTGAAGCTGGCAGCGCAGCTCGGCCCCGGCTCCACCATCGTCACGCTGATGTGCGACACCGGGATGAAGTACCTGCGCGGCTTCGGCGAGGCGGCCTAGCCGCTAGGGCAGCGGGTGGCGCGGCGTGGCCTCGTCCTGGCCGGGCGGAATGCGATCCAGCGAGGCCGGGTTGTCCCCCATCGCCGAGAGGACGAAGAGGGCAGCCATGCCAAGGCACACCACCCAGAGCACGGCGGACGGAATACGTCCTGTCCGGACCGCCGGAGAGGAAGTCGGCGCCGGGGCTCTTGGCAGCAGCCCGATCAGGCGGTCGGCCGTCGCCCTGGTATCGCCGGGATCGGCGATCTCGGATGAATCGATAATCGTCGCCAGCACATGCGCGGCATCGCCGGGCGACAGATAGGCGAGACGCACCGCCTCTTCCCTGGGATCAACACCGGCCCGCGCCATCGCGGTCGCGACCGTCACGGTCATTCCCGCCTTGTCGGCACCGATCGGGGCGAACAGGAAGGCGTTCAGGTCGGAATGCTCCGACGTGAAGGGCGCGCGCAAGACCATGGGTCTGGCCGTTCTCCGCCACGGCGGGCGGAACAGTGAAGCGCACCAGATCCGCTGGTCCGGTCGCTCACGTCATCGGATCATATATGGACCCGAAACCGGCCCGATACAATCGAAGAACCGGCGGCTAGCAGGCTGTTGAAGAAGTCTGTAGCGAATCGGGTTTGAAGGGTGATTCATTCTCCTTAGTTTGTCAGGAGGATGAGATGCGCGGATCTGACGATCGGTCTGGTTCACTGTTTTCGTATGTGGATC
>Ga0194132_10003666_pt1 | contig 27016 bp, 29 predicted proteins | sample TA2KigOf80mmetaG_FD_148612 | JGI IMG/M metagenome (GOLD analysis project Ga0194132, IMG submission 148612) | Freshwater microbial communities from Lake Tanganyika, Tanzania - TA2015054 Kigoma Offshore 80m | ecosystem: Environmental > Aquatic > Freshwater > Lake | place: Tanzania: Lake... | reverse complement strand
GCTCAACGCGCCGCATCTGATGAGGGATGTCTACGACGGAAAACTGTTCAAGGACGGAATCGCCGTGCGCACGAGGATCGAGCCGACAAGGAAAGCCGCCTGAATCTTTTTACACACCTATTGACAAGACCTCGTTATCGGCCCATCCATGCGATCCGCACGCATGCACGCCCTGCAGTAGAAAAGGTTCGTGCGCTCGTCTCGTGGCGGGCGACGCCGTCGCGCGGCTGGACTGCGGGATTTCTCGCCGGGTTTTTCGATGCCGAGGGAAGCTATAGCCAAGGCATCTTGAGAATCAGCAACACGGATGATGAGATCATTGGGTGGATCGGCCGCTGCCTGCGGACTCTCGATTTCCGATTTGTGTTGGAGAACTATCGCCACGAGCAACCGAAGCCCGTAAAGGTTGTGCGTCTATCCGGTGGGCTGGGCGAGCATTTGCGATTTTTCCATAACGTGGATCCCGCGATTACCCGCAAGCGCGACGTTTCCGGCCAGGTCGTAAAGAGTGAAGCCAACCTGCGCGTCGTCAGCATAGAGCCACTCGGCAAGGCCATGCGGCTGTACGATATTACGACGGGGACGGAAGATTTCATCGCAAACGGCATCGTCAGCCACAATTGCTACGCCCGTCCGACGCACGCGTACCGCAACCTTTCGCCGGGGATAGATTTCGAGACGCGGCTCTTCGCCAAGGTGAACGCCGCGGAGAAGCTGCGCGAAGAGCTTGCCCGCCCGGGCTACCGCTGCGAGGTGATCTCGCTCGGCGCGAACACCGACCCCTACCAGCCGATCGAGCGCGAGTGGAAGGTGACCCGCAGCATCCTCGAAGTGCTCGCCGGGTGCGACCACCCGGTGGGGATCGTCACCAAGAATGCGATGGTCGAGCGCGACCTCGACCTGTTGGTACCGATGGCGCGCAAGAACCTCGTCAACGTCTTCATCTCGCTGAACAACCTCGATCACGATCTCGCGCGCAGGCTCGAGCCGCGCTGCTCGGCGCCGGCGCGGAGGCTCGAGGCGATGAGGCGGCTGTCGGAGGCGGGAGTACCGGTCGGGGTGCTCGTCGCGCCCGTGATACCGTTTCTCACCGATGACCAGATCGAGCCGGTGCTGGAGGCGGCGTGGGAGCACGGCGCGCGCCAGTCCGGATACATCCTGATGCGCCTGCCATGGGAGGTGAAGGACCTCTTCCGCGAATGGCTCGAGCGCAACTATCCGCTGAAGGCGAAACACGTGATGAGCCGCGTGCACGCAATGCGCGGCGGGCGGGACAACGATCCGAACTTCGGCAGCCGCATGCGCGGCGAAGGGGAGCTCGCGCGCCTGCTCGGCCAGCGCTTTGCGAAGGCGTGCCACCGGCTGGGGTTCAACGCGGCGAAGCGCAACCGCGAGCTCGATACCACGAAGTTCCACCCGCCGATCTCGCAGATGGCGCTGTTCTAGAAGGATTGAGGACTGAGGATTGAGGATTGAGGGGTCAATTCACGTTTCACGTAACCAATCGGCGTGAATCGGCGTTTATCGGCGGTCAGAGATCGGTTTTTGCGCGTGCCGAGGCCAGGAGGTTAGCTATGAAAAACGAGGTTCGGCTCTATGTCGGCGAGTCGCTCGGCAAGTACGGCTTCCCGGACGGGCATCCGTTCGGGCCGGACCGCCAGGACGCGTTCTGGAAGGAGGCGGTGAAGCAGGGCCTCGACAAGCGCGCGGCGATCAGCGATCCGCGCGCGGCGGCGGAAGAGGAGCTGTACCGCTTTCACACGCCCGAGCACGTTGCTTGGGTAAAGGAGCAATCCGAGGCGGGCTACGGTGTGATCGACTACGGTGACACGCCCGCCTACCCGGGCGTGTACGAGGCGGCGGCAACGGTGGCGGGCTCCGCGCTGCACGGACTCGACTCCATCATGAGCGCCGGCGCGCAGCGCACCTTCCAGCCGATCGGCGGGCTGCACCACGCGCGCCGCGGCGCGGCGGCGGGTTTCTGCGTGTTCAACGACATCGGCGTGGTGATCGACACGCTGCGATCCCAGTTCGCCGTCCAGCGCATCGCGTACGTGGACATCGATGTCCACCACGGCGACGGGCTCTTCTATCCGTACGAGGACGACCCCGATCTAATCTACGCCGACATCCACCAGGACGGGCGCACGCTCTACCCGGGGACCGGCCACGCGCACGAGACAGGTAAGGGCGCGGCAAAGGGAACGAAGCTCAACATCCCGCTGCTGCCGGGCATGGGCGACGAGGATTTTCTGCAGGCGTGGCCGCGCGTGGAAGAGCACCTGCGCAAGTTCAAGCCGGAATTCTTTTTGTTCCAGTGCGGCGCGGACAGCCTCGCGGGCGACCCGCTCGCGATGCTCCAGTACACGCCCGCCGCGCACGCGCACGCGGCGAAGCGGCTGTGCGCGCTCGCGAACGAGCTGGCAGGCGGGCGCATCATGGGCTTCGGCGGCGGGGGCTACCACCGCGGGAACCTTGCATTGGCGTGGTGCGCGGTGCTGGATCAGTTCGTCAAGGCCTGAAAGGGCGTGAGTCGTGAGTCGTGAGTGGTGAGTGGATTGAAACCGCCGATGAACGCCGATGAACGCGGATGAAATCGTAAGTAACTACAGGGTCAGCTCTCACAACAACTGATATTTCAAGACCTGACCTCCTCTTCTTACTCTTCTCTTATTTATCCCGGAAGAGGGGGTCAGGGCAGGGCCCGTTGCATCGCGTGCCGCTCGCGCGACTCGAGCATCGGAACCGCCTCCGCGAGGTACTTCTTGAAGTGCGGCGTCTGCTGGTGGTCTTCGAACGCGTTTTCGTCGTCGTAGATCTCGAACAGCATCGCCTTCGTGCGGTCCGCTTTGTCGACCAGCACCTCGAACTGCCGGCAGCCGGGTTCCTTGCGCGCCTCGCGCGCGTTGGCGAGCGCCTGCTCCATGAAGCGCTCCACATTCTCCGGCTTGATGCGGATCATGACTGCCAGTACGAAGCTCATGTCATCGTCTCCCTTTTCTCGTTTGCTGTATCAAAGGGGTCAGACTCCTTTGATTCGGGATTCCACGATCAATATCAAGATCAATCGAGTCTGACCCTATTGATCCTTCCTAATCGGCGTTGATCGGCGTTCATCGGCGGTTGCGTCTAGTCAATCAGTCGCTGGACGCGGCGCGACGCGGTGACCTCTCCGGTCCCGAGGAAGCGCTCGTGGTTCCGGTCCACTTCGGACAGCTCGTAGCGGTAGCTCGCCATCATTCCGTACGACTGGCGCATGCCGCGCTCGGAGGTGTCCGCAAGCCAGAACAGCCGGTCGATGCGGGCGCCGTTGTTGAGGTGGAACGCCGCGACCGGGTCGCGCGGCTGGCCGTCCGATCTTTCCTTGAGCAGGTAACGCGCGCAGAGCCTCTCCAGCGGCGCGTGCATCGCTTCGACGAGCTTCGCATCCCGGATCCATTCGGGGCGCGCGAGCGCGGCGGCGAGCGCCTCCTGCGGCCCGACATCGCCCGCCGCCGCGCCGATGCGCGCGGCATCGGCGGAAGTCAATAGCGTCTCGCCGCGCGCGAGCGCGGAATCCAGCCACTCGCGGAAGCCGGGGACCGGCGAGAGCGTGGCGAAGCCCTCCAGCTTCGGCAGGTCGCGCCGCAAGCTCTCGATCACGCGCTTGAGCAGCAGGTTGCCGAAGCTGATGCCGCGCAGCCCGCGCTGCGTGTTGGAGATCGAGTAAAAGATGGCGGTGTCGGCGGAAGCCGGGTCCTGCAACGGAGCGCTTTCGTCGAGCAGCGATTGCACGCTGTCCGGCAAGCCCTTCACGAGCGCGATCTCGACGAAGATCAACGGCTCGTCCGGCAGCCGCGGGTGGAAGAACGCGTAGCAGCGCCGGTCGGTGTCGAGCCGGTTGCGCATGTCGGTCCAGGACTGGATCGGATGCACCGCCTCGTAGCTCATGAGCTTCTCGAGCACGAGCGCGGGCGACTGCCAGGTGATGCGCTGCAGTTCCAGGAATCCCGGGTCGAACCAGCTTCTGAGCAGCCCGTCGAGCTCCACCCGGAGCACCTCGAGGGCCGGGTCTTTCTCGAGCATTTCCAGCAGGTCGGAGCGCAAGTCGACCAGGAACTTGACGCCGTCGGGAAGCAGGTTGAACTGCGCGAGGAAATTTGCGCGTGGCGTGTCGAGGGCAAGGCGCAGGCGCGCCTCGGCGCGCGCGAACGCGGTGTCGTCCGTGGCGAGCTCCACGGCCGCGAGCGCGCTCTCGAGTTCCGTGCGGTCGGGGGCAAATTCGCGGCTGAAGAGGCCGAGTATGATCGCGCGGCGAGCCGGGTTCGAGGCGCGGTAGATCGCGGCGATGCGCTTCACGCGCTCGCGCGCCGAAATTTCGCCCCCGCGCTGGATGCGGCTCTCGGCCAGCAGCACGCCGATCTCCCCGTGCAGGTGCACGGTATCGAGATCGTCGGGGGGCCGCTCCCGGCTGCGCACGATGGTCGCGGCGATCCGGCGCCACCAGCGGCGCGCACGCCCGAGTGCCGTAAGGGGTTGCGATCCGCGTGCTGCGTCTTCCACGGTCCTCACCTGGATGGTTGCCCAATATCGCGATTGTAGGCCCTGCGCCCGCGAGGGCAAGCTGACGGTCCACGCCGCGCCGGTACCGGCGCGCACTCAGCCACACTTATAATTGGGGATTCTCGATCCGAAAACAATCCCGTGCACCTGAGCATACTCGACCAGTCCCCGATCATCAGCGGACATACGCCACAGCAGGCAGTCCACGAAACCATCAAGCTGGCGCAGGCGGCCGAAAAACTCGGTTACCACCGGTACTGGCTCGCCGAGCATCATTCACTTGCCGCGTTGGGCGATCCGTGCCCCGAGATACTGGTAACGCGGGTGGCGGCCGCCACTTCGACGATCCGGGTGGGCACCGGCGGAGTCCTGCTTCCCTACTACAGCCCGCTGAAGGTGGCCGAGCAGTTTCGCATGCTGGAGGCGCTGTATCCGGGGCGCATCGATCTCGGGATCGGGCGCGCGCCCGGCGGCGACCAAATGACGGCGCTGGCGATGGGCGAAGGCCGGTATCCCGGCGCCGAGCACTTCCCCGAACAGGTGCAATATCTCGCCGCGTACCTCGACGACAGTCTGCCCCCGGAGCATCCCTTCGCCGGGGTGAAGGCGATGCCTGCGGGGCCGGGCGCGCCCGAAGTCTGGCTCCTCGGCTCCTCGGACTACAGCGGCGCGCTCGCCGCGCAACTGGGGCTGCGCTTCGCGTTCGCGCACTTCATCAATGCGCAGGGCGGCGATGCAGTCATGCGCGAGTACAAGCGCCGCTATCAGCCATCGAGCCGCGAGCCCGCTCCGCGCACGCTGCTGTGCGTATTCGTAATCTGCGCCGGGACCGCTGGGGAAGCGGAGGGGCTTGCGGCCAGCATAGACCTGCGCCGGCTCAACACGGACCGCGGGGTCAACGTTCCGGTGCCCAACCGCGAGGAGGCCGCGGCATTTCAGTACACGGAGGAAGATCGCCGGCGCATCGCGCATCACCGGCGGCGCGTCGTGCTGGGGACGCCGTCGGTGGCGCGCGAGCGGCTGCTCGAGCTTGCCGCGGGCTACGAGGCCGACGAGCTGATGGTGATCACGATCACCGGTGACTACCCAAGCCGGCTGAGGTCGTACGAGCTGCTCGCCGAAGCGTTCGAGCTGCGCGCGCGAGCGCGTGCGCCGAGCGCGGATTGATCCGGGCCCGCCTCCGGGCGCATACTCGAAGGGATTCGGGTATGTCCTGCGATTACATGGAATTCCTGCGCCGCTGCGCCCGCGGACTGCTCGGCGCCTTTGTGCTGGCTATAGGGGGGAGCATGTCGGCGGAAGCCCGGGACGACTACGCGCGCGAGCGAGGCCGCATGCTCGACGACATCGCGGCGCTCACTCGCGAGACTCGCTTCGAGACCGGGCGCGCCGCGCTGTCCGAGCGCGTGATGGCGGCGATGGCGAAAGTGCCGCGACACGAGTTCGTCCCGACCGATCAGAGGCGCAACGCCTATGCCAACCGGCCGCTTCCCATCGGCATGGGCCAGACGATCTCCCAGCCGTTCATCGTGGCGCTGATGACCGACATCATGATGGTGATGCCCGCGGACAAGGTGCTCGAGATCGGAACCGGATCGGGCTACCAGGCGGCGGTGCTCGCCGAGCTTGCGGGGATGGTCTACACGATCGAGATCGTGGAGCCGCTCGCGCGCGAAGCGACGGAGCGGCTGAACCGGCTCGGCTACCGCAACGTCGTGGCGAAGTTCGGCGACGGCTACCAGGGCTGGCCCGAGCACGCGCCGTTCGACGCGATCATGGTGACCGCGGCGCCGCGCGACGTGCCGCAGCCGCTGATCGATCAGCTGAAGCCCGGCGGGCGGCTCGTGGTGCCGGTCGGCGGCCAGCTCGCTGGGCAGACCTTGCTCGTGTTGACGAAACAGCCTGACGGCAAGGTGACGCGGCGTGAAGTGATGGCGGTGCGCTTCGTTCCGCTAACCGACAAGGCGGGCAAGCAGCAATAGGAACGTGAGCGGTGAGCAGTAAGCAGTGAGCGGGAACTCCGCGACAGAGTCGAGTCCAAGTTACCGCTTACCGCTTACCGCTTACCGCTTACCGCTTACCGCTTACCGCTTACCGCTTACCGCTTACCGCTTACCGCTTACCGCGTTATTCAGGCTTGATGTTGCGCTCGCGAACGACCTTGACCCAGTTCTCGTAGTCACCGCGGATGCGCTTGGCAAAGCGCTCCGGCGCGCCGCCCGAGGGCACCATTCCCTGCGCCTCGAGGTTCTTCTTCATGTCCACTTCCTGCAGGATCTTGTTCACCGTGGTGTTGAGGCGCTCGATTACCGGGCCGGGCGTGCCCCGCGGCGCCATCATCCCGAACCACAGTTCGACTTCATAGGCCGGGAGAGTCTCCGCCATGGTGGGCACGTTGGGCAGCGAGTACCAGCGCTTGGCGGTGGTCACCGCAAGCGGGCGCAGCTTCCCGGTCTGGAAATGCGGCAGGGTCGGCAACAGGCTTCCCACGATCAACTGGGCCTGGCCCGAGAGCAGGTCGCTCATCGCCGCGCCGGTGCTCTTGTAGGGCACGTGGATCATCTCGAGCTTCGCCATGTTGAGCATGAGCTCGGTCGCGAGGTGGGTGAGGCCCCCGACTCCGCTCGAGGCGTAGACGAGCTGGCCGGGCTTCGATCGCGCCAGCGCGAACAGCTCCTTGGTGGTTTTCGACGGCAGCGACGGGTGCACCGAGAGCACGAATGGCGTGAACCCGAACTCCACCACCGGAATGATCGTGTTGATCGGGTCGAATGCCGGCTTGTGGGTCGCGGAGCTCGCGGAGAAGCTTCCCGACATGATCATGATGGTGTATCCGTCGGCCGGGGATTTGGCGGTCAGTTCCATGCCGATCATGCCTGCGGCGCCGCCGCGGTTATCCACGAGGAACTGCTGCTTGAAATTCTCGGTGAGCTTGTGCGAGATCTGGCGCGCGGTGATGTCGCTGCCGCCGCCCGGCGCGAAGGGCACGATCACGCGCACCGGCTTCACCGGGTATTCCTGAGCGTGCGCGGAAAGCAGGGCAAAAGCGGCCGCCGAGCCTGCCAGCACGCCCGCGACAATACGGTGCCGTGAAACAGCGAACATGTCGAAGCTCCTCTGCGGGTCTGCGGGCGGGTGCCCGCCTGGTTGTTGGAAAGGGAAGAAACGCGCCGCTGAGCGGCCTAGCGCACGCATTATTGCATTCACGCCGCGCTTTGTAAACGGCGGGTCCGCGCCTATCGCGTGCCGTTCACACGCGCGAGCATCCAGGGCAGCAGCACTTCATCGAAGATGCGCTTGGGCGGCCAGTCGGCGGAGCGGCCCATGTGGCCGCCGTCCGGGTTGACCCAGGCTTCGGCCGCAGCGCCGCGCTCACGCAGCAGCTCGAGATCGGCGATCGGAACCTGGGAATCGCGCGCGCCGTTCACCAGCAGCATTGGCGCGCGGGCGCCTTCCAGCACCCCCGCGTCGAGCAGCGAATAGGCCGGGGCTGCGGCGAGGAGTTGCTGCAGGTTCTCCGCGCCGAAGAGCCGTGCGGTGGCCGGCAGATAATCGTAGAGATATTCGTGGCTCTCGAGCGAGGGGCCCAGCCAGCCCGGCTGGAAGTAGTGATGGATCGGCCCGCCGTGCATCACCGCGCCGCTCAGGCGCGCATGCTCGGTGTAGGCGAGCTTCGCTGCCCAGTATCCGCTCCAGCTGCGGCCCTGCACCACGACGCGAGCAGCGTCGAGGTCGGAGCGCGCGGAGATGTAATCGAGCACGCACGAGAACATGCGGTCGGCCTTCGGCCCGAGCGGCGCGGGCGCTTCGCCCGTGCCCGGCATGTCGAGCGCGAGCAGCGCGAGCCCGCGCGCGAGATAGGCGTCGCCGTGGCCCGCCACGTCCTCCTTGCGCGAATCGAGGCCGGAGACTCCGATCACGAGCGGTGCGGGGGTCCGCGCGCGGGGTGCGCGCAGGTAGCCGACGATCACCTCGTTCTCGAACGGGATGCGCACCATCTCGACCGGGGGATCGAGCAGGCGTCCGTAATTGCGGAACGCCGCCAGCGCCCGCGGATAGGTGTATTTCTTGAACGGGGTGTTTTCTACCGGCCAGCGGGCGAAGTTGAGCAGCCGCCACGCGCACCAGTATTGATGGCGCGCCTGCTGCGGATCGCGCGCTTCGAGCCCGACCGCGCGCTCGAGACGGGTGTCGCCGCGCGCGCTCCACGCCTGCGCCCACGCGTCGCGCTCGAGGCTGGAAATCGAATCCAGGGCCGCCCGCGCATCCTCGATCGAGATGCCCGCGAGCGGAGGCAGCCCGTGGCGTACGCGCCGCTCGATCTCCTGCTTGAGTTCTTCGAGCGTACGGCTGGTGACCAGCGGATTGCCGGTGGTGATCGGGACGTACCACATGCAGCGTCGGGAGCCCGCACCCGCGCGAGCCGCGGCGCGGTCAGGTCAGAAGCGGTAGCGCACCCCGAGGCGCAGTCCCTGCACGCGCATGGCGTTTCCGGGATCGCTCGAGAGCACGTCGTAGGAGAGCGCCCAGCTCGGGGTGAACCAGTGCTGCCCGGTGAAAGTGAGCTGGCGCGGCCCGTTGCCCGGCACATCGAACCCCGGCGCGTAGGACTCCATCTCGCGTCCCAGCGCCAGTCCGAAGACGCTCGCGGGACTGTGCTGGTAGCTGAACAGCATCTGGTAGCCTGGCGCGGGCGCGGTGCCCGGGGTCCGCCACGCAGCGAGCCCGTACGCCGTTGCCGGCGCGCCCGGCATATCGCGCGCGGGATCGAATATCTGGTATCGCAGGCTCACGCTCAGCCCGCGGCCGTCGGAGAAAGCGGTGTGAATCCGGCCCGTCAGCGCGTAGCGCCGCGGCGCGACCCGCGACTCGGGAGTCGTGGCGGCCTCGAACGATGAGCCCCAGTTCCCCGATAGAGGATGGACGACCCCGCCGTAGGTCTCTGGATGTTGCAGCCCGAGGAGCAGTCCATCGCGCACGCCGCCGTAGAGCGTGTAATCTGCACCGCGCCCGGACTGCCAGGCGCGCATGAATTCCGCGCCGGCAACCAGAGGTGGCGTCGCATCGCGCGGCGCTTTGAGACCGAAGCCGGTACGCTCGGGTGCGAGCCCGGTCTGGGCCGCGGTGATCGCTGGCGCCGCGAGCGTCGCAAGCGCCGCCGCGCACAGGGCAGACTTGAACATGTCGAAGCGCATCAACGAGTTCCCGCCCGGATCGCCCGCACACCGGGCCCGCCGGGCACCTTGATAATCTCCATTGTATCCGAATCTTCGGTGGTCACACAGGGGCGTCCGCACGCACCCCTCGGGCGAGGGCGGGGCGAAATACCGGCCGCTCGGGCATCCGTCTTGCGCGTCGTTCGCGCTCGAAGCGGGGGAAACCCGGCCGTCCGCGACACCACCACCGATCGTTGCGGCACATGCGCTGCACGTGCAACGCAGTGCGATGTCACATGCGCTGAAAAATATAGGCGAGCAACTCGCTCAACTATTGCTGGGGGGTGCGAACTGAAATAGAATGAACGGCGGCGGCACCCCGGCCGCACTTTTCCAAGTGGAGGAATCAAAATGAAAAATCCGCTCGATTCGCTGTGGGGGACGGTGATATCCGGCCTCGTTCTGACCCTGATCCTCTACAACATCGTCAACTTCGCGCTGCGATAGGGCGCGAAAGGACACAGCCATGGAATTCATACAAATCGGATTGGGACGCTGGCTGCACATACTTGCGGGCGTGATGTGGATCGGCCTGCTCTACTACTTCAATTTCGTGCAGGTCGCGGCGCTGGCGGATGCCGGCAAGGATGGCACCGCGCCGGGCATCACCAAGCATGTCGCGCCGCGCGCGCTGTTCTGGTTCCGCTGGGCGGCGCTGGTGACGTGGCTGACCGGAGCGATGTTGCTCGGGGGAAATTTCTTCAAGGCGTTCTTCTTCCTGCATCACGCTTTCTACGCGATCGGCATCGGTGCGTGGCTCGGCACCATCATGCTGTTCAACGTGTGGGTGCTGATCTGGCCGAACCAGAAGAAGATACTGGGCCTCGTGCAGGCGACCGACGAGGAGAAGGGAAGGGCGCGCCGCGTCGCATTCCTCGCCTCGCGCACGAACACCATGCTCTCGTTCCCGATGCTGTTCTTCATGGCGGCGGCGGGCCATCAGGCCGTGTTCTTCGGCTGATCCGGACGCAGTCCGAAAAAAAACGCCCGAGAGATCCTCGGGCGTTTTTTTGTTCAAGGTTCAAAGTTCAACGTTCAAAGTCGAAGCCGCCGAGTCGCAACCGGTTCCAAACTTGAACCTTGAACCTTGAACCTTGAACCTTGAACCTTGAACCCTCCCGTGGCTAGCGCGCGGGCGGCGCGCGCTCGAGGCCTTCGACCCGCGCGCCGGGTCCGATGCCACGCTTCTTGAACCATCCGTGGTTCACCTCGAGCGCGTAGCGAGCGGGCCTCGCCGCCATGTGGCTGTCGCGGGTGTGGGGCTCCATGTCGGCGATGTTGATGATGACCCCGGACGCGTCTAGAAAGGCGACGGAAAGCGGGATGTAGGTGTTCATCATCCACATGCCGTGATGCGCCGTCTCGGCGAACACGAACAGCATGCCGCGGTTCTCGGGCAGCATGCGCCGGTGCATGAGGCCCTGCGTGCGCGAGGGCTCCGTGTGCGCCACCTCCACTGACAACTTGTGCCCGTTGATCGATACGGTGATTTCCGGCAGCTGAGCGCGCGCGCCGGCCGCTGCGAGCGCCAGCGCCGGAACGATCAGCGCGTACCTGAATAACCGCCAACGCATGTCAGAAGCCATCACGGAGCCGTAGTTATCAGCGCCGCACGCCCTCGACGAGCCACTCGGCGATCGCATCGAGCAGCTCGGTGACCTCGCCGATCGGCGGCAGCACCGTGATTTCCGCCATCGGGTGCCGGGTGCTGAGGCGTTTCACCAGGCGAGGCAGGTCCTGCTTGAGATGCCCGCCCCGCGCGAGGAACAGCGGAGCCACGGTGATGCGCGTATGGCCGGCGCCTACCAGCTGCTCGACGCAGTCCGGGAGCGACGGCTCCGTCAGCTCGAGGAACGCGAGCTTGACCGCGAGGTCGGGACGGCGCTTGGCGACCGCCTGCCGAATTGCCTCGAATGGCGCGCTCCACTGCGCATCGCGGGTGCCGTGGGCGAACAAGATCAGTGCCGAGTCTTGAGTGCTCAGTGTTGAGTTACGAACGGCAGGCATGCAAGCTCGAAATCCATCCCTCAATATTCAACACTAAAAATTCAACACTAGCCTTTCCCTGTGCTGCCGAAACCGCCGGCACCGCGGTGGCTCGCGCCGAATTCCTCGACCACGTTGAGCCGGACCTGAACCACCGGGACGACCACGAGCTGTGCGAGGCGCTCCATCGGGTTGACGACGAACGGATCCGCGCCGCGGTTCCACGTCGAGACAAAAATCTGCCCCTGGTAGTCGGAATCGATCAATCCGACGAGGTTGCCGAGGACGATGCCGTGCTTGTGGCCGAGACCGGAGCGCGGGAGGATCACCGCCGCGAGACCGGGGTCGGCGAGGTGGATGGCGATGCCGGCGGGTATCAGCTCGGCCTTGCCCGGGTGCAAGGTGAGCGGGGCGTCGATGCAGGCGCGCAGATCAAGCCCGGCGGAGCCGGCGGTCGCATAGCGTGGTAACTGGCCGCGCAGGCGCTCGTCGAGGATTCTGACGTCGATGGATTTCATGGTGCGCGGTGAGCGGCCAGCAGTGAAGGATACCCGGTCGCCGTTTTCCGCTAACCGCTTACCGCTTACGGCTCACGCCCTTGTAAAGTTTCGCGATGTGGGCGATGAGCTGCCGCGCGATGACGTCCTTGGGCGCGCGCGCCAATCTACGCGTGCCCGTATCGTCGAGCAGCATCACTTCGTTGTTATCGGACCCGACGGCTTCCTGCGCGAGATTGGCCACCATCAGCTGCACGCGTTTGCGCCGTCGCTTCTCGTCCGCGTACGCATCGAGGTTGCGGGTTTCCGCGGCAAAACCGACGCAGAACGGGCGCCGCGGCCGGCTCGCGACCCAGGCGAGTATGTCCGGGTTGGGCACGAGCTTGAGCTGGAGCTGTTTCTTCTCGGTTTTCTTGATTTTCTGGCGCCGCGGCCGGTCGACGCGGTAGTCGGCGACGGCAGCGACGCCGATGAAAATGTCGGCGTGCGAGATCTTGCGCTTGACCGCTTCGAACATCTCCTCCGCCCTCTCGACGCGCGTGAGTTCGGCGCCGGCGGGGGCGGTGAGGCTCACCGGGCCGGAAACGAGCGCGACCCGGGCCCCGGCATCCAGCGCGGCGCGCGCGATTGCGTACCCCATCTTGCCCGAGCTGCGGTTGGCGATGCCCCGCACGGCGTCTATGGGCTCGAACGTGGGGCCCGCCGTGAGCAGTACGTTCACGCCGCGCAGGATCTTGGGCGCGAGAAACGCAGTGATCGCTTCGGCGATCTCCTGCGCTTCGAGCATGCGCCCCGGACCGAACTCGCCGCACGCCTGGTCGCCGCTCGCCGGGCCCAGAATCGCCACCCCGTCGCGGATCAGCTGCTCGATATTGCGCCGGGTGGCGGGATGGTCCCACATCTGGCGGTTCATCGCGGGCGCGACGATCAGCGGGCACTCGCGCGCAATGCACAGCGTCGAGAGCAGATCGCCGGCCAGCCCGTGCGCGAGCTTGGCGATGAAGTCCGCGCTCGCCGGCGCCACCACGATCGCATTCTTGCCGCGCGAGAGCTCGATGTGGGCCATGCTGTTGGTGACGCGCCCGTCCCACATATCCGTGTAGACGGGCTTGCCCGAGAGCGCCTGGAACGTCGCCGGGGTGACGAAGCCGGTCGCCGCCTCGGTCATCACCACCTGCACCTCGACGCCGCCCTGCGTCAGCTCGCGCACCAGGTCCGCCGCCTTGTATGCGGAGATGCCGCCGGTTACCCCGAGCACGATCTGTTGGTGAACGATGTCAGCCACGTGTCTGTTTCGAAAGGCACATTCGCGCAGAGTGTAACCGCAAAAGCGGTACGCGGTAAACGGCGGACGGTGAACGGTAAGCGGTAAACGGTCGCGGGTGACGTGGCGTTAATCCGCCAACGGCTTGCTGCGTACTGGTTACGGTTTCCCACATGGCAATCACGAACTGGCCGGCGGACGAGCGGCCGCGGGAGAAGCTCTTCGCGAAGGGCGCGGAAAGCCTGTCCGATGCCGAGCTCATCGCGATCTTCCTGCGCACGGGCGCCCCGGGGAAGAGCGCGGTGGAGCTTGCGCGCGAGCTGCTCGCGCGGTTCGGCTCGCTGTGCGCGCTGTCCGCCGCCGAGGCCGCGGCGCTGCGCGCGATGCCGGGCCTTGGCGCCGCGAAATCGGCGCAATTGCAGGCGGTGATGGAGATGGCGCGGCGCGTGCTGCGCGAGCGCGTCGCCCGCGGCAGCGTGCTTGCCTCGCCGCAGGCGGTGCGCGATTACCTGCGCCTGCGGCTGCAGGACCGCCCGCACGAGGTATTCGTCGGCGTGTTCCTCGACGCGCAGAATCGCGTGCTGGCGGTGGAGGAGCTTTTCCGCGGCACGCTCACCCAGACCAGCGTCTATCCGCGCGAGGTGGTGAAACGCGCGCTCGCCCACAACGCGGCGGCCCTGATCTTCGCGCACAATCACCCGTCCGGCGTCGCAGAGCCCAGCCGCTCCGACGAGGCCCTCACGAGCGCGCTCAAGCAGGCACTCGCCCTGGTGGACGTCAAGGTGCTCGACCACTTCGTGATCGGCGGCGGCGCGGCGATGTCGTTCGCCGAAAGGGGCCTGCTCTAGCGCGTCGGCACCCGTTCAAAGTTCAACGTTCAAGGTTCAAAGTTCAAGATTCAATTTCTGAGCATGGCGCGAATCGAGGCATTCGAGGATTTGGAAGCATGGCGAATCGCTCGCCGATTGGCGCGTGATCTCTTCGCGGCATCGAGCAAGGGTCGTTTCGCCACGGATTACATCTTGCGCGACCAAGTGCGCCGAGCAGCGATTTCCGTGATGTCAAACATTGCGGAGGGTTTCGAGCGAGGCGGAAATCAGGAGCTGGTCCATTTTCTTTCTGTTGCGAAGGGTTCTGCGGGAGAGCTCCGCTCACAACTTGTCATCGCGTCGGATTGCGGATATCTCGATCCACGGGAATTTTCGGAGCTGAACGCCTTGGCGAGGCAGGTAGGAGCGAAGCTCGGCGCACTGATGTCGTACCTGCGCCGATCCGGGATGCGGGGCAGCAAGTTCAACGACCAAACATAACGACTGTCCAACCTTGAACCTTGAACCTTGAACCTTGAACCTTGAACTTTGAACAGGCTCCCGCGTGCGGCTTGAGCGGGAGCCGAAAAGCCTGTAGAATCCGCCGCTTTCTGGACTCGGGAGCTGCAACATGTCACGCGTCTGCCAGGTCACCGGCAAGAAGCCCATGCTCGGAAACAATGTCTCGCACGCGAACAACAAGACGCGGCGTCGTTTCCTGCCCAATTTGCAGAGCCGCCGGTTCTGGGTCGAGAGCGAGAATCGCTGGGTGCGGCTGCGCGTGTCCCAGACCGGACTGCGCATCATCGACCGCAAGGGAATTGATGTCGTGCTGAAGGATCTGCGCGGGCGCGGCGAGAAGATATAACGGAACCACAGATTAACGCCGATAAACGCAGATCCTTGCGGTGATAAATGTGGAGTGACGAGTGAAGGGCGACAGCCGGTTGCTCGTGTTTGCAAGTCCCGATTGCCCATTACTCATCGGCGTTCATCGGCGGTTGCGTTCCGAGGTTTTACGAGGAGTTGAATCATGCGCGAGAAGATCAAGCTCGAATCCACGGCCGGCACCGGCCACTTCTATACCACCACCAAGAACCGGCGCACCATGTCGGAAAAAATGGAGATCAAGAAGTACGACCCGGTTGCGCGCAAGCACGTCGTTTACAAGGAAGCCAAGATCAAATAGGTTGAGGCGTCCGAAACAAAAAGCCCGCTCACAAGGCGGGCTTTTTTATTGGCGCAGTCCGCAACCGGGTCGCGGCTAATCGGCAGTGCTACTCAATCCTCAATCCCCAATCCTCAATCCTGAGTCTAGGCGTAGCAGCGCAGACGGCGAGAAAAATCCTGAAGCGCGATGATGCCCGTTGCCTCGGCGCGCAGGCACCAGTCCTCGAGCTGGTGCACCAGCTGCTCCGAGGAGGCGGTCGAGCGCTGCCAGAGGTCGGCCAGCTCCTGGCGCATAGTGTAGACCGTGGCCAGCACGGCGCTGCTGCTGATGGCTTCCTGGATCCGGGCCCGCTCGGTGGCGAGCAGCGCGCCCGCGTTCATGTGCAGCATGCGCTTGATCGTGTCGCGGTCCACGTTCACCGCGCTGGCCTTGAGGCTGCGGATTTCCTCGGCGCAGGTCCGGCGCAGCGATTTCGCGTAGCGGGCGAGCACCTCGTAGCGGTGCGTGATGACCGCCTGCACGGTGGCGAGATCGCAGCACGTCTTGGCGGTGTCGAGCCGTATCCTGGGCGCGACCTTCTTCACGGCCGAGAGGCCCGCCGCCTGCAGCAGGCGAATATAGAGCCAGCCGAGATCAAACTCGTACCAGTGCATCGAGAACCTGGCGGACGTGGGGTAGGCATGGTGGTTGTTGTGCAGTTCCTCCCCGCCGATCAGAATTCCCCACGGCACGATATTCGTGCTGGTGTCTTCCGGCTGGAACGTGCGGTAGCCCCAGTAGTGGCCGATGCCGTTGATGACGCCGGCGGCGAAGAACGGTATCCACGCCATCTGCACTGCCCAGATGGTGATGCCGATGAATCCGAACAGGGCGAAATTCAGGGCCAACATCAGAATGATGCCGAGCATAGAGCGCCCGGTATACACATTGCGCTCGACCCAGTCGTCGGGCGTGCCACGGCCGTACTTCTCGAGCGTCTCCTGATTCTGCGCTTCCTTGCGGTAGAGCTCGGTGCCCTGCCACAGCACCTTGTTGATGCCATAGATCTGCGGGCTGTGCGGATCTTCCGCGGTTTCGACCTTCGCATGGTGCTTGCGGTGGATCGCCGTCCATTCCTTGGTGACCATGCCGGTGGTAAGCCACAGCCAGAAGCGGAAGAAGTGGCTGACGACCGGGTGCAGGTCGAGTGCGCGGTGCGCCTGGCAGCGGTGGAGGTAAATGGTGACCGCAGCGATCGTGACGTGCGTGACGGTCAGCGCGTAGGCGACATAACCCCACCACGGCAGGTCCCAAACACCTGTAAACATTGGATTCCTTTGTCAGATGCGCCCGGGGCGCAGTCTACCGGATACTGCGGCCCGAGGATAGTTTTATTCAAGGCTACGTGAAGCGGAACGACCCCGCAAGCATACGGTTAGCCTACTGATTGCAATACGGAATCCGGACAAAGTTACGACTCGGCGCCCCCAGCATCCGCGCTCGATTCTCTGGACAGAGACCGGAGCGCTTTGCGGTCAGCGGCGTGTTCCAGCGCGGCGGCGAAAAAGCCGTCGGTCCCGTGGAGATGGGGAAAAATCTTGAGATGTGCTCCGGTGTCCAGCGCGATGCGCTGCTCGCGCAGGATCTGCGCGCAATCGAGCGCGCAAAACCGCGAGTCCTCGGCGAGAAACGCGGAGACGATGTCCTCGTTCTCCTCCGCAAGCAGGCTGCAGGTTGCGTAGATCAGCCGCCCGCCGGGCTTCACCAGATTCGCGGCCGAGCGCAGGATCGACGCCTGCTTCGCCGTCATCTCTTCGACCGCCTGCGCCGACTGGCGCCACTTGAGGTCGGGATTGCGCCGTAGCGTGCCGAGCCCGCTGCACGGCGCGTCCACCAGCACGCGGTCGATCTTGCCCGCGAGCCGCTTCACGCGCACGTCGTTTTCGTTGCGGATCGGCTGCGCGTAGAGGTTGGAGAGCCCCGAGCGCTTGAGCCGCGGCTTGAGCCGCGCGAGCCGCGCGGCCGACACGTCGAACGCATAGAGGCGCCCGCGCGAGTGCATGAGGGCACCGAGCATCAGGCTCTTGCCCCCCGCGCCGGCGCAGAAATCCACGACGAGATCGTGGCGGCGCGGCGCGAGCAGGAAGCCCAGAAGCTGGCTGCCCTCGTCCTGGACTTCGATGGCGCCATTCGTGAACAGCGCGTGGCGGTTGATTGCGGGCTTGCCCTTTACGCGGATACCGACGGTCGAATAGGGCGTGGGCTCGCCAGCGATACCGCTTGCCGCGAGCTCGGCGAGCACGGCCTCGCGTGCGGCGCGAACGGTGTTGACGCGCAGGTCGAGCGGCGCCGGCTCGTTCAGCCCGCGCGCGAGGGCGAGGATCTCGGGCTCCGGGAGCGCCGCCTTCAGCCGCTCCACGACCCAATCGGGGAGCTCCGCCTGTTCGGCGAGCGTCAGGCCGCCGAGCGAGACGGCTTTCACGCGCGCAAGCCAGGCTTGCTCCTCCGCGCTCAGGTGCGCCGCAAGCTCCCGCACACTGGCGCCGGCGATGCGCGCGAGCCATGCGAGCAGCATGCGGCGCGGCGCGCGGTCCTCGGCGAGCCGGTCGAGCGTGCGCTTGCGGCGCAGCACACCGTACACCGCGTCGGCGACGAACGCGCGGTCGTTCTGGCCGAGCGCGCGGTGCGCGCGAAAGAAATCGCTCAGCACCGCATCCGCGGGTCGGTCGAGCTTGAGCACGAGGCGCAACGCATCGGCGGCGGCCTCTAATTGATGGCGCGTGATGGACACGAGTGCAAGGGATGAGGGCGGAGGGATGAGGGATGAGCGATAACGGCTGTTCCACGTTCAACGTTCAAGGTTCAAGGGCTAATACGTGAAGCGCGGTTGGTGGCACTTCAATGGCGATGGTCTTCCAACCTTGAACCTTGAACCTTGAACTTGGAACTCACTCCTCGCTCAGCCGGATCTCGCTCACCATCTGCTCGCCGGAGGCGTTGCCCTCGCGGTCGAAGTAGCGGATGCGCACCGGGAGGTAGCGGTATTCGGAGGCGAGCCACACCTCGATGCTTTCCTCGCCGGGGGTGGGTTTCTGCCGCACCGGGAGCGCTCTCAGCGCTCCGATCGGCGTCTCGATGCGTTCCTCGCTTCTCACCTCGATCTCGTAGGTCTCGAAGCGGAAGCCGGTGGTGATCGGGAGCTGGTAGCTCCCCGGGGACGGGGGCACCAGCGCGAGCTGGTAGATGAAACTCATGACGTCCTGCGCGCCCGCCGGCAAGGCGGCGCTCTTCTCCTCGCGCGCGTTGCCGTAGACGAGATTGAGCGCGCTCCAGTCGAAGCGCGCGCGTGCCGCCTCGGTCTGGCCGCGCCGGGTGCGGCTCATCAGGAAGGAGTCCGGCCGCAGGCCCTGCGCCGTGATCTTGCCCTGGCTCATGTAGCGCAGCCGCTGCGGCCGGAAGAATTCGACGATCCCTGTCGTTTCCGCGTCGCTCGCGAGGGTGTACGTGCCATCGCTTGCTTCCCACGACTGCACCACCCGGCCCACGTTGTGGGCGGCCTCTCCGTACGACAGCGTGTAGGTGATGCGGCCGCGCCGGGGCAGGGTATGAACGGGAGGCTCGGGCACCGATGGCGCAATGGTCGCTACCTGCTGCGGCGGGGGGGTCGGCTCGGCAGCCGCGGGCGCGGGTTCCTGCGGCTCGGGCGCAGTTTCGGGCTCGGGCTGCGGGGCGAGCGCGAGCGGTCCCGGCGTGGGTACAACCGGCACTGGCGGCGCCACGCGCCGCACCTCCGGCGCGCTGCGTTTGGGCGCCGGCTTCGCGACCGGCGCGGGCTTGGCCAGGGGCGGCGGCCGGGAAACGATGCGTGCTTCGAGCGGCGGAGGATCCCCGGGCGACGGCGCGAGGGGCACCCCCACAGCGTAGAGCACGAGCGCGTGCAGCGCGAGCGAGACGAGGGCGGCGGCGGCGAAGCGCTCGCGCGGGTTCACGGCCTGGTCTCGAGCTTCACCACGGTCTGTTCGTAACGCGGCCCGTCGTTCTCCTCGATCACCATCCGGACGGGCAGATAGTGCAGTTGCGGTGCGAGCCAGATTTCGGTGGCGCTGTCACCCGGCCCGCGCTGCCGGACGAGATGCACCGTCTTCATCCGCCCAAGTGGTGTCTCGATCTCGACGTCGGCGCGGATCGCGTAGCGATAGTGATCGAGCTTGCGCCCATTGGTCATGATCGACTCGAAGCGCTGCATTCCGTCGAACGCGTGAAACATGAACTGGTACATGACGGACAGCCGGTCCTGCGTGTTCGGCGGCAGGGGCACGGTGTCGGTCCTTCCGTCGTGCGCGAGCTTGAGGCTCTTCGCCTTCCAGTCGAAATCGGCCCGCACGCGACGCGGGTCGGCTTCGCTGCGCGCGCCCTCGAAGTGCAGCGGGCGCAGCCCTGTCGCCGTGAGCTGCCCGCTGCTCACGAAGCGCAGCGGGTGGCGCTCGAACAGCGCCAGAATACCGACGGCGCTGCTCTCGCTCACGATGCGGTAGCTTCCGTCGCGCGCCTCGAACGTCTCCTTCATTACCGCAACGTGCCATCCGTTGCGCAGCACGTCGTAGGACGCGCTCACCTGCTGTGGCGCCGCGGCCCGCAGCCCGGGGCTCGCGAGGGCGAGGACGAGAAAGACGAGAGCGTGGCGCGGTTTCATGACCCTATTTTTCCACGGCAGGCGAGAGCAACACCTGCTCGCGCGGGCGGGCGGCATCGATCACGACCTTGCCCGCGGCGAGCCTCATGCGGCCTTCGCAGAACCAGCGTACCGCTTGCGGGTACACGCGGTGCTCCTCGCGCAGCACGCGGGCGGCGAGCGCTTCCTCGGTGTCGCCGGGGAACACCGGCACCGCTGCCTGCACGATGATCGGCCCGTCGTCGAGCCCCGGGTTCACGAAGTGCACCGTACAGCCGTGGATGCGCACGCCCGCCTCGAGCGCGCGCCGGTGCGTGTGCAGCCCGGGAAAAGAGGGTAGCAGGGAGGGATGGATGTTCATCAGCCGCCCGGCGTAGCGCGCGACAAATTCCGGCCCGAGGATGCGCATGAACCCGGCCAGCGCCACGAGATCGGGCGCGTGCTTCTCGATTTCGGCGGCGAGGGCCGCATCGAACGCGGCCCGGTCGCCATGGCGCCGGTGGTCCACCACCGCGGTTGGGATGCCGCGCCGCGCGGCGATGGCCAGTCCCGGCGCATCCGGGCTGTTGCTCACGACCGCGGCGACCCGCGCCGGCAGCTTCGCATCGAGGATCGCCTCCATGTTGCTGCCGCGTCCGGAGATCAGGATGACGAGGGTCTTGTCGGCCATCAGGAACCGTGATGGGTGACGGGTGATGAGTGATGAGTGGTCAAGAGCTCGTTCAAAGTTCCAGGTTCAAAGTTCAAAGTTCCAGGTCCGATGTTGCGCGGGATGTCCCGGTCCGGCGACGTTGAACCTTGAACCTTGAACATTGAACATTGAACGTTGAACCTTGAACGTCGAGCGTCGTTAGACGATCGTCGTCTGCGGCGCGTTCGCCGCGCGGCGCTCGATGCGGCCGATGCGCCATACCGTTTCCCCCGCGGCCTCGAGCGCCTTGACCGCCGCGGCCTCGTCCTTGGGGCTCACCACCGCGACCATGCCGATGCCGCAGTTGAAAACGCGGAAGAGTTCGGCGTCCGCGATGTTGCCTTGCTCCTTCAACCACGCGAACAGCGGCGGCATCGGCCAGGCCGCGCGCTCGATGCGCGCCGCAAGCGCCTCGGCGAGCACGCGCGGGACGTTGTCCACGAGCCCGCCGCCCGTGATGTGGGCGAGCCCCTTGACGCTCACCGTCTCGAGCAGCTTCAGCACCGGCTTCACGTAGATGCGCGTCGGCGCGAGGATCAGATCGCTTAACGTCTTGCCGGAGAGTTTCGCCGACAGGTCTATGCCCTTGACCGCGATGATCTTGCGGATCAGGGAGTAGCCGTTGGAATGCGCGCCGCTCGAGGCAAGGCCCAGCACCGTGTCCCCCGCGGAGACCCCAGAGCCGTCCACGATGCGGCTCTTCTCGACGATGCCCACGGCGAAGCCGGCGAGATCGTACTCCCCGGTCGGATACATGCCCGGCATCTCCGCGGTCTCGCCGCCGATCAGCGCGCACCCGGCCTGCTCGCAGCCCGCCGCGATGCCCTTGATGACCTCGGTCGCGGCCGCGACATCGAGCTTGCCGCACGCGAAATAGTCGAGAAAGAAAAGCGGCTCGGCGCCGTGCGTGAGGATGTCGTTGACGCTCATCGCCACCAGATCGACGCCGATCGTCGAGTGCCGGTTGAGCTCGAAAGCGAGCTTGAGCTTGGTGCCGACGCCGTCGGTGCCCGCCACCAGGACGGGCTCGCGGTAGCGTCCGCGCGCGATCTCGAACATCGCGCCGAAGCCGCCGATGCCCGCGAGCACGCCCTCGCGCAGGGTCTTCCTGGCGAACGGCTTGATGTTCTCGACGAGCTCGTCGCCGGCGTCGATGTCCACGCCGGCGTCGCGGTAGGTGAGCGATTGCGAGGGGTCGGGCTGGCTCAACGGAGGCACCTCGAGCCACGGATGCGAAGCGGGCGGGATCGGGAGGCCATGCCGGGATTTACGTTAAGATAGCGCCTTGTCCGAGGCATTCGGCTGGAAAGAGCTCCCCGCGCGTTGTGCACTCCCGCGGCGAGCGCAAATTCTACCGTAAATGAAGCCCGTCCGTTTCGAGTCACATGCGCGGCGCGGGCGCCTCGCTCCCGCCGCGCGATGAGGCAGCTCGCATTCAATTTTTCCGGCTCGCCGCTGCCGACCCTCGAGAACTTCGTGGTCGGCAGGAACGGCGAGCTCGTGCGCCACTTGAAGGGCCTCGCGACGGGTACGGTCCAGGAGCGTTTCATCTACCTATGGGGCCGGCCGGGCAGCGGCCGCAGCCACCTGCTCAAGGCGGCGGTCGGCGATTTCCATCGCAGGGGCGCCAGCGCCGCCTATGTCGCCTGCGCGCCGGGCGTGGAGATCGGCGAGGGTCTCGAGCGCATGGACTGCGTCGCGCTCGACGGCGTCGAGCAGCTCGATGCCGACGCGCAAGTGGGCGCGTTCCGCCTCTACAACGTTCTTCGCGAGCATCACGGCGCGCTGCTTGCGGGAGGGGATGCGCCGCCGGTGCAGCTCACCCTGCGCGAGGATCTGGTGACGCGGCTCGGTTGGGGCCTCGTCTACCAGGTGCACGGCCTCACCGACGAGGAAAAGGCGCGGGCGCTCACCGAGTACGCGGCCGGACGCGGCTTCCGGCTTCCGCCCGAGGTGTGCGAGTACCTGCTCACGCGCCTGAAGCGCGAGATGCCCTACCTGCTCGCGGCGCTCGACGCGCTGGATCACTACTCGCTCGAGACACGGCGGCCCGTCACGGTGCCGCTGATGCGCGAATTGCTGGGTGCGCGGCGAGAGCGGGACCCCGAGGGCGGTGCGGCTGGCCGGTCATCAGCCTCGAAGGATGAAGGATAAAGTGATTTCCGCTGCTGTCGTAGTACTTCCTCCCGCTGCCGTAGTCCTTCTGCCTTCCGCCATCCGCCTTCTGCCTTGACGTTTATGTCCCGTCCGGTGGCCCTCTTCGCCTCATTCTGCGCACTGGCTGCGGCGAGCCTGTTCGGTGCCTTGTTGTTCGGCGCCTTTCCGATCTCGGCGACCCAGTTGCTCGACAGCATCGTGTTCCCGATCCCCGGTCTGGTGCATGACGTGATCTGGCAGTTGAGGGCCCCGCGCGCGGCTGCTGCGTTTGCCTGCGGGGGGCTGCTGGCGCTGGCGGGGGCGCTGCTGCAGGTGCTGCTGCGCAACCCGCTGGCGGACCCGTACGTGCTCGGCATCTCGAGCGGGGCGGCGCTGGGGGCGCTGATGGCGGTCGTCGCGGGCGCGGGCGCGGCGGTGATGAACGCCGCGGCCCTCGCCGGGGCGCTCGCCGCGCTCGCCGTGGTGTTCGCGGTCGGCGTGCGCGCCGGTGACTGGAACGTCTACCGCATCCTGCTCACCGGTGTCGTGCTGTCGGCGGGCCTTGCCGCGCTGGTGAGCCTCACCCTGGTGGTGGCGGCGCAAGGACAGCTGCGCGGCATGCTGTTCTGGCTGATGGGCGACCTCGCCTACGCGGGCAACCCGCTCGCCGCGTGGATCGTGCTGATCGTGGTGGGCGGCCTCGCCGTGGCGCATGCGGTGAAGCTCGATCTTCTCACGCTGGGGGATCTCAAGGCGCGGTCGCTGGGCGCGGCGGTAAAGCCGCTGCAGCTCGCTCTTTTCGCCGCCGCGGCGATCGCCACCGTGGCCGCTGTGCTGCTCGCGGGCAGCATCGGCTTCGTGGGCCTGATGGTGCCGCACGCGGTACGGCTGATGGGTGTCACGCACCACCGTATGCTGCTGCCGCTCGCGATCCTGCTCGGCGGCAGTTTCCTGACGCTCGCCGACACGGCGGCGCGCACGGTGCTTGCGCCCCAGCAGCTGCCGGTCGGCGTGCTCACCGCCATCGTGGGCGTGCCGGTGATGCTGTTCCTGCTGGGCAGGAAACGTGCTCAGCTGTAGCGCGCTCACGCTCGCAGCGCCCGGGCGCGTGCTCGCGCGCGGGCTCGACTTCACGGTGAGGCCCGGCGAAGTCTGGGCCGTGCTGGGCGCCAACGGCAGCGGCAAGACTACGCTGATCCACGCGCTGGGCGGGCTCGCCCCGGAACATGCGGGAACGGTGGCCCTCGACGGGGCGCCGCTTTCCTCGCTCGGGGCGCATGCGCGCGCGGCGCGGGTGGGTATCCTGCTACAGCAGGAAGACGCGGTGTTCTGGGGCAGCGTGCTCGACTACGTGCTGCTCGGGCGCTTTCCGCATGCCTCCGCGTGGCTCGGCTGGCAGGGCCCCGACGAGGAGGCCGCGCGCGCGGCACTGGCGGCGGTGGGGCTCGCGGAATACGCGGCGCGCGTCTACTCGACGCTCTCGGGCGGCGAGCGCCAGCGGGCGCGCGTCGCCCAGCTGCTCGCGCAGGACCCGCAGGTGCTGCTGCTCGACGAGCCGCTGCAGCACCTCGACCTGCGCCACCAGGTCGCGGTGCTCGAGCTCGTCGGCGCGCTGGCATCCGCGCGCGGACGATGCGTGCTGATGGTGCTGCACGACGCGTTGTGGCCCGCGCGGTTCTGCAGCCACGCTCTGCTGCTCCACGCCGGCGGCGTGGTCGAGCACGGCACGGCGCGCGAGATGCTCACCCGCGAGCGGCTGGAGCGGCTCTACAGCTGCCCGTTGCAGGAAATCGAGTCGAAGGGCGCGCGCTTCTTTGCTCCCGTATAATTACTTCCGCCCCAAATTCGAGCGGTCGCGCCGCCGGGCAAACGATGAACGGTGAACGGTGAGCGGTGAGCGGCAGACTCTGATACGGCGCAACGAAGCTACTGCGGACCGCTTACGGCTGACCGCTTACCGCTTACCGCTGATCGATGATTACCCGATTTCTCGGCCGGGTCTTCTCCGGCCGGCTGTTCCGGCCGCCGCAGCCGAAAATCATCCCGTTTAGCGAGCACGGCATCGCGCGCGACGCAATCAGCGCGTGCGCGCTGCGCGTCACCCAGACGCTGCAACGCCACGAGTTCTCGGCCTTCGTCGTCGGCGGCGCCGTGCGCGATCTCCTGCTCGGGCGCCGGCCCAAGGACTTCGACGTCGCGACCGATGCGACGCCCGAGGACGTGCGCGGGTTGTTCCGCCGCTCGCGCGTGATCGGGCGCCGGTTCCGGCTGGTGCACGTGATGTGCGGTCCGGAAACGGTCGAGGTGTCCACCTTCCGCGGCCCGAACGTGATGGAGGAAGGCGACGAGCGCGTGGCCGACGAGCACGGACGCATACTGCGTGACAACGTGTTCGGCAGCCAGGAGCAGGACGCCACGCGTCGCGACTTCTCCATCAATGCTCTCTTTTACGATCCGGCGTCCCAGGAGGTGTGGGACTATCACGACGGCGTGGCGGACCTCAAAAAGCGGCGGCTGCGCATGATCGGCGACGCGGAGGCGCGCTACCGCGAGGACCCGATCCGCATGCTGCGCGCGGTACGGCTCGCGGCGAGCCGCGGTCTCGAGATGGATGCGGCCACGCGCAAACCGATACGCCGCTTCGTGGATCTGCTCGCGCACGTGCCGCCGGCGCGCGTGCTCGACGAAATGCTCAAGCTGCTGCTCTCGGGCCACTCGGCGCAGTGCGTGGAGCAGCTGCGCGACGAGGGCCTGCACCGCGGCGTGCTGCCGCTGCTCGAGGCGACAATGGGCCAGCCGCTTGGCCAGCGCTTCGTGATGGCCGCGCTCCGGAGCACCGACGAGCGCATGCTCGCGGGCAAGCCGGTGTCGCCGGGATTTCTGTTTGCCGCGCTGCTCTGGCCCGAAGTGCTGGCGGCGTGGAGGGCGTTCGAGGAACAGGGCGAAAACTCGATCCCGGCGCTCTACCACGCGATGGAGCGCATCGTGGACGCGCAGCGCGAGAAGCTGGCGATCCCGCACCGCTTCACCGCGGACATGAAGGAGATCTGGGGACTGCAGCCCCGGCTGCTGCAGCGCTCGGGCAGGAGGCCCTACCGGCTGCTCGAGCACCCGCGGTTTCGCGCCGGCTACGACTTTCTGCTGCTGCGCTGCGCGAGCGGGGAGATGGCGCCCGAGATCGGGGAGTGGTGGACGCGCTTCCAGCATGCGGGCGAAGCCGAGCGCGCGGGGATGCTGGTGCAGGAAGGCGCGCCCGGGCGCCGCCGGCGCCGCAGGAAACGGCGCAGGCACGGTGGTGGTGGCGAGGGCGGGCAGCACGGTGGAGAGACGAAGGCAGAAGGCTGAAGGTCTTGATACCAGTCACCGGTCACCAGTCACCCGTCACCGCGTTCATTGCGCTCGGGAGCAACCTTCGCGATCCGCAGGCGCAGGTGCGTTCGGGGCTGCGCGCGCTCGCGCGGCTGCCACAGACGCGGCTCGTGCGCGAGTCCTCGCTGTACCGCAACCCGCCGGTGGGCTTTCGCGAGCAGCCCGATTTCGTGAACGCCGTGGCGCAGATCGAGACGCGGCTTGCGCCGCGGGCGCTGCTCGGGGAGTTGCTCGCGATCGAGCGCGCGCACGATCGGATCCGGGATTTCGCGAACGCGCCGCGTACGCTCGACCTCGACATCGTGCTCTATGGCGACCGGGTCGTGCACGAGCCCGGGCTCACCATTCCGCACGCGCGGATGGAGGAGCGCGCATTCGTGCTCGTGCCGCTCGCGGAAATCGCGCCCGCAGCGGTGGTGCCGGGACGCGGGCGCGTCGGCGATCTCGCCGCGAAGCTGGATGCCACCGGCCTGGTCAGGCTCCCGGACACGGTGAAGAGTGATGTGTAATGGGTAATGGGCCCGTGCACCGCTCTTTGTCGCCCGTCACTCGTCAGCGGGCGAATCTCAGCGTTCGCAGAACACTTTTTTGACGTGGACGTGACCGAGTCTCAGCGTTCGCAGAACAGTCATAGCTCGCCTTTAAACGGTTTGTCAGGTCGCTGGTAGGGGATGGTGCTTAGCA
>Ga0194132_10003665_pt1 | contig 27019 bp, 26 predicted proteins | sample TA2KigOf80mmetaG_FD_148612 | JGI IMG/M metagenome (GOLD analysis project Ga0194132, IMG submission 148612) | Freshwater microbial communities from Lake Tanganyika, Tanzania - TA2015054 Kigoma Offshore 80m | ecosystem: Environmental > Aquatic > Freshwater > Lake | place: Tanzania: Lake... | reverse complement strand
CGGGTCACTGCCGGGTCGATGCCGGAGGCTTCGAAAACCAGCCGGCTATTCCAGAGGATGGTGATCATGATGACCGAGCTCGGGATGACCACCCAAAGCCCCTGACGAATCCGCTCTCCTGCGGCGTGGATGGATCTGGAACCCCGGAGCTGCGCAACGATGGGTGTCAGTGCCATCGTGATGCCGGTGGTGAGCATGAAGAATGGCCACATCAGGTTGCCAGCCATGGCGACGCCAGCGAGATCGGTTGAACCGTAGTTGCCGGCCATCGCGGTATCGAGAAAACCGGTCGTCATGACGAAGAGCTGGGTGGCGATCATGGGCCAACCGAGCCGAAACAAGGCGCCGAGTTCTGCGGTGGTGGAAGGGACCGGACTGTTATGGGAAACCGGCACGCTCATTGTGATGAAGATGTCAGTTGTGCAATCCGATCAGGGCGTTGATGACCTTTTCGGTCTGTTCATAAGGCAGCATGTGGCCTGCGGCATCGATCAGGATCGACTGGGCATTCGGCATCAAACGGGTGAACTCTGCCGCATAGGCCGGGTCAATCAGTTTGTCCGAGTTACCCCAGAGCACCTGAGTGCGCGCCTTCACCCGGTAGAGCCGGGATCCGAGGCCCCGATCGGGTACCGGGAACAGGAGTTTCCCTGCAGTGGTGAGCCGCCGCGAGTTTTCCACCAGAAATCCGGTGAGGAATTCCGCGTCATCGAAATCGCCACCTGCCGACAGCAACGCACCATGTTTGACCGGGTCGTGCAGCAGCAGCGACGGAAACTCAAAGGGTAGGGCAGCGAAGATATCCGTGACCGGATGGGAATCCATCCACAGGCCGGCCGGACAGAGCAGTGCCAGCCGCTCAACCCGATCCGGTGCGATGGCCGCCATCTCCGCAGCGATCATGCCGCCCATGCTGTGTCCGACCAGAAGCGGTTTGTGCAGTTCAAGCGCGTCAGCGATATCCCAGCCGAGCAGCGTGAAATCAATCATGTCACGCAGGTGCGTATCTCCACTCGATCGGCCGTAGCCCGGAAGCCGTGGCGCGTGCACGCGGAAATGTCGCGACAACGCAGCAAGGAACGGATCATCGGCAAAGAGACCTCCCGCGCCATGCAGAAAAAGAAGGTCAGGACCACTGCCGCTCTGATGCACGTCGATCTCGTAGGCAGCACCAGGACCTGCGGTGAGGTTCAGGATCTTCTCTGTCATGAATCAGGCCCCCGCTACCGCAGCCACACCGCTGCGCGCAGCGTGGTTCACCGGATGGATCCAGAAGCGGTCATCGTTCGCGTATTCAGGCCACATTTTTCGCAAGCGCGGCATCACGTCTTCAGCGAACAGTTTGGTCGAACGCAGGCATTTCTCTTTCGGCATGTCACCAACATGGATCAGACAGAAGATGTTGCCGACACGCAGCCCGGTGATCATCTCCTTCATTTTTTCAACCACCGTATCCGGTGAGCCGGCGATGACGTAACCATCGTTGACCAATTGGTCCCAGCTCATGCTGGACACATCTCCGACTGCTGCGCGGGTCATCTGTGATGTGACGTTGGCCTTGAGTGTTTTGATGGTGCGGTAACCCGGTGCATCGGCAAAGCCGGGATAGACGTGTAGACAACGGTTGTAGAAGTAGTCCACGTGCTGGCGGTAGTCCCGCTCGGCTTCCTTATCGCTTTCAGCAACGACGATGGTCTGCGCGAACCCGGCCCGATACGGGCTCATGTCCTTGCCGGCTTCCTGTACACGTTGCCAATAACCATCCATTAGCTGCTTCGCGCGCTTGTAGCCGGAGTAGCTCAGGTAACAGTACACGTAGTCGTTCTCGAGGCAGAAGTCGTAGGTTTCGAGTGAGCCACCGCCAGGGATGAAGATCGGTGGTGGGCTCTGGATCGGCTTTGGCCAGCAGTTGGCGTAACGCAGTTTGGTATAGCGACCATTGAATGCGAACGGCTCGTCTTCTCGCCAGGCGCGACGGATGAGCTCGTGAGCCTCCGCGTACTTTTCACGGGTAAGCCCGGGAACCTGGCCGTAGGCGTAGTTCGTGTCCATGGAAGTGCCTACCGGAAAGCCGGCGACAAGACGTCCGCCTGAAATCACATCGAGCATCGCAAACTCTTCTGCCACGCGGATCGGCGGGTTGTAGAGCGCGATGGAGTTACCCAGCACAACAAGCGCCGACTTGGACGTGCGCCTGGCGAGGGAGGCCGCCATGATGTTTGGCGAAGGCATCAACCCGTAGGCATTGGCATGATGTTCGTTGACACCGATGCCGTCGTAACCGAGGGATTCGGCGTATTCGAGTTCATCGAGGTAGACGTTATACAGCTCGTGACCCTTCACCGGGTCGTAGAGGCTCGTCGGGATGTCGACCCAGACTGATCGGTATTCCTGACGGAAATTGTCCGGCAGATGTGGCCAGGGCATGAGATTGAACCAGGTGAATTTCATTGCCGCTCCCCTCGGGTTGAATCGCGGCGAGTTTAACAGACGCGACAGGACAGCGCGTCGTCAGGCAGCAGACCGGGTGGCGCCGACTGCGCTGCCGGCGAGCAGAATTCCGTTGTCTACACTTACAGAATGGACAAGTCCGGCCCTTCCGTAATGACAGATGACAGGCTTTCGCCCCTGGAGGCGTGGAGCATCAGGCTGAGCGCCGAAGGGACACCGGTGTTTTCCCGCACTGTAAGGGAGGTCTCGTCTGTTTCAGCAGATGAAGAGGCCTCGGCGCGTGATCTGTCAGCGGTCGTTAGCCAGGACGCGTCGATGACCGCAAGGTTGTTACGAATCGCAAACAGCGCGATTTTTAATCCGCAGCACCGGCCGGTTGAAACTATGAGCGCCGCAGTGATCATGCTGGTTTTCGATGTGGTCCAGGAGCTTGCCCTCTCGCTTGCGCTTATCGAAAAAGTGCTGAGTGGAAACGCTCACACACGAGTGACACAGGGGCTGGCACGTGCGTTCCATGCTGCAGCGCAGGCAAAATCATTTGCTGTGCTGCGTCGTGACCGGTGTCCTGAGGAGGTCTTTGTCGCTGCGTTGCTGTATCAGATCGGCGACATGGCATTCTGGTCGACGGATGCCGATGAACGTGCCGCGGTGGAGGCGCTGGTTGCGAAGGGCGTGAGTTTTGAGGTGGCCGAACGCAGGGTGCTGGGTTTTTCGCTGAGCGAACTCTCCCGCCGGCTCGCAGTGGACTGGAGTCTTGGTGATCTCGTCAAAGAAACGCTCGACGGAAAGGTGGATGTTTCGAGTCGCTCGTCACACATTGCTCTGGGTCACCAGATTGCCAAAGTCATCGAAGTGCATGGCAAGGATTCAGCGGAAGTACTCTCGGTGATGCGTAGGTTGGCAGCACATCTCAATGTGCCCGTCGAACGTGTGGAATCACGTGTCAGCGACAATCTGGAGGCAGCCCTGAAGATCGCTCGCAGCTATGGCATCACATCGCTGGATACCGCACTGCCGTTGGCAGAACCCGAGTTGCGCGTTGAGGCAGCAGAAACAAACAGTGAGGCTCTGTCGCCTGCAGATATTCCTGCAGCAGAACGTCTGCTCAACCTGCTCGGTCGACTGTCAACCCCGGTGGAAGCCGGCGCGCCGCTGGATGCTTTAATGCGTTATGCGGTATCCGTGGTTCATGACGGCACTGGTTTTGATCGCACGTATTTCGCGCTGTTATCTCCGGATCGCAAGAGTATGCAGGCGAAATACATATTGGGTGATGGACCGCCAGGCTTCGAAGGCAGCCGGCGTGCACTCGAGGCAAGGCACGATTTTTTCCAGTTGGTATTCGAGTCCGGTAAGGCGGCGGTTTATGACAACAGTGATCAGGACGCAGTGGCTGCCAACCTCGGCTGGTTTTGTGCTGGCGAGTGCGTCTGCATACCAATCGTCGTGAGCAGTAAGCCGATCGGTATCCTTTATGCGGATCGTTCGAGCGCGCGACAACCTGTCGACGAACCAACGCTCGTACTGTTTCAACTGGCTGGTATGCAGATTCCGATGATCCTGTCACAGGCTCGCAAAGCCGGTTGAAGGGCAGGTTCCCGCCAATTCCGTCAGGCCGATATCTTTCCGTGGCGCAAAAAAAACGCCACCCGAAGGTGGCGTTTCTTGTTGGTCGTCGCGATCAGAACCGAACGCGGAACTGCAGGACGTATTCCACACCCAGGGAGGTGGTGACAACCTGATCCTGGTTATTGGCGATCGTCGGTGTACAGGTTGCGAACGGTCCGCCAGCTGGATTTGCGCGGAAGCACGCTCCCGGACGTGCTCCTGCGCCCTGCGCGTAGATTTCATCCGTGAGATTGCGACCGATCAGCGCGAGCTCGTAACGATCGTCTGCTGAGTAGGCGCGGATTGCCGCATCAACCAGCCAGAACGATTCCTGCTTCAGCGGATCCTTGGTCGCCGTGAAGGCATATCCGCCGTTGTAGCGACCATCGAGGGAAACATCCATTCTCCAGGCGTCGCTCAGCGCGAAGTCGTAAGACAACCCGGCAGAGCCTGCGGTTTCGGCGGAAAGCGCTCCGTCCTGGCCTTTGAGGTTCTCTCCCGTGGCGTTGATGAAGTCCTTGGTGTAGCTGGTGTCGGTCCAGGCGATCGCACCGCGCAACGTCAAACCTTCGATCGGGGTGACGTAGAATAGGTCCATTTCAAGCCCTTCGGTCGTCAGCTCGGAAGCGTTAAACGTCTGGAATTGAATCGTCTGCGAATTGAAGAGCTGCACCTGCAGACCGTCATACTTGTACTGGAAGACTGAGGCGTTGACCCGCAGCGAGCCATCCAACATATCCGCCTTCACACCAAACTCGAAACCTGATGCCTCTTCTGAGTCATAGATGAGGAAGTCCGGAAAATCCGGGTTCTGTGCCGGGTCCAGGGAGTTGGTCGGCAGCGCGCTGTTATCGACACCACCGGACTTGAAGCCTTCCTTGTAGGACCCGAAGACACTCACGTCAGGGGTGATGTACCAGTTCACCGCGACCTCAGGTGACAGGTTGTCGTCGTCGAAGGTCAGACCCTCAACGAGTGCCGGGGCGCCAAAGCCGAACAGAGCCGCCGCTGCATGCATGTACGGGATGGTGATGAAACCGTCTTTCTCCTCGTCGGTATAGCGAACCCCGGCGGTAACCTGCAACACCTCAGGAATCACATCCCAGTAACCCGCGAAGTAGGACGAGAACACCTTCGTATCGAGGAAATGGTTCTTGTTGTAGTCGTACTGGTTACCAGTCACGGGATCAGGCCCGAAAATCGCACCCAGGTTGAATGCGTACTGGTAGGCCTCAAAGGTCTGTTCGACGTCCTGGTAGAACGCGCCCAGCTGGAAGTTCAGAGGACCATCGAAATTCGAGGACAGCCGCAGTTCTTGGGAAATACTCTCGTAGGTGTTGCGGTGCAGTCCGCCAAACACGCCCGCACTGTAGTCATAGATGTCGAGTTCCCGGTGGTCGAGGTCGACATAACCGGTAATCGCTTCGAGGGCCAGCGTCGGAGTGATGTCCCAGTCGTTTTTCCAGGAGATGAAGTGCGTGTCCTGCTCGAGGAACGGCACACCGTCGTCACCGCCGTACGGCAAGCCACGGCGCAGCGGCGGGATCAGATCGTTGATTGATGTGTTGCCATTGAGCTTGCAGTCGTCGATACCGGGAAACAGTGCGAGTACGAAACCAGCCGCGGGAATCGCAGTCGGCTGCACGCGGCCTTCGGGGCAGAATTCTTCGGTCCGGCCGTTGGCGCCATCGTTGTTGTACTCGGAGTACGCGTACTTGAGACGCGACTTGAAGACGTCATTCGGCTCCCAGACCAGTGTTACTCTGCCGTTGGTCGACTCTTCACCGCGGTACGGGTGCTGCACGCCTGGCACGAGGTTCTTGAAGAGTTCGTTGGAATTGGTCTTGCCGAACACGCCGCGGATGCCGAGGGTATCGGTGATCGGACCAGAAATCACGGCTTCGTAATATTCCTGGTCGTGTTCGGTTTCATAACCGATCATCGCTTCGCCTTCCCACTCCTGACCGGGATCATTCGTGGTGATCGATACCACGCCGGCGGTGGCGCTCTTACCGAAGTAGAGGGACTGCGGTCCCTTCAGCACTTCGATCTGGCCCATGTCCATGTAGGCGTTGTGGATGAACCGGCCGATGTTGACGACTACACCGTCCACGTTGATGGCGACCGACTGGTCGAACGCGGCGGAGATGGAGCTCGATCCGATACCGCGCAGAATGATGTTGGAACCGTTGCCGGAACCGCCGTGGAAAATGGAGAAGTTCGGTACCAGACGCGAAGCGTCTGTCAGGGTGTTGATCTGATAGCGGTCCAGATCTTCTTCCGTCAGCGCTGCCACAGTGACTGGGACGTCCTGCAGTGTCTCTTCGCGGCGGCGGGCGGTAACCAGCACTTCTTCAATTGCCGATTCTTCCGCGTAGATCACCGGCACGGTGACGGGCAGAACAAACGAACTCGCAAGAGCTAGGCTCACCGCGCGGGTGAGTTTGGTCGATTTCATTGAAATCCCTCCAGTAGGTCGTGTGTGACAGCCGAAAAAGGAGGTCTTCATAATCTCTCCTTTCTTGGTCGGTCGCGACAGTAACGATTTGCAACAAAAGCGTCAAACACAACCGGCTATCGTGTCCCTACCCAGAAAGCAGGCTTTCACGACGTTCATGCCGAACTTCAGCACCATAAAACTGGAATGTGCCACTGGTCTTGCCCGGCTGATCCTTAACCGGCCGGAACGCCGCAATGGCATGAACAACCTCATGGTCCGGGAGGTCGGGGAGGCGCTCAGACGGGTCGCAGCCGACAGCAGCCTGCGGGTCTTGCTGCTCTCTGGCGCCGGTGACGCGTTCTGCCCGGGTGCCGACCTGAAAAGTATGACCAGCAGCGATGAGCGGGAAGTAGATGTCGCACTGCAGCCAGAAGATTTCCAGGTGCCGGCTCTGCTTCACACCATGCCGCAGGTCACCATTGCCGCTGTCAACGGAGCCTGCGCGGGCGCCGGGTTTGGGTGGGCCTGTGGGGCAGACATACGGGTTGCGCGCACAGGTGCAATGTTCAACACCGCCTTCCTCAATGTGGCGGTTGCTGGAGACATGGGCGTGCCCTGGAGTCTGCCGCGCCTCGTCGGTGCGGCGAAGGCGCGGGAATGGTCGTTCTTTTGCGAAAAGTTCTCCGCCGAAGAAGCACTCGCTGCCGGATTTGTCGCCCGGGTGTGGTCAGCGGATGAGTTTGCCGGGAATATGGAACAGCTGGTGGGCAACCTTCTGCGCAAGTCCCCAACAGCACTGCTCACCATGAAGGCGCACTACGTGGCGGCGGAGGCAATGACGCTGCGCGACTTTCTGCTGCTCGAAACCGAACGGCATATGCGTATCGCCAGCAGCAAACACACAGCCGAGGCGTTCAGGGCATTCATCGAGAAACGCGAACCCCGCTTTGATTGAGAAGCTTGCTGGACAGCCCGTAGAGTGCAACTCGCTTTAAGTTTCAGAACCTTCGAATAGTTCCTGGCATGCGAGGCGTATGGCCGATGATGCCTCGTGACAGCAGGTCTGCGTAACGCTCGCTCGTCATCTTCAGTTCAGCCTGCAGGATCAGCGCATTGTGCTGGCCCAACGTCGGTGCAGGTGAACGGATGATCTCCGGAGTTGTCGTGCCGTCAGCGTTCACCCGCCGCCAGGGTGAGGAAGGATTCGGTTGCATGCCGACTACGGCGCGTTCCATGAACTGCCAGAAACCCCGTGATTCGAGGTGTGGATCAAACATCACGTTTTCCGCGCTGCTCACCCGCGCGGCTGTGATTCCGACGGTCTGCAGCATGAACATGAGTGCCAGCGGTTCCTGCGCAGCAGTCCAGCGGTTGATCGCGTCATCGAGTTCGGAGCGGCGCCGCAGTCGATCATCGAGATCACCGAATCGATCGAGGTGAGGTGCTGCAAGCTTGCGCAGGGCTGACCACTGATACTCGCCAGTGACTTGCAACACGATCCAGCCATCTGCGCCGGCGCAGCGATACACGCCGTGCGGACTCATGCCTTGGTGCATATTGCCGAGCCGTTCCAGCGGCCGCTGATGTACGGCTTCTTCGAGGATGCCATGTATGGCCAACGGCAATAAACCCTCAACCTGCGACAGATCGCAGAACTGTCCTTTGCCAGTCACGAGCCGGTGGCGTAGCGCTGTGAGCAAGCAGATCGCGCCGTTGATACCTCCTACCGCATCTCCATAGGCCACATGCATCATGGTCGGTGGATCCTGTGGGCGACCATTAAGATGCGGGAGTCCCGACGCGTGTTCGACAGTCGAGCCGTAGGCGCGAAAGCCTGACCACGGACCGCGCGTGCCGAAGGCTGGCATGGACAGCAGTACGATCTGCGGGTTCACGGACTTCAGCACGTCGTAGGTGAGCCCGAGTTGTGGCAAAACGCCGGCACTGAAGTTCTCAACGACCAGATGTGCGTCTTTGACCAGTTCGAGCAGCAAGGCACGGCCGTCATCACCTTCAAGGTCAAGGGTGATGGCCCGCTTGTTGCGATTGACCATGTTGAAGGAGGTCGCTTTTTCAGCACCCTGATCAGCGATCCACTCCGGTGTTGCCTCCCAGCTGCGCCACCAGTCGAAACGCTCACAGCTTTCCACCTTGATGACATCGGCGCCGAGGTCCGCCATGTGTCGCGCGGCTAGAGGGCCGGCCCAGCCCATGGAAAGATCAATGATGCGGATGCCACTCAGGGGCAGTCCCGGAGTACCTGACGGTCGCTCTCTGCGGCGTGACGGCAGGCTGCCGTGTTGATCGAGTGCAGCTGCACGTATCTCCCGGTGAAGGGATGAACCGTACAGCCGACATGGAATGAGCGGCAGGTTCAGCCAGGTGCCGTTTGATAGCACGACCGGCATGAACACATCACGTGCGATGAAGTGATCGACGTTGGGCATTTCCGCCATCGTCGGCACACGGGCCAGTGGTACACGCCGGCGTTGACCTTCGTAGAACGTCGCTTCGGCGGATACTCCGGAGAGCGCCGCGACAATCCGTGGTTCAAGCAGATGGGCATCTGCGAGGCGGCCAAGGGCCGTTTGATATTCCGGCTTGTGGGCGATGTCATCCATGCCGAGCAGGTTGCAGAGGGTATGCCACTGGCTGGGTGTCAGCGCTGTGATTCCGAGCCAGCCGTCGTGGCAACGATAGATGCCGAGCGGATAGGTGGGCGGAAAACGGTTGATGCCCATACGTTCGCTGTGACGATCATTGAACGCGTTGATGGCGCCGACTTCGGTGAAACAGAGGGTTGCTTCCAGTATCGAAACTTCGAGGTGATCGGGTGCGGTGATGCCGCGTTCGACACCGATCAGATGTCCAAGACCGGTGATGTAGGCCACTGCGCCTGCGTTTATCTGCGCCTGCGTGCCGGAGGGCATGATCGGCGGACCTTCTACCGGCCCGATACCGCGCAACATGCCGGCCAATGCAAACGCAGCGGCATCCGAACCGCGGAACTCTGTATAGGGACCATCGGCACCGAACCAGCGGATATCGAGTGTGAAAATACCTGCAGGGACGGGCAGGCGAGGGTGGCCGTCAGTCAGCACAAGATCGGCAGCAGCACAAAGAGCCTGCCAGCGTGCATCCGCAGCGTCGATGACGATGCTCTGTTTGCCGGTTGAGAGCCAAGCATGCAGAGCGCTTTCTTCCTGAACAAAGGGTTCCAGCTGGCGCGTCGCGAATCCGGTTTCCGGTTCCACGTCCCAGACGTCGGCGCCACCCACGGCAAAAAGTTTGCCGCAGTAGGCCGTGGCGATACTGCCTGAGACGTCGAGGATAACGAGCCCTGAAAGGGGCAGCGCCACGTTTGCGCCCCCGTTCATGCGGATGGGACTGCCGGCATCACGTCACGTGCGAACGCCAGAAGCGCATCCAGGCGCCCCGGAACGCCCCCGCGTGCAACCGGATCGAGAATCAGGTGACTGACCCCGATGGCGCGCCATATAGCGATCTGTTCGAGCATCTGATCACGGCTGCCGAAGATGGATTTCGATTTTTCCATGGTGCCCTGCGTATCTAGGTAAACGCGCAATGACAACGTCATCGCCAGCGGATCACGTCCGGCAGCTCTCGTGTGTGCGAGAACACGTTGCCACCCGTGATCAACCGCATCCGCTGGTTCGAAAGCCGCATGAAAGCCTTGACCGTAAGTGCCTGCCCGACGGTAGGCCGCTTCGGTGTTGCCACCCACCCATACCGGTACGGGTGTTTGCACCGGCTTCGGTTCGAAGCCGATGGGCGGGATCTGGTAGTACTTGCCTGTGAACGACGGGTTGGACTCTGAGAAGAGCCGCGTGAACAGATCCAGTTGTTCATTGGTGCGTTCACCACGGTGATCCCACGGCATGCCGAGAATGGCCGCTTCTTCCGCCATCCAGCCGACACCGCAGCCAAGAATCAGTCGTCCGTTCGAGAGGACATCCAGTGTTGCCAGCTGTTTCGCGGTAGGCACCGGTTGCCGATACGGCAGGATCAGAACAGTGAAGCCGAGGCGCAGTTTCGTGGTCACCCCGGCAACAAAGAGCTGAGTGCCAATGGGATCGAGCCAACCCATATCAGGCGGGGGAGCGAACGAACCATCGGCGGTGTACGGGTACTTTGAGTCGATCTTTGCGGGCCAGGCCACGTGGTCACTGACCCAGCCAGAGGCATATCCGGCCACTTCTGCCTGTTGGGCAAAGTTGATCAGCGAGTCGCGGTCCACCTGACGTCCGAGGTGCGGCAGGTGAACGCCGAATTCCAGCGTTCTTGAAACTGATCCCGATGAAGCGCCCGGTGCTGTCGACATTTCTCCCCCGCAATGTCACTGCTTGCAGAGGAGTATCACATGGCAGCGGCCTTCAACGCCTCCATACAAATGAAGTCGTGGACCAAGGTCGCCGCTGCCAGAGCAGTAAGTTCTGCGTGATCATAGGGCGGTGAAACTTCCACCATGTCCATGCCAACGAAGTTGATTGCACCGAGCCTGCGCAGGATGCCGAGCGCCTGAGCGGAAGACAGGCCACCGGGCACGGGTGTTCCGGTGCCCGGCGCAAAAGCAGGGTCCAGACAGTCGATATCAAAGGTCAGATAGGCGCGTACATCACCCACGACATCGATGATGCGTTCCGCGGTCATCGCCACGCCGTGGTCATGTACAAAGGGTGCATCAAGAACGGTGAACCCTTCGTCGGTGCTGAAGCTGCGGATGCCGATCTGTACCGACCGTCCGACGTTGATCAATCCTTCCCGTTTGGCACGCAGAAACATGGAGCCGTGATCGAGCCGCTGGCCATCATCGGCCCAGGTGTCGACGTGTGCATCGAAGTGAACGAGTGCGAGCGGGCCATGTTTTTCAGCGTGCGCCCGAAGCAGCGGATAGGTGACAAAGTGATCACCACCGAAGCTGATCATCTTGGCGCCGCTCGCAAGGATGTTGCGGGCGTGCGCCTCAATGGACTCGACGACGCGCTGCGGATAACCGGCGTCGAGCTCACAATCCCCGGCGTCCACCACGGCCAGAACGGCAAACGGATCGTTATCAAACGGAAAAGCACGACCTGAGAGTTCCGCGAGTTGTACCGATGCTGCCCGAATCGCTGCAGGACCGAAGCGGGCGCCAGGCCTGAAACTTGTAGCGCCATCAAACGGCAGGCCTGTGATGACGATGTCTGTGCCTTTGATGTCACGGGTGTACTTGCGACGCAGGAAGGTGAGTTCCCCTGCGAAGGTCATGTTCGGCTCCCGGGAACCGAGCAGATCAGGCCGGGGATGCGCTGAAGTCTGGTCTTTCATGATCCCGCGATCATAACCTCATACGCCGGTCCCACTCATTCTCCGGTCCCACTCATTCTCCGGTCCCACTCATTCTCCGGTCCCATTCTGCGTGAAAGTGTTTGACCCGCGCTTCTTCTTCCGAGAGCCAAACGTAGTCGAAACCTCTCGACATCATCCCGCTCTGCACGTCCTTGAGCAGTTCCACGTCCTGGTCGATGGTGATGGTCATGCTCTTTTCGCCACGCAGTACGGCGTCGTATTCAAAAACCTCGCGGGACGGTCTTGGCAGCGGTGTCGCGCGTTCGCTGACAGGCCGACGCACGAGGCTTGTTTTGTCGAACTCGGTTCGTCCGGGATCAGTGGGATGGGGGCGCGCGCGCATGATCCAGATGTAGTCCGCACCAAACGACAGCACGACGTTCGGAAACAGGTTGTATTGCCAGGCATCGGTGAGCTGTTCATCGGAAAACGGTGAGTAGTCGATGGCAGATTCATCGCTGAGCGCGCGTTTCCGTTCCGCAAGAGCTGCCCTGATATCCAGCACACGCCCGCTGAAGTCAGCAGGATCGAGCCCGACTTCCTGCAGCCTGCCTGAGAGAATGGGTGTGGGTTCCTGCGGAATCGGGAAACGTGGATTGACTGTACCACCGGGTACGTGCACGCCGGTGTGACCATTGCGGAAGAGGTGCACCGTGTCATTGCAACAATCCACCATCGACCGATGTTGCGGGTGCAGGAAATCTACATGGTAGAGCTCACCGAAGTTGTCGACCACCGCTTTCCAGTTGCAGTTGAGATAACAGGTCTGATCGTCACTCACTTCCATTTCGTGAAAACGGTAGGCCTCAAGATGTCCAGTGAGTTCGCCGAGAAATTCAGACAACGGTTCGGGCTTAACGCCGAGATGGACGAACACCATCCCGTCCCAGGTATCGACGTGAACGGCCTTGAGTCCTCGACTGGTGAGGTCGAGACCCTGCGAGAACTGCTCGCGATGCGGAGCAGCCTTCAATGAGCCGTCGTTGCCATAAGTCCAGGCGTGATAGCCGCAGCGGAAGAAGCGGGTGTTGCCGCAGGGTGCATGTACGAGACGCAGACCGCGATGCTGGCAGACGTTGTAGAACGCATGCAGTCGGTCATCCGCAGCGCGGCTGACAAGGATCTGTTCGGGCCCGATGCTGAACACAAAAAAATCGCCGGCGCGGCGCACATCCTGCTCCACACCTGCGAGTAGCCAGGTGCTGCAAAACACCCGTTCCCACTCATCATGTAACAAGCCCGCATCCACATACCGGGCCTTGGTGAAGGAATCCGGGCGCGAGGTCCCGCTGTGGTCGATGATGGCCCGTGACATTGGCGGCTCCTATATTGTCTTGATCGGGAAGGACACGCCGTGTTTGATCCAACCCAGTACGGCGCAAGCCCGGGGAAACCAGAGGACACAATGAACAATCAGGGTCAAAAAGACTACTGGAACGGGGCAGCAGGTGAGACTTGGGTGGAATCCCAGGAACGGCTCGACAAACTGCTCGGACCGTTGAGCGATATCGCCATTGAACGGGCTGCGCCACGCCCGGGTGAGCGGGTGATCGACGTCGGTTGTGGTTGCGGAACCACCAGCGCGCAGCTTGCCCGCTGCGGTGCTGCGGTGTGGGGTATCGATATCTCCGAACCGATGCTGGCCCATGCCAAAGCCCGCTTCAAAGGCACGGAAAATCTCGGTTTCTCCATTGCTGATGCCGTTGCGCAACGATTCACACCCGATCACCAATTGATGTTCAGCCGGTTTGGCGTGATGTTCTTTGATGATCCGGTAGCGGCCTTTCGTAATCTGCGTACGGCGCTGGAGGCTGAAGGCTGGCTCGTTTTTCTGTGTTGGCAAGAAGCGGCGAAAAACCAGTGGCTCTCTGTCGCCGGGCGCGCGGTGCAACCTTTCCTGTCTCCACCCGCCGCACCTACACCATCGGGTCCGGATCCGTTTGCGTTTGCCGATACACAATACGTCACTTCGATTCTCAATCAGAGCGGGTTTCGCGATATTCAATTCGATTCACTCACCCCGCAGCTACATCTCGCAGATGACCTGGAAGGTGCCATCCGGTTCCAAACCCGGGTTGGGCCGCTTGCAAGAGTACTTGGCGAACTCGAAGGCGAGGTGCGTGACAAGGCGCTCGATGCGGCGCGGGGAGCGTTGGCTGCGCACCTGACTCCGGATGGGCTCAAGCTGAAGGCCGCCGCCTGGCTGGTTACAGCTCGCGCCGCCTGATTACGTGGTCGCAGCTGCAGGTGACGGGAAGCGTTTGGCTAGTGACACACGCATCCAGGTCACTCCACCGATGATCACTACGGCGAAGCTGACGATCACAGTGGGTCCGAATGGCAAACGCAGTAGGTGACTGCTGATTTCCGCCACCGCAGCGGCGCACAGATCCACCCACGATCCGAGCACATACGATGCGTGGCGTTCAAGCCAGCCTGGTTTGCGCCTGAGAACCGGAACAAGACCTATCAGCACCGAAAGCAGTGACAGCAGAGCCAGCACGTGAAACGGACCGAAGCGACCAAACAGTTCGTAGATCGCAAGCGCATTAGCGTTGGTCATCAGCATCGCACCGAAGTAGATCCGTCCGGTCCAGACATGAAACCGCGTACCCTTGGTGCGAAGCAGCACTGCTGCGCCAGCCAGCAGCGCGATCACCGCGCTGAGGAGATGCAGGGCGCCGATTGTGTGATGCAGGAGATGATTGAACATGTGGGCAGTTTCAGCACCACAGGACTCAAGGTCATACGCTTCGCGATGAAACCGCGGAAACGGGACATGAAACCGTTGTCAGAACTGCTACAGCCTCACGAACTTCCATAATCAACCGCGAGCCAGCTGTCGATGGCGACAGCCACGGTGATGGTGTTCTCGACACCTTCTCGATCCGTGTACGCATCTCCTCCCGCTGTACCCAGGTAGCGGCGGGCAATCGGGCGAAGTTCTTTTTCAAGCAGTGACTCTGTGATGCGCGAAACCTTGCCGGTCACCGACACGTAGGCATAAGGCGGTTTTTCATCCTGCACACAGAAAGAAACCGGCAATCCGACTTTGAGCAGCTTGCCTTTCTTCGAGTTGTTCATCGTCAGGAATGACAACTCGCCATCGGCTTCGTAGCCATACCAGACCGGTGATGTCAGTGGTGCTGCGACTTCTCCGGCTGGTGTGGTTCGAGGAATCGACAGCATGCCGACATGCAGACCAGCTAGGAATGTCTGTTTTTGTTCGAGGGTGAGGCCTGCCATGTGAGTGTTCTCCTGAAACGATTTAGGGGAGGCGTTCTACCTGATTCGTTCGTGGGCTTAAAGAAGCTTCGGACTGACCCGGGATTGTGGCGGGGAGAGCTATTTCGTGCGATTCGCGAAATGTGCTTGCGTTCATCCTTCCTGGAGTGCTGAAAAAAAGCATTATGCTAAATATTGAGCATACGGATGTTCACAGGAGTCCTCGACATGGCAGGCAACACAGACAAACCGGTGAAACGACCGCATGTGCATCTGTCGCGCCGCGAACGCCAGATCATGGATGTGCTGTATTCACAGGGTGAGGCGTCGGTTGCCGATGTGCAGGCTGCGATTCCGGATGCACCTGGTTATTCGGCGATGCGGGCGCTGCTGCAAAAACTCCTCGAGAAAGATCACGTGGAGTTTCGTGAAGACGGCCCACGTTATCTCTATCGGCCGAAGCTGCAGAAGGAGAAAGCGCTTCGTAATGCCGTCAGTCATCTGGTGAATACTTTTTTTGGTGGATCCCGCGCCGATGCGCTGGTGAATCTGTTGGGTGATGCGGGAGGTGAGCTCGATGAAGAGACCATTCACAAACTGGAGGAAGAACTCACCCGGCTGAAGTCGCGACGCTTGCCAGAAACGAAGCCTGAAACGAAGACCGAATCGAAATCCGAATCAACAAAGGACCGGCGTGGACGTAATTGAGGCCGTTATCCATACCGTAACAGGGATGGATTCGCCTTTATCCATGCGGGAGTTGGTACTGCTAGTCTTGCTCGGCGTCCTTTCCGCGCTTCTGATGCAGCGTACCTTCGATGACAACCCTGCTTCGCGGCGGGCACTGCTGATGGGCGTCACTGTGGTACTGCTTGTCCTGCCCCTCCCCTGGATGGGTGAGCCATTGCAGGTTCCTATGCCGCTGGAAATGGCCGCGACTGTCAGGGGTGATGTATTGGTGCCAGTGATGCTTTTCCTGATACTCATCGTCCCGGGCGTGTTGCGCGGCGGGGCGCTGATCGCAGGCGCATTACGCCGGCAGTATGGTTTGAAGCGGTCAGGTCTTTCAGCCGATCCATATCTGCAATCCGCTGTTGGCGCAGCGCTTGAAGAACTGGGTTTCCATGCGCGGGTGTGCCCTGTGATTGGCAGAGTAGAAGTACCCGCGTCCGGAACACTGTATGGACCGGTCTTCTTGTTCCCACAAAATGCAGGGGAGTGGTCCGGATCAACACTGCGTGCGGTTCTTGCCCATGAATGTGTTCACCTGGCACGAAGAGATGACCTCTGGGTATTGCTCATCCGCGTCGTCACAGCCTTCTACTGGTGGATGCCCTGGCTCAAGCCACTCGAGAGCCGTCTGCTCGAAGCGATCGAAGAAAGCTGTGATGACGCAGCGGGCGTATTGCGTGGGGATGTCTGTTAGCTCGAAGGCATAGTTGATGTGGTGCGTCGATCTGTTCTCGACCCGGATTCAAAACAGCAACACGCCGGATTGATGGGTATGGCGTGGCTGCGCGAATCGCACCTGCTTGAGCGGGTCTGGCGGTTTTCAGACGTACGGATTCTCGAGATCGACAGCCACGGTGTGTATTGGTCGCTGTTAGCATTGGTTGTGGTGTCCATCGTAGTCGCTGGGGTTCAGCCGCTAACGGCTGTTGCCACCCCGAGCGCGGCCGAGAAGCTGCTGCAGGCCGCCAGTACCTTGCACATGCCGGAGCGCAGCAATAACTCAACCCTCGGTGTCGAGATCAGTGTCGAAGCGCTCCATACCTCGCCTCAGCTGACCCCTCGACTTCTCGATACGCGCGCGGTGGTGGTACCGCGATATCCAGCCGATGCTCTGACGAACACTATCAGTGGCGAGGTCAGGGTTGGATTTGAGCTGGCTGCCGATGGGTCAGTACTCGCGCCGCGAGTGGTCAGCGGCACTTATTCTGCATTGGAGCAGGCTGCACTGGTAGCGGCGGCTCAAAGCCGCTTTGCCGCGCTGCATACCGTTCCTGTGCTGCGACTCGAATCCCCGCAATTCCGTGCCGCACCGGGGTCGGCACCGAAGGCGCTCCTGATCTATCGCTTCATCCTTGAAGCGGAACACTGTCAGGGCCACCGGATCTCACCCCTGGACAACCGTCAGGAGAATGATCATGACCTATGAAGAGATACACCCCGCGCCGAATGCAGCGGGTGGTCGTGTGATGGCGCTGCCTGCTGCCGCGTTCATCACCATGGCGCTGTTCCATGCCATGACGGCCCTGATTCGTGGAAATGATGTGGAAATCGTCGAGTCAGCCCCGACTTTGCGGATTGACTGGGCGCCGGAACTCGAGGATGAAATGCCTTTGGTCAAAGAACGGACACCGAAACTCGAACCGGTTGAAAGGCCCCCTGTGAGCAAAAGGGGAAATCACAACTGAAACGTTCGGCGGGTACTCAGGGATTGAGTTTGGCCTTTCCGAACAAGATGGACGTTCCGTGTGGAAGCTGGGTGCCGGCGCGGGCGCTGCTGAAGGAGATGCGGTTCCGCTGGTCACCAGTCCACCTGAGTATCCACAGCGGGCGATAAGCCGCGGCCTCGAAGGCTGGGTGATCGTGGAGTTTTCAATCGATCCGCTCGGTCGCGTGTTTGATCCGCGAGTCATCGAAGGTCAACCTGCGGGGATCTTTGATCGGGCAGCGCTTAAGGCCATCCAACGCTACAAGTACAAGCCGAAGGTGCTGAATGGGGAAGGTGTTCCCGTGAGTGGAGTCTGCCAGCGCATCATGTGCGAGCTAGATCGCTGAGCACTTGGCTGACTGTCCGGCAGTGAGCGAGCTTCAGCCAACGTGGTAGGGTTTCCTCGTGATAACCACAGGTTTGGAGTTGGTATTGCGCATATGGGTTCCGAGTTTATGGATTGGCGCGTTGTTATGGACATCCGCGGCGGCGGCTTCTGGTGACGCCCGCCGCGCGGACGGCGAGGCGGGCGCCAGGGCCGCGATGACTGCGTTTATGCAGGTATTCAATTCCAAGGACGAGGCAGCGTGGACGGACTCTCTGGTGTTTCCCCATGTGCGTTTTGCCAGCGGCACGGTAGTCGTATACCCGGATCGTGAGGCCTTTATGCAGGGCACGGACATGGAGAATTTTGCCAGGGACAACAACTGGGGTCACAGCACCTGGGATGACATCAAGCTCATTCAGTCGGGTGCGAACAGGGTGCACTTCACCGTGACGTTTTCCCGCTATCGGCCAAACGGCGAGGTCTATGCGACCTTCGATTCCCTTTATGTGGTTGAGCGGGTTGATGGGAATGATGTATCCGGGCGCGGTCGAGTTTTGCACCCTAAGGTATCTCTGATCGATTCGCTTCCTACGAATTGATCAGGTCGGGGCCTTTGGCCCCCTTGCATTTTCACAGCACTTCGTATTGCAAAAGTGGTGGTGTGGCCCTACACCTACACGGGCTTTGCCCGTGACTGCGCGTGCGAAGCCGGCGCTATGCTCGGGAAGGTTTGGTAAATCAGACCTTCCCTAAATCTAAGGGTAGCGTTCAGCCGTTTTTGTTTTTCTGGCCGAGCCACCACATAAGGAGGCCGGTCAGCACGATACCAATGCCCATCAGCCCTTCGACGGGTCGTTCCATAAGGGTATAGAGCAATGTCCATCCGGTGAGGATGAGGAAGAGAAGCGGAGGCAGTGGCCAGAGTGGCATGCGAAAGGGGAAGGTTGCAGGATCCTGTTTCTTTCGCAGTACAAACACGCCGAGCACGGTCACAAAGGTGTTCAATGAGAGCGTGAAACCGGTAAACACCAGCACGGATTCAAACGTACCGCTCAGGATCAGCAGAATGGCGAGCCCAGCCTGGATCACAATTGCAACAGCCGGCACGCCGGATCGATTCACCGGAGCCAGGAAACGGAGCACCGGGTAATCCTCGCCAATGACTTTCAGCACCCGCGGACCCGCGAGCATCATGGCACTCACTGTCGACACCAGCAGTACCGCGAGTACAAGGCTCATCAGTTCACCACCGCGCTCCCCGAAGAGGTGAGTAGCTGCGATAAAGCCGATTTCCACCTTGCCGACCATCTCGTCCATCGGTGCAACCAGAAGAAAGACCGCGTTCAGCGCCACATAAAGCAGCATCACGGTCAAGGTGCCGGCGGCGAGCACGCGGGGAATGTGGCGTGCCGGATCGGCCATTTCACCAGCGATGTACGTGGCCGCGTTCCAGCCGGTATAGGCGTAATTGACGTAGATCAGCGAAATCGCAAACGCGCTGCCGAAGACCAGTGCACCATCAGAGGCCACGGGTACAAACGAGACCGGCTGGAACGAACCCGCTTCGGAAAGCGCGAAGAGGACAAAGGCGAGGGTCACGACAACCTTGAGTGAAGTGAACACCACTTGCAGGCCGCCGCTGGCCTGGCGGCTCCAGACGTGGGCGAGACTCGCGAGGATGACCAGCAGCACGCCAGCCACAACGGGTGTTATCACGGGTAGTGCTGTCTGCAGGTAGATGCCGAAGGTCATGGCGACGAGCGCTACTGGCGCGGCAAAACCGATGGTGGCGGAAATCCATCCGGAAACGAATCCGAGTGCCGGGTGGAAGAGAGTGCCGACGTAGTGGTATTCACCGCCCGAACGGGGGAGAGCGGCGCCGAGTTCCGCGTAACACAGTGCTCCACACAGCGCCATGATTCCGCCAATCGCCCACAACAGGAGGAGTACGGGCACAGACTGGATGTCCACTAGCTGAAAGCCGAGGCTCGTGAACACACCGGTACCGATCATGTTGGCGATCACCACGGCGATCGCCGTCCAGGGACCAAAACGGTGGGTGTCACGGGTGTTCAATGGCGCGGAGTTCCGGTGGTCTTGCAGTGTGTGCACTTTCAAGTAGGGCTGAGCGAAGGGAGAGTGGAACACAGACCGGTCGATGACGTCATCCCTCTGGTCACGTGAACGAATCGTGCACACAAAGGGCTTCATCACATGACAAGACCGCATCCAGTCGATAGCCTCGCGCGCTGTTTGTTTTTCTGAACCTCTTGCGAAAGGGCCCCGACGACAGATCTACTGACTGCGCTTGCACAGAAATTCGGCGACAAGGTCGCCCTGGTCGATGATCGGCCGGATGGCACCCTGATCCGCTAGACATTCAATGAACTCGAGGCACAGGCCAATCGGCTGTCGCGGTTTTATCTGGATCTTGGGGTCAAACCCGGTGACCGGGTGCTCTGGTGTGGCCAGAATTCCTGCCAGGTGGTTGCCGCGGGGCACGCGGCACGCAAGGCCGGCGCAATTTCCGTACCTCTCAACTATCGGCTCAGCGATGATGAAGCCGCCTTCGTGATCGACAACTACGATGCACAGGTCGCCTTTGTGGACGCGGAATTCGCCGCCCTGTTTTCCCGGGTTGCACAACGCACACCGCGCTTACGCACAGTGCTGGTATTTGATGGCGAACCTGCTGCGGGGCAACAGCAGGCCGAACCGCTGCTCGCAACTGCGAGTGCTGAACCCATTGGCATCGATCATCCGCCACTCGGGGCGATGATCTACACCTCAGGCACGACCGGAAAACCGAAAGGTGCAATCAGGCAACCCGGCGGCAACCCCTATCAGGCACAACAGATGATTACTGTTTACGGGGTTCGTCCTGGCGGTGTGTACATCACCACCGGGCCGCTGTATCACTTCGGCCCATCGAGCTTTCTGTCACACGCCCAGAGCCAGGGAAATCTTGCTGCGCTGCAGAGGCAGTTTGATGCGCAGGACTGGTTACGCCTGGTGGACAAGTAGAAGGTGTCATTCACGTTTTCCGCACCGACGCCGATCCGGCGCATCACCCAGCTTTCGGACGATAGTTTTGCCCGCTATTCGACGACCAGCATGCGCATCACCATTGCGAATGCTGCGCCGTGGACCTACGCACTCAAACTCGCCTATCTCGGCCGATTTCCCGAGGATTCGCTGTTTGAGGTCTATGGATCGACTGAACTCGGCGTCAACACGATCCTTCGCCCGTGGTTTCAGCGATCGAAACCCGGTTCCTGCGGGCAGCCTGCTCCCGGTGTCGAGATTCGCCTGTATACCGAGGACGGTGGCGTGGTGACTACACCGCGGGAACCCGGTGAACTCTTCGTTCGCAGCGCCAGTGTGTTTGCGACTTATCACAAGGCACACGAGAAATTTCTCGCCGATCAGCGTGAAGGCTGGCAGACCGTTGGCGACATCGCCTACTTCGACGAGGAGGGGTTCTACTACATCTGCGATCGCAAGAAAGACATGATCATCTCTGGCGGGGTCAACATCTATCCGGCCGAGAGCGAAGCTGCGCTTGATCTGCATCCGGATGTCATGGAAGCCGCCGTGTTCGGCATTCCCGACGAAGAGTGGGGTGAGCGGGTGCATGCAGTTGTGGTGCGGCGTGCACGATCCGGTCTTGAAGAGCTCGACGTTCAGGCATATGCCCGAACGCAGCTGGCCGGCTACAAAGTCCCGCGATCCGTAACGTTCGTTGAAGAGCTGCCGAAGACCGAGTCAGGCAAGGTGCTCAAGTGGCAACTGCGTGACCCGTACTGGGAAGGACGCTCAAGCCGCGTCTGAAAGCTCCCTCGGCTGTCCTTGCGCAGCCTGACGATCCGGATTCTTCACAACCTCTTCTGTAATCAACGGCAGCGGATGTACGGAAGCGGACAGCGGCTGGCTGGCGGATTTGAGCTCTGTCAAGGCTGCGAGAATCGCATCCCGCAGAATTCCCGGCTCAGGCAGCGTGCGTGCACAGGCGGTGATGCCGAGAAACAGCTTGCCGGCGTAGCTCTGCACCGTGATGTTCACGCCGAGCCCATGTGCCGGAATGGACACTGGCCAATGGGTTTCCATTTCGGCGCCTGCCGGGCACAACACTTCAGATGGACCCGGGACATTTGAGATCACGACATTAACCGGCGTCGGCAGCGCCTGATCACCTGTCGCCATCCAGTCGTTCCAGAAGGATGCCAGTCGTGCGGCCGCAGGCAGGCCGGGTAGGGCGAGCGTGCGTGGCATCAGTCCAAAAGCGTCCAGTGTCAGGTGCCGAGCGTGCCGGCTGGCTTCCTTGACATAGAGCAATCTGGCCACGGGATTGGCGAGGTGCGTTCCGAGTGCAACCCGCATCATGCTGACCTGGTTGTTGAGCGTCGTATCACCGGTGCGTCGCAGGCTTACCGGGCAACCGGCCAGCAGGGATTCTTCCGGCAGCGAAGCATTGCGCATGAGCAAAGACCGCAGCCCTCCGCCACAAATCGCCAGGACCACGTCGTTAAGGGTGGCTTTGACAGTTTTGCCCACAGCTTTCAGCTCAGAAAGAGGGATTTCACCGAACGCCACTGCGCGATTGCTGCCAACCGGGCGATTAAGGCGCGTCGCAGGTGCAAGGTTCAGGCCACCGTTCCACTGCCTCGCCGATTGACTGAGGGTTTCCAATACCTTCACGGATGATCGATACATCTCCGGCATCGCTCGCCAGCGCTCTTCGCCGAAGTGTGCAAAATTCTCGAACGCGTGGACGATGCTGATCGCCGGGTGTTGGGTTTCATTGAGGGTTCGCTCCGCAGGAGCCCCGCGCACCTGCAGCTTATCGTCGTACAACAGGCGGGTGGCTTCCTGTCCGGCGATTCCATCGATGCAACAGTGGTGCACACGCGAGTAGATGGCGGCCCTTCCATCCGCGAGCCCGCCAACAACTACCATTTCCCACAAGGGGCGTTCCCGATCCATCGCGGTTGCATGCAGCCGGGCGACGGCTGATTCCAGAGCCGCTTGATCACCCGGGGCGTCTGCGTTCACGTGGTGGATGTGCCGGCCCAGGTTGACCTCGCGTACGGTGGCGAAGGACGGGTGGTCCAGTTGCATGGGCGTTTCCACCAAACGTTCGGTCAGGTAAGGCACCAGGTGAAGCCGCGATTTGATCTGTTGCCGCAAGGCATCGGTAAAAAGTTCCACATGCATGCCTTCAGGCAGGCGCAGGCGTTGAACACTGGCAATGTGCATGGGCGTGCGAAGTGTTTCGTTGTAGAGAAACGCGGCATCGGAAAAAGCGAGTGTTCTCATAAAGAAATCCCTGTTGATTCATTCAGGTTTGCGAACGCTACATGGACTCGTTCATATGCTGCCACCACGACACAGCAATCCCCGTGCCAGCCCAATTCCTCAATTCGCCTCTACCCCGCCTTCAAGCGGGGCAAGTGGTGCGATTCAAAAGGAACTTGCGCACCAGGATCGGGCGCAACAATACGTGGAGGAGATGACAGGACGGTTAAGGGGTCAGATCGATTAGACCCCTCGGTAAATGGGGCGTGCTTCGCGGTCAGCTTTTCTTTTCGCCGATGAACCAGGACGCAATCCAGGAAATAACCGAAACGATGATGGCGCCGCCCATGGCGCTCCAGAAGCTGTCTACAGAAAAACCTGAGAAGAAAGCCGATGCCAATCCGAATACTGCTGCATTCAACACGAGGATGAAGATGCCGAGGGTGATGATGGTCAGCGGCAGCGTCAGCCAGAACAGCAGGGGTTTGATCACTGCATTAAGTATGCCGAGTACCAGTGCCGCCAGGACCAGAGTGGTGGTCGATTGGATGGTGATGCCGGCAAGCAGCCAGTCCGCAACCCAGAGGCCCAAACCGATGACGATCACGCGGATGAGAAACCTGGACATATCAGTGCTCCTGATCAGTTGGCATCCGGACCCTAACCAGATCACGGACCAGGTGGCGACGGAGAGCCGGGCGCGTCCCAGATAAACTCGGCACGATGTACCTGGAAGCTGCGGCCAGCATCCGCCTGGTGGCCATGGAGGTAGAGATCCTCGATGGCAGGCAGCCATCGATCCTCTTCGATGTCCGAGCGGGGGATCTTGAGTTCCGAATCGCCCGGAGGAACGAAGTACTCCCGCTAGACAGGATCTTCATCCTGCTGGTACCACGCTGACACTCCGAGCCGCAACGGCGCATTTCCCTCGACTGTCAGGGAAATTCTCAGGTAGTCAGGCTCGTCCTCTGCGCCTGGAAACGATCTGAAATGCACGCCGGACCAAGGCGCATCCGTAAGCGTCAACGTAAGGCTCTCGTTTGAGAACCTGTTGAAGCCGGTTTCGGCGTCGAAGTTGGCCAAATAGAACCCGCGCGGATCAGTACCGTCGTAGAGCAGGTCTCCGCGCGCTGCCATCCAGTTCTCGCTGAGAAAGACCATGACGGTGGGGCGAAGTGTCCAGCCAACAATGAAGAGCAACCCGAGGATCGAGAGCCAGAAGGGGACTCTTGATGCGCGTACAAACAGTGCATGGACACAAGCGGCCAGTGACAGTCCGAGAAAGTTGTTGAACAGGTCCATCAGGCTGGGTGTTCGACCGGTGAGCTGTTGCAAAACCTCACTTCCTACGGCGATGAGGAGAGTGACGAGAACCGTGAGCAGCCAACTCCCAGACAACCTCCAGATCACAAGGGTCAGAACCGCTACCCAGGGTACGTGCAATGCGTTGTGCACGACCTCGGAGAAGCGCGAAGTTCCGGGGAAGATCAGGGTCAGTTGTGCCAGCAGCAGCAGCGCTGCGGCCAGCAGCAGTGCGACTATCCGGCGCCATGAGCGATTGCTTGTAGCCAACACACGGATCCTTGCCGCGAATCTGCTCGCGTGAAGCTCTGGCCAGTGCGCCTGATGTGAAGCGGGTATTCAAACAGTCTTTCAACGCGGCGTCTTTGTGGGGCATTCTGCAGCGAGTGCCTTGCACCGAAGTCGGGTGGGCACAGATTGCGGTGGTAACCGGGTCTCAATGTCCGGTCTGCGGCGTCGCCGGTCGCAGAAGCACCCACGCCAGGAGTAACAACGCCGGCAGGCTCACCCCGAGCAAAATCGTCCAGCCAAATGCGTGCAACAGTGAACCTGCACCGAGGCTCGCGATGGCCGCTGCGCCGAACACGCTGAATTCGTTTACGGCCTGGGCTGAAAAGCGCTCATTCGCGCGGTATGTCGTGACGAGCTGCGTGGACGCGCCCAGATAGAGCAGATTCCAGCCGAGCCCCAACAACACCATCGACCACCAGTAGTGCAGGTAAGCGTGCCCCATGCAGCCGATGCAGACAGTGGCCAGCAGGCAAGCAGCGCCGGTCCACATCATCCGCCGAATACCGAACCGGGCCACCATCCATCCGGAGACCAGTGACGGCAGGAACATGGCGAGCACATGTACCCGGATGACGGCTGCGGTTTCATCGATGCTGAAACCATCAGCGACATGCATACTGATCGGGGCGGCAGTCATGACGAAAGTCATCACCCCTTGACCGACGATGCCGCCGACGAGTGCGACCATGTAGGCGGGCTGGGCGATGATCTCCCGAAGCGGACGGGGTGGCCGGGCTTCTTCCGTAGTGGTGACCTGCAGGCGATCACGGAAATACAGGAAGATCACTGCGGCCGCGACATAGAAGCCGATCAGCCAACGCATTCCGTTGTGAAAGGGAGAGTCAGGATCGGCAGCGGCGCTCGCCGACACGAGAGTAGGGCCGAGAAGGGCAGCAACCACACTGCCGAGCAGAACGAATGAAATCGCCCGGCTTACCCAAGCGGAGTTCACACTCTCCGCCGCCGCGAATCGGAACTGTTGGCTGAACGCCATCAGCGCGCCGATGGCCAGGGCGGCAATGCAGAAGCCGGAAAAGCTATTGTTCTGCAGTGCCACAGATCCGAGCCAGGCGGCTCCTGCGCCGCCTGCGGCAGAAATGGCGAAACCCGCACGTCGGCCAATCCTCCGCATAAGCATCGCGGCCGGGATGGTCATGGCCGCGGTGCCGACGACCATCAAGGATGCTGGCAGTGTGGCCAGGGACGGATCCGGGGCGAGCAGGGTGCCCACGATGCCGCCGATGGTGATGAACAGGATTGAACCGGATACGAAGACGGCCTGCGCACTGGCCAGCACCAGCAGATTCTGTAAACCGGGGCTGTCCGCAATGGCAGAGAGATTTCCGGATGCTGGCATACACAGGCTCCCAGAGGCCGTGCTATCCGCGTCGCTGGGCGATCCCGGACGGGGAAAGTGGTGAGGTGGTTGTAAATGGGCTCGGGTGCATTCAGCCATTTGATGGGTTAGGTTTGCCAGCACATTCGGAGGCTACATTCGCGGGAGAACTGTGATGGCGGATTCGCACGTTGGTGGGAGCCGGCGCCGCTGGCTCGGAGTAATGACCGGGGCATTGGCGTCGCTTGGTGGACTGGTCGCGATGCGTGCCCACAGCGCAGGCGCAGGAGCTAAGGCGAAAAGCGGTACGGATCAGGCGGGACATGATGCCCGTCACCGGGCCTTTCACCGGGTCATGCAGGAGACGGCAGCTCGCCAGCAGATCATGGCGCTGCGTAATGCCTACGGTGTCGCCACCGATCTGATAGGCAAGAAAACACCGAGTGAGATCGAGGCAGGCAGAGCGATCTATCGGCGCATATTCACACCAGACGCCTCGATTGGTGCGGCGACGGTTGAAAGTGTCACCGGGCCTGATGCGTGGGTGGACATCGTCAAAAACGCCCTCGCGACCTACACCCGTACGCAGCACCTCATCGGCACCCAGTACATCACCGGGCTTACCCTCCCGGATGATGCCGGCGCCGGTGGCAGCGCCCACATGTCGAGTTATCTCCAGGCGTGGCATTCCGATGCAAAGGATGAGCTGTGGCTCTTCATGGGTACCTACGAGGACGACGTCGTGTGGACAGCGGAACACGGCTGGCAGATCCGCTCCATGATTCTCCACCTGACTGCAACGGATTACCGTCGACTTGGACAACGCCCCGCCTGACGGTCAGTGCCGATCGTCACGTTGAGGCGATCGCTGTATTGACTGGCGTGCGGCGGATCGTCATTGTGCCCGCTGCGCGGGCGCTGGCGCTGTATGCGCCTTGCGAACCAGAACCCGGGAGC
>Ga0194132_10003664_pt1 | contig 27023 bp, 24 predicted proteins | sample TA2KigOf80mmetaG_FD_148612 | JGI IMG/M metagenome (GOLD analysis project Ga0194132, IMG submission 148612) | Freshwater microbial communities from Lake Tanganyika, Tanzania - TA2015054 Kigoma Offshore 80m | ecosystem: Environmental > Aquatic > Freshwater > Lake | place: Tanzania: Lake... | reverse complement strand
TTGCACTAAGGAGCCTCCTTTTGGACTCCATAAGGAGCCTCACAGCCTCATCGCTCATCACCGTGAAGCGCGCAAGGTGGCCCTCACCGGGCGCTTACGGAGAACGCCGACCGAACGAACTCTGCAAACCAACTGCAAACCGGCGGCAAAAAGAACGGAACAGGCTCGGCCTGAGAGCCGAGAATCCGTACGGTTTCAATGGGAAAGGTGGTGGGCTGTGCAGGACTCGAACCTGCGACCCGCTGATTAAGAGTCAGCTGCTCTACCAACTGAGCTAACAGCCCGAACCATGTGGGGGCGGAGCCCCTCGAAACGGCGCGGGAACCTAGGCCGGTCGGACCCGTTTGGCAAGGCTGCTGTCGGCCTCCCAGCGAGCACGCGCCAAATCGTCGCTTTCACGGGCCTCAACCCACTCGGCGCCTGCCGCCCCCTCCTCGAGCTTCCAGAACGGCGCCCGGGTCTTGAGGTAGTCGACCAGGAACATGCAGGCCTCGAACGCCGCTTCGCGATGGGCCGAGGCGGCGGCGACGAAGACGATGCGGTCGCCGGGCGCAAGCCGCCCGTAGCGGTGGATGATCAGGGTCGCGTCGAGCGGCCAGCGCTCCTGGGCCTCGACCTCGATCTTCGCCAGCTCCTTCTCGGTCATGCCGGGGAAGTGCTCCAGCGTCATCGCCGTCACCGGCCTGCCCTTGGCCATGTCGCGAACGAGGCCGAGGAAGGTCGCGATGCCGCCGATATGGGTTCGCCCGGAGGTCAGCCGGTCGATCTCGTCGCCGACGTCGAAATCCTCGGCCTGGACGCGGATCATCCGCTCAGCCTCCCGTCATCGGCGGGAACAGGGCGATCTCGTCGCCGGGCGAGAGGCGACGGTCGGGGCGGGAGAACTCCTGGTTGACCGCTGCCTTGATCACGCCGGGATTGGCGAAGGCCGCGGCATAGCCGGGTCCCCGCCCCTTCAACCACTCCACGAGATCGCCGAGCGTCGCCACGTTCGCCGGCGGCGTCACTTCCTCTTCGGCAATACCGATGCGCTGGCGCACCCAGGCGAAGTAGAGCAGCTTCAAGTCAGGTCATCTCCGAGAACGGCAGGTAGGCGAGCCAGGCGCCTTCCTCAAGGTGCTCAAGATCGAGCGGCAGCTCCGCCAAGCCGTCGGACCATACCATGGAGGAAAGCAGCCCCGCCCCTTCGCGCGGGAACCGCCGCGCGACCGGTCCGTCAGGCCCGTCCTCCAGCCGCACGCGCACATACTCCACCCGTCCCGGCTTCTTCCTCTGCGCGAAGCCGGCGCGTACGTTGAGCCGGACGAGCGTGCGTGGCGCGGCCCCCGCCATCTGCAGCAGCACGGGTCGGGCGACTAGGAAGAAGGTCGTCATTGTCGCCGCCGGGTTTCCCGGAAGACCGAGGAAGGCGGCGCGGCCGATCTGGCCGACCGAGACCGGACGTCCGGGCTTGATCGCGACGCGCCACCAATGGAGCCGGCCGAGCGCCGCAACACCGCCCCGGATGTGATCCTCCTCGCCCTCGGAGACGCCGCCCGAGGTCACGATCGCATCGTGCTTCTCGGCGGCGGCGGCGAGATGCCGGCGGATCTCATCCGGCTGATCCTTGAGGATGCCGAGATCTGCCACCTCGGCGCCGAGCCCTGTCAGCAGAGCCACCAGCGTGCGCCGGTTGGAGTCGTAGACTTGGCCCGCCGACAGTCCGGCCCCCGGTTCCGCGATCTCGTCGCCGGTCGAAAGCACGGCAACGCGCAGCCGGCGACGGACGGTGAGCGCCGTGAGCCCGAAGGCAGCGGCGAGTCCGATCTCCTGGGCCCGGATCCGGGTCCCGGCGGCGATGGCGACTGCTCCACGCTTGGCGTCTTCACCAGCGAAACGTCGGTTTGCTCCACGCTTGAGCCCCGGCGGGACCACAAGCCTGTCTCCCTCGAGGCTGGCGTCCTCCTGCATGAGCACGGTGTCGAGGCCTTGCGGCATCGGCCCACCGGTGAAGATGCGAACCGCGGTGCCGTGGCCGGGTGTCTCGAGGAAGGGGTGCCCGGCAGCCGCGCGTCCGACGATGCGGAGCCGGGTCGGGTCGGCCGGATCGAGATCGGCATGAAGAAGCGCGTAGCCGTCGACGGCGGAATTGTCGTGGGCCGGCACATCGATCGGCGCCGCGAGATCGGCAGCAAGGATCCGGCCGACGGCTTGGTCGAGCGGCACCGCCTCGACCTCGTGGACGGGTGGGAAGACGTCCTTCAGCCGCGCGAACGCCTCCTCCAGCGGCAGCAGCCGATTGTCGCCGGCGAAGCAGTCGTCGCTGAGCTGAGCCATGTCAGGCGAGCCCGGTGTGGCGGCGGATGAAGGTGGCGATGGCCGCGGCGGCGTCGAGGTTGAGGACCGGCACGCGCGCTTCCGGGATCGGATCGGTGCTCGCGATCGCGACGATATGCGCGTCCTCCAGGTGCAGGAGCGGCTTCGCGTTGGCGCGCCGAAAGACTTCGAGCTTTGCGTGGGCGTGGCGCTTGAACCCCTCGACCAGCAGAAGGTCGACCGGCGTCATGCGGGTCACCAGCTCGTCCAGGTCTGGCTCCGGCGCTCCGCGCAGCTCGTGCATGAGCGCCCAGCGATTGGCAGATGCCACCATCACCTCGCTGGCACCGGCCATACGGTGCTGCCAGCTATCCTTGCCGGGCCGGTCGATATCGAAGGCATGGTGGGCGTGCTTGATCGTCGAAACCCGGAGCCCGGACTGGATCAGCTCCGGCAACAGCTTCGCCATCAGCGTCGTCTTGCCGCTGCCGCTCCAGCCGGCGAGTCCGAAGATGCGCAAGCTCAGCCGACGGGAGTCGCGGTCTTGGCCGCAGCCGGCGGGCGTGCGGCCTTCCGCTTCGGCCGCTCCATATGCTTTAGGCTGGTCGCCAAATAGTCGTAGCCGGTTACCAGGGTCAGGGTCGCAGCGATCCAGATCCCCAGCAGGCCGATCTCCGTCGCCGGCAGCCAGAACGGCCCGGAATCGGCGACGATCAGGAAGCCGAGAGCCACCATCTGGATCCCCGTCTTCCATTTGGCGAGCCGGCTGACCGGCAGCCGCACCTTGGCCTGCGCCAAGTACTCTCGAAGGCCCGAGACCAGAACCTCGCGGCACAGAATGACCATCGCCGGCAGCAGGAAGAACAGGCCCGGGCTGTTGAAGAAGGCCAGCAGCAGCAGCACCGCCGCAACCAGCAGCTTGTCGGCGATCGGATCGAGGCAGCGGCCGAGCTCGGAGAGCTGGCCCCAGGATCGGGCGAGGTAACCGTCGAAATAGTCCGTGACCGCCGCGATGGTGAAAACCGCGCAGGCGAGCCAGCGGCCGCTGTCGCCCGGAATCATGAACAGGGCGACCAGCACCGGAATCGCGGCAATGCGCGAGAAGGTCAGGACATTGGGCAGGTTGAAGTGCATCGGGTCCGTCCGGGGCCGCCAGTCTACCAATCCATAGGTGGGTCGTCAGCCGCCCTCATGGAAGTGGGAGTAGATCTTCTGAGCCACGGTCCCGGAGATTCCCTCGACCTTCTCCAGATCGGCCAAGCCCGCCCGGGCGATCTCGCGGACCGATCCGAAATGCAACAAAAGTGCCTTACGCCGCTTGGCGCCGATGCCGGCGATTTCGTCGAGTTCCGAGCCGCCGAGAGGCTTGGCGCGCTTGGCCCGATGCGTCTCGATCGCGAAACGGTGCGCCTCGTCACGGAGCCGCTGCAGGAAGTAGCGGAGCGGGTCGTCATGGGAGAGCGTCACCTCGCCGCCATCTGGCAGGAAGAAGCGCTCGCGCCCGGCATCGCGATCCTCGCCCTTGGCAATCGCGACCATCGGCACGATCGCCCCTAGTTCGGCGAGTACTCCCTGCGCCGCCGAGAGCTGGCCCTTGCCACCGTCGATCAGCACGAGGTCTGGCCAAGCGCCCTCCGCCCGCTCGGGGTCGTCCTTCAGCGCGCGCGAGAACCTCCGCGTGAGGACTTCGCGCATCATCGCGAAATCGTCTCCGGGCTTCGCCTCGCGGATGTTGAACTTGCGATAGGCGTTCTTCTGGAAGCCTTCCGGTCCGGCGACGATCATCGCGCCGATCGCTGCCGTGCCCATGATGTGGCTGTTGTCATAGACCTCGATGCGCTTCGGCGCCGCCCCCAGCCGGAAGCTCTCGCCGAGCGCGTCCAGGAGGCGCCGCTGCGAGGAGCTCTCGGCCAGCCGGCGGGCCAGCGCCTCACGGGCATTCAGAAGCGCATGGTCGACCAGGTTCGACTTTGCCCCCCGCTGCGGCAGGGCGATCTCGACGCGGCGCTCGGCCTTCAGGCTCAGCGCCTCCTCCAACAGCGCCTGCTCGGTCGGGGCATGGCTGGTCAGGATCAGCTTCGGCGGCGGCCGGCCCGCGTAAAACTGCCCGAGGAAGGCCGCCATGATCTCGTCTACCGGCAGCGCCTTATCGTGGCTCGGGAAGTAGGCGCGATTGCCGAAATTGCTGCCCGAGCGGAAGAAGAAGACCTGGACGCAGGTCTGGCCCGCATCCTGGGCGAGCGCGACGACGTCGGCGTCATCGAGCCCTTCGATGTTGATGTCCTGATGCGACTGGATCTGGGCGAGCGCCCTCAGGCGATCGCGCGTACGCGCGGCGGTCTCGAAATCGAGCGCCGCCGAGGCGCGCTCCATCTCTGCGGCCAGCTCGTCCTGCACCTGGCGGCTCTTGCCGGTGAGGAAGTCGCGCGCCTGGCGGACAGAAGCGGCGTAATTCTCCTTCGAGATGCGCTCGACGCACGGCGCGGTGCAGCGCTTGATCTGGTACTGCAGGCAGGGCCGCGTGCGCTGCGCGAAGACCGCGTCCGAGCAGTTGCGGAGAAGGAAGGCACGCTGCAAAGCGGTGAGCGTGCGCCCGACGGCACCGGCCGACGCGAAGGGCCCGAAATAGTCGCCGGGCCGGTTGCGCGCGCCGCGATACTTCACCAGCCGCGGAAAGTCGTGGTCGCCGGTCGCGAGGATGTAGGGGAAGCTCTTGTCGTCGCGGAGCAGCACGTTGTAGCGCGGCTTCAGCTTCTTGATGAGATTGCACTCGAGCAGCAGCGCTTCGACCTCGGTATGGGTCTGCACGACCTCGAGCTGCGCCGTCTCCGCCACCATCCGTTTGAGGCGCGTAGAAAGCCGCGGTAGCTGGATGTAGGACGCCACGCGCTTCTTCATGCTGCGTGCCTTGCCGACGTACAGCGCGTTGCCGTGGCGATCGATCATCCGGTACACGCCCGGTCCTGGTGGCAGCAGCTTGAGCTGCGCTTCGATCACTGCCGCGCCCTGTGCGAATCCCGTGCTCGCCGGCTCGTCATTCTCCAAAAGATCACGGGCCGGCGCGTCGCTCATACTCGGAACCTGTCCTTCCGGCGGATGTTGGAAGTGCATACGTGGCGTCCAAGCGAAACCATGAGCTTTGCCTTGGCTAGCTGGCGGTCGCCCGGTATCCGTGCCTCGAGAGGCTATCGGAAGAACGGCGCGACTTGGCAACGCTATCGCGACGCCTGCGTGTGAGCGCGGGCAACTGCGTGGTTCGTGGCTTAAGGGCAGCTCGCGACATTCGAGAGGAGATAGATATGAAGCGCATCACCTTGCCGGTTGTCATGACCTTTGCGGCCCTGAGCCTTGGCGCTTGCGGCTACACCCAGGGCGACCGGGCGCTGTCGGGCGGCCTGATCGGCGCCGGCACCGGCGCGGCCATCGGCAGCCTGAGCGGCAACGCCGGCACCGGCGCGATCATCGGCGGCGTGGGCGGCGCGGCGCTGGGCGCCTTCACCGACCCGCATTCGCTGAACATGGGCCGGCCGATCTGGCGCTAAGGTTGAGCCGACAGACTTGAGTCATCCGTCGTAAAGAAGCGGGCGGCGATGTCGAGACATCGCCGCCCGCTTCGCGTTTGAACACCTGCCACGGCCGAAAACGGCGCTCGATCGATTGTCAGATTGTTTTTCGCGAGTTTCCCGAAGTATTCTCCGCGGCGTCGAAAAGCCGCGGATTGCCTTGGTCTGTCACGATATCCACGGCCTCTGTGGATAACCCTGTTGGCAGTCTTCTCCCGGCGCTTCCGAAGCCGCAGAAACCCTGAACTTCACCTTTCTGCTCAACATTTGGGCGTTTCTGGCAACCCGTTGAAGTTGCTCCGGAAAACCTGTGACTATTCGATAACGGATCGTTGAGCCCATCTTTCCCTTGACTCGGACGGCCGGTGACGTTCCGGAGAATCCGGCTGTGTACAACTTTCCTGCTGAAGGCAGGTTGCGCCGCACCAGGAAACCGCAGAACTCCGCCAGTTTGCCGCGCCGGCCCGCGGTCGAGCCGGATGACCCCGACCAACAGGGTCGCGCGCCGCTACTCCGGCACCACCCAGCCGCGGGCAGGCGGCGCCCAGCTAAGGTGCTGGCCACCATCGAGCGCGATCATCTGGCCCGTCAGCGAGGGAGCGGCGAGGATGAATCGAATCGCCCTGCAGATCTCCTCTGGGCTCGTGCCGCGCCTGAGCGGCATGCTGGCACATTGCTCGGCAAAGTGCTCCGGCGTCTGCCGGATATTCGCCAGCGCCGGGCCAGGCCCGATGCCGTTGACCCGGATGCGAGGGGCCAGCGCCAGCGCCAAGGTCTGGGTCAGGCCCCAGAGGCCGACCTTGCTGACCGTGTAACTGACGAAGGCCGGGGTCAAGTTCCACACGCGCTCGTCGAGGAGGTTGACGACATTGCCGTCGGTCCCCTCCGGGAGCTGCCGCGCGAAGGCCTGGATCAGGACGAACGGCGCCCGAAGATTGGTCTCGAGATGCATGTCCCAGGACGCGCGATCGGCGCTGTTCCAGCCGTCGTTCTCGAACACCGAGGCGTTGTTCACCAGAAGCGCCAGCGGGCCGAGAACCGCTGAGGCACGCCCGACGAGCGGTGCGGTCTCGGCTTCGCGCGACAGGTCGGCCTTGAGCGCCAGGGCCCGCCGGCCGAGCTTCTCGATCGCTTCGACCGCGCTCGCCGCGTCGGCTTCGCTCGAATTGTAATGGATAGCGACGTCCCACCCGTCTGCGGCGAGATCGAGGGCGATGGCCCGGCCGATCCGCTTGGCGGCGCCTGTGACCAGGGCCGCTCCACGCCGTGACGAGGCCATCGAGATCAGCCGGCAGGAACGCGGCGACCGGCGAGCACCTGCTCGATGCGGCCGAACAGCCCCTCGCGAGACACCGGCTTCAGCAGGAAGGCGTCGACCCGATACTCCTTGGCCTTGACCACGTGGTCGCGGAGGCTGCTGCCGGTCAGGATGATCACGGGAAAATTGTGGCGCGAGAGCGTCGCGTCGGTCCGGACGAACTCGACGAATTGGAGGCCGCTCACCGGCTGCATCTTGATGTCGCAAATGATGAAGTCGGGAACGAAGCCGCCCATCAGAAGGCGAATCGCCGCCTTGCCGTCGGTCGCCTCCTGGATCGCCTTGAGCGTTCGCGAGCGCAGCATCTTGACGATCATGCCGCGAATAAAATCGTTGTCCTCAACGACCAAGGCCGAGAGGCTCGTATAGTCGACGGGCATGCCGCGGACCTGTTTTCCGTTGCCGACGCGAATCGGGCTGCATTTTAGCAAAGTTGCCATCTCCCGCTAGCCTTTGCGAAATCCGGGCGCGCGGAAGTTTGACAGGCGGCCCCTGCATGCGCCTCAATTCTCGCTCCTTCTGCCTCCGGAGCCTATATGTCCATCATCACGCGCGTGCTCGATTATCAGGCTGAGCTCTCGTCAATCCGCGAAGACATCCACAAGCATCCGGAGATCGCCTTCGAGGAGCAGCGCACCTCCGACATCGTCGCCGCGAAGCTGGCCGAGTACGGCTGCGAGATACATCGCGGGCTCGCCAAGACCGGCGTGGTCGGCACGCTCCGCCGCGGCAACGCCACACGCTCCATCGGGCTCCGCGCCGACATGGACGCGCTGCCGATCCAGGAGCGCAACACCTTCGCCCATGCCTCGGTCAACAAGAACAAGATGCATGCCTGCGGCCATGACGGCCATACGACGATGCTGCTCGGCGCGGCGCGGTACCTGGCCGAGACCAAGAGCTTCAACGGCACCGTCCATTTCATCTTCCAGCCGGCCGAGGAAGGCCTCGGCGGCGGCCGCGTGATGGTCGAGGAGGGGCTGTTCGAGAAATTCCCCTGCGACGGCGTGTTCGCGATCCACAACGTGCCCGGCCTGCCTATCGGTCATATGGCGGTCCGCGCCGGCACGCTGCTGGCGTCCTCAGACTCCTGGACCATCAAGGTCAGGGCGAAGGGCAGCCACGGCGCCATGCCGCATCAAGGCACCGATCCTTTCGTCATCGGCTGCCAGATCGTCCTGAGCCTGCAGACCATCGCCAGCCGCAACGTCGATCCGCTCGACTCGGTCGTCGTCAGCGTCGGCTTCATGAAGGGCGGGGACACCTTCAACGTCATTCCCGACGAGGTCACCATCGGCGGCACCGCGCGCGCGCTCGTACCCCATGTCCAGGACATGATCGAGAAACGGCTCGGCGAGATCGCCCGCGGCGTCGCCTCGGCTTACGGCGCCTCGATCGAGTATAAATACGATCGGCGATATCCGCCGACGATCAACCATGCTGACGAAGCCGACTTCGCCGCCAAGGTCGCCGAGGAAGTCTGCGGTGCGGGCAACGTCAAGCGCGACATCCCGCCGGTGATGGGCGGCGAGGATTTTTCGTTCATGCTCCAGAAGGTGCCGGGCGCCATACTCTGGCTCGGCAACGGACCCGGCGAAGGCAATTGCGTTCTTCACAATCCGAGCTACGACTTCAACAACGATGCGATCCCGACCGGTGTCAGCTTCCTCGCCCGCCTGACCGAGCGCTTCCTCGAAGAAGAGGTGGCGTGAGAACGCAGATTCGCGTCGCCGGCATACTGATCGCCGACGGCGCGGTCGTCATGGAAAACGCGCTCGGGAGCGATCTCTGGAACCTCCCGGGCGGCCGGCTCGAGGAGGCGGAGACGCTTCGTCTTGCCGTCCGCCGCGAGTTCCAGGAAGAGATGGGGCTCGCCGTCGCTTGCGAGGACATGCTGTTCGTCCATGAGAACTTCTTCCCCCTCGGCGGCGACATCATGCGCGAGTATGGCTTCTACTTCCGGGTAAGCGGACTCGATGCGAACGCATCGCCGAGACAGGCGCTGGCCAGCCGCGAGGCGCGATTCCGTTACGAGTGGATCGCCCTGGATCAGCTGCACGAGATCAACTTTCAGCCGGTGGTCCTGATCCAGCACCTCGTCGATCCGCCTCCGGCCCTGCTCTATCTCGAAACCCGCGACGCGACCCTGCTCGGCGATCGCTGACCGGTTGGAAGAGATGGCGTCAGGCACACCTCGCCCCGAGGACCAGCTTGCCGAAGCCCGACGACAGGTAAGCCTGCATCCCGGACGCGCCGAGGCGTACCATCAGCTCGGCATGGCGCTCGCGTCGCTCGACGGCCTCCATCCTGCGGTGGTGTCGTTGACGCGAGTGACTTGGCTCGCGCCGGCGCATGTCGACGGACACATCAACCTCGGCATCGTCCTGATCGAGACGCTACGCTTCGAGCGCGCCGTCGTTGCGTTACGGCGCGCGCTGGCCGTCGTGCCGACGGAGGCCGACATCCATCACGGCATCGGCGTTGCCGCGGCGGGTCTCGGCCGGTCGCGCGAGGCCGAGCGATCGCTGCGGCGCGCGCTCCATCTTCAGCCCGGCCGCGCCGAGACCATGGTCCGGCTGGCCAATGTGCTGATCGCGATCGGCCAGCCGGGTGAGGCCGCGTCGCTCGACCGTCGCGCGCTCTGCCTCCTCCCGGCGAGAGGCCCGGCCCATTTCGATCTCGGCATCGCTCTGGCGCGGTTCGGGCGCAATCGCCGAGCAATCATTTCCTCGCTACGCGCCCTCGCCATCGAGCCGCGCTCATCCCAGGCCCTGGTTAATGCCGCCGCCTCGCTGACGCTGCTCGGCGAAATCAGGCACGCCATCGGCTATCTGAAGCGGGCAGCCTTCGCCGACGGCGCCGGGCCAGAGCCGTTAAGGAACCTGATGGCCGTGATGTCCTACGATTCCGCTATCGGCGAAGAGGAGCGACGGGCGATCGCCCAAACCTTCTCCGACCGGCACGCCGCCAAAACGACAGTTGCGGCCTTTGCCATGTCTTGCGACCCGGAACGCCGCCTTACCGTCGGTTACCTGTCCTCGGATCTCTACGAGCATGCCGTCGCACGGGCCCTAACACCAGTCGTCACCGCGCACGACCGCGATAGGTTCCGGATCGTCGGATTCTCGGTCGGCGCCCATGCCGACGGGCGGACGGAGCGGCTCAAACGCGCAACAGACGGATGGCACCAAGTCGAGCACCTTTCGGACGCCGATATCGGCGAGCGGATTCGGAGCGAGAGTGTCGACATCCTAATCATCCTCGGCGGCCGCCTCGATCGAAACCGACCGCTGGTCGCGAGCCATCGCGCTGCCCCGATCCAGATCAGCATGCATGACATCGGCACGAGCGGCCTCGAAGCCATGGACTACCTGATCGCCGATCGCGTTCTGGTCGCGCCGGCGGTGAGACGGAAGGAGCACTTCGTCGAGCGCGTCCTCCGGTTGCCATCATTCTATGTGCACGAGCCGCTGGTACCTCCGTCCACGGCGGCCTCCGAGCGGCATGCCGACGGGATCGTGTTCGGCTGCTTCAACAACCCGGCGAAGATCAGCGATGCCACGCTCGACCTGTGGCGCCGCGTCCTGTCGGCGGTCCCGGGCTCGCGCCTGACGCTCAAATACATGCGTCATTACGGTGATCCTGATCTGCGTTGTCGAATCCTAGGGATGGGGGTCGACCCGGCGCGGGTGACCTTTCTCGCCATCGACGATGACGCCTCCGACCATCTTCGCCGCTACGCCGAGATCGACGTTGCACTCGACACCTTTCCATTCACCGGGTCGACGACGACCTGGGAGGCTCTGTCCATGGGCGTTCCGGTCGTGACCTTGCTTGGCGAAACGATCGTCGCACGGACGAGCGCGTCCTTCCTCAAGCCCCTCGGCCTCGAGGAGTTGATCGCCTCGGATCCGGACAGCTACGTCTTGATCGTGAAGAGTCTGGTCGAGGATCGGGACCGGCTTGCCCGGCTTCGCGCCAGCCTGTACGCCCGCATCGAGAAGTCGCCGCTGCTCGATGGGCGCGGGCGTGCACGGCAGCTGGAAAGGATCTACCGCGCCGTATGGCGCCGGTGGTGCGCTAGCGGCCGCGCTTCGGCCGGCCCGGGCGCGGCTGGATCGGGGCGTTGATCTTCGCCCGCATCTTGAGATTTGCCTTCGACTTCTGCGGCGGCGCACCCTTCGGCGCCGAGGCCATCAGCGAACGGCCGGCTTCGGATGGCGACAGCCCCAGTTCGACCGCTTCCAGACGCCTGATCTCGTCTCGGAGCTGGCCCGCCAGCTCGAATTCCAGGTCGGCGGCGGCCTCGCGCATCCGTTTCTCGAGCTCATTGATGACCTGGCGGACATCCTTGCCGACGAATTCGTCGCCTTCCTCGGCCGCGGCCTGGACGACGACGCGATCACCCTTCTCGTAGACCGAGTCGAGGATGTCGGCGATGCCCTTGCGCACGCTCTCCGGCGTTATGCCGTGGGCCGCGTTGTAGACCTGCTGCTTCTCGCGCCGGCGGTTGGTCTCGCCGATCGCGTACTCCATCGACTCTGTCACGTTGTCGGCATAGAGCACGGCGCGGCCGTCGATATTGCGCGCGGCACGGCCGATCGTCTGGATCAGCGCGGTCTTGGACCGCAGATAACCTTCCTTGTCGGCATCCAGTATCGCGACCAGCGCGCATTCCGGTATGTCGAGGCCCTCGCGCAGCAGGTTGATGCCGATCAGCACGTCGAAGGCTCCGAGGCGGAGGTCACGGATGATCTCGATTCGCTCCAGGGTCTCGACGTCGGAGTGCACGTAGCGGACGCGGACGCCCGCCTCGTGCATGTACTCGGTCAACGCCTCGGCCATCTTCTTGGTCAGCGTCGTCACTAGCACGCGCTGGCTCTTGGCCGCGCAGGCTTTGCATTCGGCGATCACGTCGTCGACCTGGTGTTCCGTCGGGCGCACCTCGACCACCGGATCGATCAGACCCGTGGGACGCACCACTTGCTCGGTGAAGACGCCGCCGGTGCGCTCCATCTCCCAAGGCCCCGGCGTCGCCGAGACGAAGATCGTCTGCGGGCGCATCGCATCCCACTCCTCGAACTTGAGCGGGCGATTGTCGATGCAGGAGGGCAGCCGGAAGCCGAACTCGGAGAGCGTGAATTTTCTGTTGTAGTCGCCACGGAACATGCCGCCGATCTGCGGCACGGTGACATGGCTCTCGTCGACGACCAGCAGCGAATCCGGCGGCAAGTATTCGAACAGCGTGGGCGGCGGCTGTCCCGGCGCGCGGCCGGTCAGGTAGCGCGAATAGTTCTCGATGCCGGCGCAGCTTCCGGTCGCCTCCATCATCTCCAGGTCGAAGCGCGTACGCTGTTCGAGCCGCTGCGCCTCCAGCAGCTTGCCCTTCGCCGTCAGCTCGTCGAGCCTAATCTTCAGGTCGATCTTGATCTGCTTGACCGCTTGGCTCAGCGTCGGCCCCGGCGTGACGTAGTGGCTGGAGGCGTAGACGCGGACCGATTCGAGATCGTCAGACTTCTCGCCGGTGAGTGCATCGATCTCATGAATCGACTCGATCTCGTCGCCGAACAACGAGACACGCCAGGCTCTGTCTTCGTAATGCGCCGGGAAGATCTCGATGGAATCGCCGCGCACACGGAAGGTGCCGCGCTGGAAGGCGGCGTCGTTGCGCTTGTACTGGAGCTCGACCAAGCTCTTCAGCAGCTTTTGGCGCTCGATCACCTGGCCGCGCTTGAGCGCGACGATCATGCGGCCGTAGGTTTCGACGGAGCCGATGCCGTAGATGCAGGAGACCGAGGCGACGATGACGACGTCGCGGCGCTCCAGCAGAGAGCGCGTCGCCGAATGACGCATACGGTCGATCTGCTCGTTGATCGAGGCGTCCTTCTCGATATAGGTATCCGACCGTGGGACGTAGGCTTCGGGCTGGTAGTAGTCGTAGTAGGAGACGAAGTACTCGACCGCGTTCTCAGGGAAGAAGCTCTTCATCTCGCCGTAGAGCTGGGCGGCCAGGGTCTTGTTCGGCGCCAGGATCAAGGTCGGCCGCTGCACGTTCCTGATCGCATGCGCGATGGTGAAGGTCTTGCCCGAGCCGGTGACACCGAGCAGCACCTGATCGCGCTCGCCCTTGGTCAGGCCTTGGGTCAGGTCGGCGATCGCCTGCGGCTGATCGCCGGCCGGAGCGAAATCGCTTTTCAGCTCGAAAGACTTCGAATCGGCGGTCGCCTGGAAGGCGAGCGGCGGCGCATTACGCTCGGCCACGACCGCGTCGATGAATTTGGAGGACGCTTCGCGCATGGAACAAGATTAGAACATGGGGAGCCTTGGAGGCGAGTCCAAGGAGCGGTGGCTCGCCATGTTCAAATCTAAAGCCAGTTCTCGAACAATGAGCGAGCCCGGCGCGTGAATGCAGCCCGGCTATACCTCGCCAGCGCATCGGCTTGAATTCGCTCGATCTCCGCGGCGAACTGCGCATCGCTCTTTGCGAGGACCGCTTCGACTGCGTCCGCCACTTCGGCGTGGCTGGAGGTCTCGAGGATACGCCCGCAGCCCGGTGGCAGGTCGATGCCGCTTTCACGACTGATGATGGGGTAGAGACCGACCTGCAGGCAGTTCGTGACGCTCGCCGACATGCCCTCGCTGGCGCTCGGATGAATCACCACGGCAGACCGGCTGAGAATCGCGGCGAGCTCGGGCTCGTCGGCCCGGCGCAGCCCGTGCCGACGAATGCGCGGATGGCCATCGAGCTCACGATGGTAGACATTCATGAAGTCCTCCTCCTGCTCGACCGGCCCGATGATGTTGAGGGTGGGCCAGTCACGCTGTGCGAAGACGTCGAGAACGATATCCAGACCTTTCAGGACCGCGCCGCTGAGGGCGGACCAGACGAATTCCCGAGGAGAGGGCGTGAGCAACGGGCGCGGCTTGACGAGAGGCACGCGATCCGCCGACGCGATCAGCTCGATCTTGCTGTGCCACGCCGACGGGAAGGTCGCGCGCGTCGTCTCGTTCCCGATCAGCACGCAATGGTCGGCCATCTCGATCGATGTCAGCTCGGTCGCGGCGTGCGGCAATTGCCGGCGTGGCTGGCATACGCAGTCCCGGCGCTGCTCGAGCGCGCGGATCCGTTCCAGTTCCCGACGGTTCTGTAACTCGGGATTGCTGCCGGTCATCCACATCAGCCTCTTGGCCGACTTCGGCATGCCCTGCGCATACCGCCAGAGCGCGTCATGGATGCCGAGGATGGCTTGGTAGTTCGGGAACCGGCTTGGCGGCGGCGTGCCGAGGTCGATGACGTCCACCTCGTATCCGAGATCGGCGAGGATGCAGGCGAGCTCGCGGACCTCCCAGAAGAACCGGTGCCCCTGCAGAAGGGGATCGTCGTCCGCAGCGGCGACACCCGCTTTCATCATCGGTACCAGAATCGCCCCACGGCTCGTACCCAGCGGCCGAAGCTGGATGTGATCGGGCATCTCCCGGACCGAGAAACTGCGTTCTTGGGCGCCGCAAGTCACAGAAATCCTGCACCTTCCGCTACATTGAGCAGCCCCGCCGGGCCTGGACACTATCGGAACTGCAAGCGTGCTTGAACCCCTCGGTCCCGGCCGCTAGGGTGCGCCGCTTTTCCCGGCCCTTCGTCTGCCCTTTGAGAGAACGTCATGGCCTTCATCGCCAGCCGCCTCGGCCGCATCAAGCCGTCCCCGACCATCGCGATGTCCGGACGCGCCCGCGACCTGAAAGCGCAGGGCCGCGACATCATAGCGCTCGCGGCTGGCGAGCCGGATTTCGACACGCCGGAGCACATCCGCCAAGCGGCGATCGAGGCTATCAATAAGGGCGACACGCGCTACACCAATGTCGACGGCACGCCGGCGCTGAAAGCGGCGATCGCGGCCAAGTTCAAGCGCGAGAACAGCCTCGAGTACAAGCCGAGCCAGATCATCGTCGGCACCGGCGGCAAGCAGGTGCTCTACAATGCCTTCATGGCGACGCTCGATCCGGGCGACGAGGTGATCATCCCGGCGCCGTACTGGGTGAGCTACCCGGACATGGTCGAGCTCGCCGAGGGCAAGCCGGTCTTTGTCGCCTGCCCGCAATCGAGCGGCTTCAAGATGAAGCCCGAGGATCTCGAGCGCGCGATCACGCCGAAGACCAAATGGGTTATCCTGAACAGCCCGTCGAACCCGACCGGCGCCGGCTATGCGCGCGACGACATGAAGGGCCTAACCGATGTGCTGAAGCGTCACCCGCATGTCTGGGTGATGACCGACGACATGTACGAGCACCTCGTCTATGACGGCTTCAAGTTCTGCACCCCCGCCGAGGTCGAGCCCGAGCTCTACGACCGCACGCTCACCTGCAACGGCGTTTCCAAGGCCTATTGCATGACCGGCTGGCGCATCGGCTATGCCGGTGGGCCGGAGAAGCTGATCAAGGCGATGGGCGCGATCCAGTCGCAGTCGACCTCGAACCCCTCCTCGATCAGTCAGGCCGCCGCGGTCGCTGCGCTTAACGGGCCGATGGACTTCATCCCGAAACACAACAAGTCGTTCAAGGAGCGCCGCGACCTGGTCATCAGCATGCTGAACCAGGCGAAGGGACTCACCTGCCACCGCCCGGAAGGCGCCTTCTACGTCTATCCCTCCTGCGCCGGCACCATCGGCAAGACGGCTCCGGACGGGCGCAAGATCGGCAACGACACCGATTTCGCCAACTACCTGCTGGATTCCGAGGGTGTTGCCGTGGTGATGGGCGAAGCCTTCGGGCTCGCGCCGCATTTTCGCGTCTCGTACGCGACCTCGACCAAGGAGCTGGAAGACGCTTGCCAGCGCATCCAGAGGGCCTGCGCCGCGTTGCGGTAGTCGAGACGAGAGCGAGAGCCGGCCTAGCGTGCGGCGATGCCGCCATTGCCCCGCGGGCGACGCGTGAGCGGCTGGTTGTCCGTCTCGGTCAGCCAAAAGTAAAGCAGCGCGATCTCGGCATAATTTTCGAACTCGGCCTGGTTCGCCTCGCCCTGGCGAATGCGCCGACGGCCTTCCTCGACGCTCCCGCTCTCGATCAGCATACGGCCCCAATAGATGTATGCGTCGGTCACTCCCGGCTCGACAGCGGTCGCCGCTTGAAAGTGCTTGCCCGCGGCCTGGTAGTCCTTCTGCGACCAGGCGACGACCCCGTTGATCGTATTGGCCGAAGCAAGGAGTGCGGGCTGCAGGCCCTTTCGGCGCGTCTGCAGGATGTGGCGTACGATCATGCCGGCATCGGCATAGCGGTCCTGCTCGACTCTGGTGAAGGCGAGGTTGAGATGCCCGGCCGCCAGATTGGGATCGTCTAGGATAGCCTTCTCGAAGAAGCTTGCCGCCGCTTCCTTGTCCTCCTCCAGCAACGCAACGATGCCTCGGAGGTTATGAAAGCGTCCGCGGATTGGGTTGACCGGGATCGCGACCTGCACGGCGATAGCCTCGTCGAGGACGCGCCGGGCTTTCGGGGTGTCGGGCTCGCCGACCGGAGGATCGAGAAGATAGAGAGCAGTGTGATAGGGATCGAGTCGGGCCGCAGCTTCGATGGCACCTCGCCGGATCAACGATACGGCCGTCTCGCTCTCCCGCGCCTCGAGAGACAGGTAGAAGGTACCTCGCACGCCCGCCTCGCAGACGATCTCGAGGCGTGGCAGCGTCCCCTCTGTCGTGAGCGTCGACAGGATCTTGACCGGATGCAAACCGAAGAGATCCTGGAATGCCGCGGTCGCGTTCCCGAGGCCGACGGACTCGGCAAGAATGGAGACGAAGGTCTTGTCGTGCGAGGACCGCACCTGCGGCGCCTTGACCAGGGACGAGACCGCGAAAACCCCTTCCAACTCTCGGGAGAACACGACCGTCGCGAACTCAGGCTTGACGCCGGCGCTGCCGAGGGTGTCGGAAACGGTGAAGTCCGTACGGACGGTGTTGGCGTTCCAGGCCGCATCGAGGCCAAAGATGCCGAACCCGACGATGAGCGCGTAGATCAAGCTCGTCAGATCCAACATCGCCTGCCCCTTACGCTCGAGACTCAGGCCCGATGCCTCGGCTCGGCCGCCAGTATCGCGCACCCCAGAGCAGAAATACCACGATCGAGGCTTGACCTTCCATCTACTGGAAGCCCCATCTACGGGCCTAGAGGAGATGCCGCATGACCGAGTCCGCCGTCCACCCGACAGCAGTCGCCCCCCGCGAAGTGGTGGTCCCGATCGAGGGCATGACCTGCGCCGGTTGCGTGCGCTCGGTCGAGAAGGCGCTCGCCGGCGTTCCCGGCGTCCGCTCGGCCTCGGCCAATCTGACCAACCAGACCGCGACCGCCACGCTCGCCCGCGAGGTCGCGCCCCAGACGCTCGCCGACGCCGTGCGCAAAGCCGGCTACGGCGTCCCGACCGACGAACTGATAGTCAAGGTGCAAGGCATGACGTGCGCCTCCTGCGTCGGCCGCGTCGAGAAGGCTCTACTCGCGGTACCCGGCGTGCTCGTGGCCGAGGCCAGCCTCGCAACCGAGTCCGCGCGCGTGACGACGCTCGCCGGCACGGCCACGCCGAGCACCCTGGTCTCCGCCATCGATGCGGCGGGCTACAAGGCGCATGTACCGGAAGGCGGAGCGCCGAAGGCAAGATTCGACTTCGAACCGATCCTCGCCGTCATCGGCGTGGTGATGGCGCTGCCCTTCATTCTCGACATGGCGCTGGGATACGGCTTTCCCGCGCGGCTGCAGTTCATCTGGGCGACGCTGATGCAAATCGTGCTCGGCGCCCGCTTCTATGTCGGAGCGTTTCGCGCAGCGCGTGCCCGCACGGCCAACATGGACACGCTGGTCGCGCTTGGCACCACGGCCGCCTGGGGCCTCAGCGTCTGGCTCTGGTCGCAGGGCCATGACACGCACCTCTACTTCGAGGCAGGCGCCGTGGTGATCGCGCTCGTGCTGCTCGGCAAATGGCTCGAGAACCGCGCCAAGCGACGGGCCGGAGACGCCATGGCCGCGCTCGCACGCCTGCAGCCGACGATGGCGCATATCCGCGGCGGCGATGGCACCATCGATCGCCCGGTCGACGAGGTCCGGGCGGGGCAGAGCGTGCTCGTCCGTCCCGGCGAGCGCATCCCGGTCGACGGCATCGTCCGCTCCGGCGAGAGCGACGTCGACGAGGCGCTGTTGACCGGGGAGTCGCGCAGCGTGCGGAAATCGCCCGGCGACACGGTCACCGGCGGCGCGATCAACGGGCTCGGCCTGCTCGAGGTCGAGGCGACGACGGTCGGATCGGCCTCGCGCATCGGCCGCCTGATCCGCCTCGTCGAGCGCGCCCAGGCCTCGAAGGCGCCGATCCAGAGGCTGGTCGACCGCATCGCCAAAGTGTTCGTTCCGGTCGTGCTCGTCATCGCCGCGGCGAGTGCCGTCGGTACCTATGTGGCCACGGGAGACATCACCTCCGCGATGGTCAACGCCGTCTCGGTGCTCGTCATCTCCTGCCCCTGCGCGCTCGGCCTCGCCACGCCGGCCGCGGTCTCGGTCGCCATCGGCGCCGGCGCGCGTGCCGGACTGCTGATCCGCGATGCCGAGGCACTCGACGCGGCACGTCGCATCGACACCGTCGTCTTCGACAAGACCGGCACGCTGACGCTCGGGCGCCCGGTCATCACCGATATCCGGCTGATCGCAGGCACCGAGGTCGAGCTCCTGGCGGTGGCCGGTTCGGCGCAGCTCGGCAGCGAGCATCCGCTGGCGCACGCGGTCGTCGAACGAGCGCGCGCCGACGGCATCGCGCTCACGCCGCCCGAGGAGCTGCGTGTTCGTCCCGGGCTCGGCCTCGAGGCCGAGATGGGCGGCAAGCTCGTCTATATCGGCAGCCGGCGCCTGATGGAGGAGCTCGGCGTCGCGACCTCCGCCCTGGTGAACGAGTCCGCCGAGTTCGAGCGCGAGGGCAAGACCACGATCTGGATTGCAGCCGGTCGGCGGCCGGCGTTGCTCGGCATGATGGCGGCGAGGGACACCGTCCGGGATTCCGCCCGCTCGACGATCGCACTCCTAGCGAAGAAGAGCATCGGCGCCGTCATGCTGACCGGCGACAACCGCCGCGCCGCCGAGGCCATCGCGCGCGAGCTCGGAGAGATCCGTGTCATCGCCGAGGTCATGCCCGAGGGCAAGGTCGAGGAAGTCGAGCGTCTGCGAAAGGTAGGTCATGTCGTCGCGATGGTCGGCGACGGCGTCAACGACGGCCCTGCGCTCGCCGCCGCCGATGTCGGCATCGCGATCGGCGGCGCCACCGAGGTCGCGATGGAGGCCGCCAAGGTCGGGTTGATGCGCCCCGACCTCCGGCTGGTGCCTTCCCTCGTCGATCTGGCGCGCCGCGGGCATGCCAAGATCGTGCAGAACCTGTTCTGGGCCTTCGTCTACAACATGGTCGGCATTCCGCTCGCCGCCATCGGCCTGCTCACCCCGCTCGTCGCCGGCGCCGCCATGGCCTTCTCGTCGGTCAGCGTCGTCGCCAATGCGCTGACCCTGCGGCGCTGGCATCCCCAGGAGCTCGATCGATGATCCCTCTCGCGCTCGCGCTCGCGCTGCTCGCCGCACCAGCGTTCGCTCAGCACAGCCATCACCCCAGAACGCCGGTCCCTAAGGCAGCGCCACATGCGCATGGCGCTCCTGCCGGCGCGCGCAACGCGCCGATGGCAGCGCCGGAGGCGCGTGGCGCGCAGTACCTGCCCTCACGGATGGTCGACGGCGTGCGCGAGTTCGAGCTGAGCACCGGCCTCGTCCGCTGGCACATCCTGCCCAAGGTGATGGTCGACGCGATGGCCTATAACGGCCAGGTGCCGGGACCGACGATCCGCGCCAAGCCCGGCGAGAAGGTCAGGATCAAGGTCGCCAACAAGCTCAATGAGCCAACCTCGGTGCATTGGCACGGGATCGACGTGCCCTTCGACCAGGACGGCGTTCCCGGCATGAGCCAGAAGCCGATCGCGCCGGGTGCCACGCACACCTACGCCTTCACCATTCCCGATACGCCCGGCACCTTCATGTATCACACGCATGTGCATGCGGATCGCCAGCAGGCGCTCGGCCTCTACGGTGCCTTCATCATCGAGGATCCGAAGGCGCCTGCCTATGCGGGCGAGTACCTGATCCAGCTCGGCGAGTGGCGCGTCGATGCCGACGGTAAAGCGCAGCCTGCGATGCAGATGGACGGCATGCTGCCGACGCACTTCACTTTCAACGGCAAGGCATTCCCCCTGATCGAGACGATCAAGGCCAAGGTCGGCGACCGTCTGCTCTTCCGCATCCTCGGCACTGGGCAGTTCATCCACCCGATCCATTTCCACGGCCCGGCCTTCACCATCGTCGCCACCGACGGCCATCCGGTGCCCGAAGCGGCACGCCTGACCAAGGACACCGTGCTGGTGGGTCCGGGTGAGCGCTACGACGTGGTGTGGACGCCGACGCGTCCCGGCCAATGGATGCTCCACTGCCACATCAACCACCACGCGACCAATCATGACGGCGCCGATCACGGCGGCATGATGTTGATCATCGACGTCGCCGGCTAATCGGCGCCCGGCCAGGGCTCGTCGAGATCCGGATCGAAGGGCCAGAGCGGCCGGGTGATGTTCCTGAACGGCAGGCGCGGAAGCTGGCTGTCGACCGGACCGGGCGTGTCGAGTTCGATGATTCGGAAGGCGAAGGGCGTGTAGAATCCGCGGAACTGTCCGGCAGACTTGACGATGACGGTCTTCGCTTCCCGCGGATACATGCCTGACGCCTCGTAGCCCTTGAGATCGAGGGTGATCACCGGTTTTTCGCTCAGCAGGATCTGGATGTATCCCGCGACTTCGATGACGGCACGGCGCCCGGCATCGATATGCATTGGCGGCAGCTCCGATGGATAGGGTCCCTCGGCGAGGCACAGTACGCGCCCCTCAACCGTGACCGGTTCGTAGTATTGCGGCTGGAAAGCAGCGCCGATCGTCAGCGACAGGCGCGCACCGACGCCGGCCTTCTGACAGGTGCGCGTCGCCTCGGGGTCGGTCAGCGTGAGCAGCAGCGGTCCCGGCAGCGGCGGGCGCGCGAGCAGATGCTTCAGCACGACCGTCGAGTCGCCGAAGCTACCGGCCGAGGGCGCATCGGACGCGTCCGACAGCACGAAGGGCCGCTCCGCCTCGGCGCTGGCGACGACGATGTCGATGGCCTCCGCCAACGGAATCCGGTGCGAGCGGAAGCGTTCGCGCATGCTCCAACAGTGGCGCGCGATGCGATCGGCTTCGGCCTGTCCGCGCGCCCGTACCGCCTCGCCATCGACGACGAGGATGATCGACCAGCCGAGCTCCGGCACGTCCATCCAGGGCTGCGGGGCGATCACCGTTGCCGCCAGTACGCTCGGCGCCTTCTCGGCTTCCTTCAGCAGCGCGATGATCTCGGTCATCGGGCCGGTATTGGTGTCGTGCCCCTCGGCCGAGGTCATCATCCTGAGCTTGCGATGGACGAGGATCGGCTTCGCCTCGCCCCGGATCGCCTTGACCAGGATTTCCATCCCGGCCTCGCCAGTCTCCGGATAGTCGACATGCGGGCAGGTCTTGAAGCCGACGACGCCGTCGAGGCCGCGCTCCATCTCGGCTGTGAAGTTCGCATGCATGTCGAAGGTGGCGACGATCGGCATATCTCGCCCGACGACGGCGCGGATGCGCGTGATCAGGTCGCCCTCGGCGTCGCTGATGCTCTTCGTCGCCATCGCGCCGTGCAGCGGCAGGTAGATGCCGTCGATCCGGCCAGCTTCGCGTCGCACGCCAGCCAGGATGCGATCGCGCATGTAGTGGTAGGCCTCGTCCTCGAGGACAGGCCCGGCGCCGCCGAAGGTGATGAACACAGGCACCAGGTCGACGCCGTGTCTCTCCGCAACGCGGCGCGCGCCGGAAATCTCGTCGCCATGGCTGGTGGCGAAGACCCCCTCACCCTCGGCGAGCCGACGCGTGCGGAAGATCTCCAGCGTGCCGGTGCCGGCCGTGAAGCTGTTGACCTCGTACTGCATGCCGGCGACGAGAACCCGAGGCCGGTTCGCGCCGCGCATCGGATCGATCAGTACCCGGCGTCGAGGTCGACGAGGTTCTTCAGCTTCCTGCCGCCGAGGTAGCGCTTGATGTTGTCGGCAAAGATGTCGAGGCCGCGATCGACATAGACCGAGCCGTCATCGACGCCCGCATGCGGGCTGACGATCAGGTTCGGCACGTCCCAGAGCGGCGAGTCGGACGGCAGCGGCTCCGGATCGAACACGTCGCAGACTGCGCCCGCGAGCGTGCCGGCGCGCAGCCGCTCGGCCATGGCGCCGTAGTCCATGACCCGAGCACGGCCGAGATTGACGACGCCGCAATGGTTCGGAAGCAGATTGATCAAAGCGCGGTCGATCAGGTTCTCGGTGCCCTTGGTGATCGGCAGCGTCACCACGAAGAAATCGGCCCTGGGCAGGACCTTGGCCATGTCCTTCGCCTTCACGACGCGGTCGAAGCCCGGCACCTTCTTGCCGGTCGTGTTGATGCCGATCACCGGCATCTTGTGGCGCTTCGCCTGCACGGCCACCGCCTGGCCGAGGCCGCCGGTACCGGCGACGACGACGGTCTTCCCCTCGATCGGGGTGGTGAAGACCGGCTTCCACTTCTTCTCGCGCTGACTGCCGACGAAGTTCTGCACGGCATGGTTAAGGATCAGCATGCAGGTCAGGCCGAACTCGCCGCCCTTCGGCCCGTGCAGGCCCGAGGCGTTGGTCAGCTTGAAGCTGCGGTCGAGCTTCGGCGCCAGCTTCTCGACGCCGGCGTTCAGCGACTGGATCCATTTGAGCTTCGGCGCATCGGCCTTGAGCGTCAGCGGATCGAAGGCGACGCCGAGGACGATCTCGGCCTCGGCAAGATCCTTCGGCTTGAGGCCATAGCGGATGTCGACTCGGTCGAAGACGCCGGGATGGCGCTTGGCGGCGGCCTTGATCCGCGTCGGCGTAATCGCATGGGCCGGTCCCGTATCGGGCTTGTCGGCAACGTAGACGAGTGGACGACTCGCTTTCTTGGCCATGTCCGTGTCCTTCCCCCTTGAATTCGGCGGCGCACCTTATACTGGGTTGCAAGCGGATTGAACCTATTCAGCATCGGCTGCGACGGACGGGAAAGGGAAGGGATGGCCGAAGGTGGACCGGGGAAACGGGTGGCCGAGGCCGACCTGCGTCACCTCGTGGAGAAGGTGGCGGGAGGCGATCATGTCGCGTTCCGCTGGCTGTTCCGTCGTTTCCAGCGTCCTGTTCATGCCTACCTCTCGCGTCTGGTCCGCTTACCTCACATTGCCGATGAGCTGGTGAATGAGACGATGCTCGAATTGTGGCGGGGAGCGAGTCGCTTCGGCGGTCGGTCGACCGTCTCGACTTGGCTCTTCGGCATCGCCCGTCACAAAGCGATCGACCATCTCCGCCGTATGCGCAACGGCGATCTCGGCGAGGAGACGATCGCCAACATGCCGGACCCTGCGCCGACGCCCGAGGACAGCGTCAGCAAGTCTTCCGTTTCCGAACTGGTCGGCTGCCTCATGAACCAGCTCAGCGTCGAACACCGCGAGGTCCTGCACCTCGCCTATCGCGAGGAGCTGTCGGTCGACGAGATCGCCAGCGTCGTCGACTGCCCGGTCAATACGGTCAAGACGCGCATGTTCTATGCGCGCAAGCGTCTCAAGACGCTGCTTGCCGAGTCAGGCGTGGAGGAAGCTTAAGAAATGACAAGCCAGGTCGACATTCCTGAAGAAGAGCTGCTGCTGCCCTGGTACGTGTCCGGCCAGCTGACCCAGGAAGAGCGCGCGCGGGTGGAACGCGCCTTGTCGGAGTCTCCGGCTCTCCGTCGCGCCCTCGCCGAGGAAAGGCGCCTGCAGGTGGCGGTCGCGACCGCGCCCCTGCCCGAGCCCCCAGCGACCAATCCGGATGTCCTCCTCGGCCGGGCCGCGGCGGCGGTATCCCCACCTCCAGGCTGGCTCAAGCCCGCCCTCGCCGCCGCGGTCCTTCTCGCCGTCGTCGAGGGTGCGGCGCTGATCTGGCTCGCCCCGGGCGCCGTATACCGTACGGCTTCGGCCCCGGCGCCGAAGATTGTTGTTGAACAGACCCGGTACGCCGTGCAATTCGTCGAGGACGCCTCAGTTGCGGCGATCCGGGCGGCCCTGGCGGAAGCGGAGCTCGGGATCGTGCGCGGTCCGTTGCCGGACGGAGCGTATATCCTGGAGACCGCCCAGGGCGATCAGGCCTTCGACAGGCTGAGGCGAAGCGGTGTCATTCGGACGATCGCGCGAACCGACTAACGGAGGCTGCAACTGCGCTGGGTGGGCCTGATCTGCGTCGTGGTGGCGGCGTTGGGCTCAGGGGAGGCCAAGGCCGAGGGTGTCGACGCGCGTCCCACCGACGCCATGCAGATCAATGGAGCGCCGCGCCTCGCCGCTCCGGCGCCCGTGCGGCCGCCATCCCGTCCCGATCTGCCGCCAGCCCCGCGCGCCACACCGATCACACCGACCATCCCGGCGGTGCCCAGCACGCCCCCACCGAACGCCAGCTTGCCGCGTCCGGCGCCAGTTCCATCCCCATTCTTCGTCCCAATCAAACCGCCACCGCTCGGCGAAGCTACCTCCGGCGGCGACACCGCCGAACCGGGTCATCGCGACGTCCGCCGCAAGAGGCGCGAGCACAGCGACGGCGACAGGCACCAGTCCCGCCGCGAGAGATGGGAAGCGCGCAAGGCGCGCGGCGATGGACCGAAGAAGGGCGGCCGCGGCGATCCCGTGCCCCCGCCGAGCGTCGGCGGCGACCGGCCGGTGACTTCCGCGCCCGATACGTCTGCACCGAGTCCGGCCACGACCGCAACGACGACCGCGTCTCCCAAGGTTTCGGCCTCAACCAAGGCCGCCGATCTCGCCCCCATCGTCCAGCCGGTCATGCCGCGGCCCAGCGCGCCTTCGGCGGCGATGCTCGGCCTGACCACGCGGGAGATGGTGGTGAACCAGCTCGTTGCCATCGTTCCGATCAGCGGCGCCGACCTCGCCAAGGATTACGGCTTGGCCGTCGACGACGAGGCCACCATCCGCTCGCTCGGCGTCCGCTTGGTCACTTTCACCGTGATCCGGCCACGCGGTCTCGGCGACATCATCGACCAGATGGGGCTCGACTCCCGTGTGCAGGGCGCGCAGCCGAACTTCCGCTACCGCACCTCCTCCTCGGCGACCGCCGGGGCCTATCCGCAGAACCGCCTTCGCATCGAGCCGGCCCTTGGTATGGCCTTCGGGGCCGGAGTCACTGTCGCGCTTATCGACACGCGTGTCGCCGAGCTGTCCACCCTTGTCGGCCATGTCGCGGAGCGAGTCAGCGTCATCTCCAATGGCGGGCGCGGACGTCACGGCACGGCTCTTGCCGGCCTGATCGCCGATGTCGCACCGGCTGCCCGCCTTCTGTCGATCGAAGCCTTTGCCGACGATCCGAGCGATCCCGATACAGGAGTCTCGACCACGCTGAACCTGGCGCGAGCGCTGGACGCCGCGATCGACCGCAAGGTCGACGTGATCAACCTTAGCGTCGCCGGCCCGCGCGATCCGCTGATCGGGCGCCTCATTCGCCAGGCGCTGTCGAAGGGCATCGTTGTCGTTGCCGCCGCCGGCAATGACGGACCCGACGCCCCGGCCCGCTTCCCGGCAGCGTATGACGGCGTCGTCGCGGTTACCGCGACCGACTCGCGGGACCGGCCATACGCCGCCGGCGCACAAGGCCCGCATGTCGCGGTCGCCGCGCCGGGCGTCGATGTCCGCGCCACCGTCGCCGAGGGTGTCGTCGGCTACGTCACCGGCACCTCCGTCGCCGCGGCGCAAGTCTCCGGCGTCGCCGCGCTCCTGCGCGAGCGCGCCCCGCGGCTAGGCTCCCGCGAGGCACGCCGTCTTCTCAAGGAGACCGCGAGCCCGCTTGCCGAGGGTCCGGGCATGGTCGACGCCCTCGCCGCGGTCTCCAAGGCGACGGCCTTCGCCGGCCGCTGACGAATTTCTCGATGGGCGATTGAACCGAACGCCGGCTCCCTGCGACCTACAGTCAAAGGCGTTCGTTCTCCATCCGGTCCCCCCGAGGGTGAACGACCGTTCTTTGGGATCTTCGGATCCTTAACTCCGCGGGGCGGCGCCGAGGCGCATCAGACGGCGCCGTTCCCCTTTCCTTTCGTCGATGTCTGCCGGCCGCCTTCGCCCCTTGGCCAATGCGCTATGCTTTGCCTATGAGCGCAGCAGACGAAGCCCTGGACCTCTCGCAGCTTCTCGCCGCCTTTGGCGAGATCGATGACGATGTGCGCGAGATGATGCAGATCTTCATCGAGACCACGGAGCCGATGCTCGGCGAACTCGCGGAGAAGATCGCCGCCCGCGACCAGCCGGGTGTCGAGGACCTCGCCCATTCGGCGAAAGGTGCGGCGCGGAGCGCCGGCGCGCGCGCCATGGCCACGGCCTGCGAAGCCGTGGAGAAGGCTGCCGAAGCCGGCGACTGGGCCGGATAACGTACAGAATCTTTCGCACTTTCGGGAATGGTGGCTTCTTCTAGAGTGAAGGAGCAAACGATGAGCAGTGAGACTGCGATGGGCCAGGTGATCCAGATCGACGAGGCTCGGATCAGGGATCATCTGGGAGAGATGGTGCGCGGCACGGTCGAGGAGACGCTGAATGCACTCCTTGCGTCTGAGGCCGACCGTCTGTGCGGTGCGGGTCGCTATGAGCGCAGCGAAGCGCGGCAGGACAGGCGAGCCGGCAGCTACGATCGGACGCTGCAGACCAAGGCGGGAGACGTCAATCTCAAGATACCG
>Ga0194132_10003661_pt1 | contig 27034 bp, 26 predicted proteins | sample TA2KigOf80mmetaG_FD_148612 | JGI IMG/M metagenome (GOLD analysis project Ga0194132, IMG submission 148612) | Freshwater microbial communities from Lake Tanganyika, Tanzania - TA2015054 Kigoma Offshore 80m | ecosystem: Environmental > Aquatic > Freshwater > Lake | place: Tanzania: Lake... | reverse complement strand
TCGGCGAAATCTGCTTCCGCTTCAACCACCGCGACGAGGACCTTTACCCGCTGCTGCAAAGGCTTTTACGATCAACTCCACTCAACGAAATCGACAAAATCCTGGTCCGAAATCGTTAGGGATTACCAACATTTAAAGCCGCGTGGCTCCGTGGAGCTGCGCGATGCCGCAGCTCAGCGAACGATGGCGGTGACCGCCGAAGCCGGCCGCTCGGATCTTCCGCGCCATCGTCTCGGGATCGGGAAAGCGGCGAATGCTCTCGGCGAGATAGACATAGGCATCGCGATCGCCTGCGACCTTCTCGCCGAGCCAGGGCAGCACCGAGAAGGAGTAGGTCTCGTAAAGATCGTTCAGGCCCGCGGCAACGCGCGGCGCGAATTCGAGGGCGACGAAGCGGCCGCCCGGCTTGAGCACACGGCACGCCTCGGCCAGCGCGCGGTCGAGATGCGTCACGTTCCGAAGCCCGAAGGCGACCGTGTAGACATCGAAAGTCCGATCCGGCAGCGGCAACGCCTCGGCATTGCCCGCGACCCACTCGATCCCGGCGAGAGATCCCCGATCGATGCTGCGCGCGCGCCCTTCCGCGAGCATGGCCGGCGTCAGATCGACCACGGTCACGCTTCCTGCGCCCGCTGCCATCGCAGCGCGCGCGATGTCACCGGTGCCGCCGGCCACGTCGACGACTCTTGAGCCCGGCTTGAGACGAAGCCACTCGACCATCTCCGCCTTCCACAGGCGGTGAATGCCGAGGCTCATCAGATCGTTCATCAGGTCGTAGCGGCCGGCGACCTGGGTGAACAGGTCCTGGACCAGCCCGGCCTTCTCCTCCGCCGGGACCTCGCGGTAGCCGAAAGACGCTGTGGTCGACATGGCCGGACCATAGCGGCGGCGGCCCGCCTCCGCTACCTTCCGGGGATGCCTGAGCTTCCCGAGGTCGAGACCGTGCGCCGCGGACTGGTCCTGGCGCTGGAAGGAAAACGCCTTTCCCGTGTCGAGGTCCGCCGGCCGGATCTCCGTCGCCCGTTCCCCGATCGCTTCGCCGAGCGCCTGAGGGGGAGGCGCATCCGTACGCTGCGCCGGCGCGCCAAGTACCTGCTGCTCGGCCTCGACTCCGGCGAGGACTGGCTGATCCATCTCGGCATGTCGGGACGGATGCTGGTCGGCCAGGGCTGGCCGAACGACCTCGACACGCACGATCACGTCGTGTTCGGCGCCGAGGACGGCACCGTCGTCCGCTTCAACGATGCGCGGCGCTTCGGCGTCATGGACCTGATGGCGGCAAGCGAGACCGAAGCGCATCCCTTGCTCGCCGGCATCGGCCCCGAGCCGCTCGATCCCGCCTTCGACGGTCCGGCGCTGGCGAAACGGCTGGCCGGCAAGGCCGCCCCGATCAAGGCGGCGCTGCTCGATCAGAGGGTCGTAGCAGGCATCGGCAACATCTATGCGAGCGAGGCTCTGTTCCGGGCCAGGATCTCGCCAACCCGCAAATCGGGCACCGTGCAGGGCGAGAGGGCCGATAAGCTCGCGACATCGATCAAGCGCGTACTCAGCGATGCGATCGAGGCCGGCGGATCGAGCCTGCGCGACCATCGCCAGACCTCGGGCGAGCTGGGCTACTTCCAGCACAGCTTCGCTGTCTATGGCCGCGAAGGCGAGCGCTGCCCGGCCTGCCGCTCGAAGACCGGCATCCGCGCCCTGGTGCAGTCGGGCCGCTCGACCTTCTATTGCGCCAAATGCCAGCGCTGACCTAAACAGACGCCCCCAAGCTTCGAGGTAGACCCATGGCTTTCGAGAACATCCTGGTCGAGAAGACCGGCGGCGTCGCCGTCATCCGCCTCAACCGGCCGAAGGCGATGAATGCGCTGAACGGCCAGCTGATGGCCGAGCTGGCCCAGGCGCTGGCCGAGCTGGAGGCCGACGACGCCGTCCGCTGCCTGGTCATCACCGGCAACGAAAAGGCATTCGCGGCCGGCGCCGACATCAAGGAAATGAAGGACCGCTCCTTCATGGACGTCTACAAGACGGACTTCATCACCTCGACCTGGGAGCAGGTGACCAAGATCCGCAAGCCCGCGATCGCCGCGGTGTCCGGCTATGCGCTCGGCGGCGGATGCGAGCTGGCGATGATGTGCGATTTCATCATCGCCGCCGACAATGCCCGCTTCGGCCAGCCGGAGATCACAATCGGCACCATTCCCGGCTCGGGCGGGACCCAGCGGCTGACCCGCTTCGTCGGCAAGTCGAAGGCGATGGAGATGTGCCTGACCGGCAGGATGATGGACGCCGCCGAGGCCGAGCGCGCCGGCCTGGTGAGCCGCGTCGTCCCCGTCGCCGACCTCATGGCCGAGACGATGAAGGCGGCGGAGAAGATCGCCTCCCTCTCGCTGCCGGCGGTCATGATGGCCAAGGAAGCGGTCAACCGGGCCTATGAGACGACCATGGCGGAGGGTGTGCGCTTCGAGCGCCGCCTGTTCCACGCCACCTTCGGGACCGAGGACCAGAAGGAAGGCATGAGCGCCTTCGCCGAAAAGCGCCCGCCGAACTTCAAGGACCGCTAGGATTTCAGCCCGGCGGCGTGCTTGACGGGGGGATTCCGGGCTCCTATAACGCCGCCTCTTCCGAGTACCCCGGTTTTCAAGGTTTCAAGCGATGGCGAATACCAAGTCGGCCGAGAAGGCTGCGCGCAAGACGCAGCGGCGTTATGTGATAAACCGCGCGCGGACGAGTCGCGTGCGCACTTACGTAAAGAAAGTCGAGGATGCCATCGCCTCGGGAGATAAGGCGGCCGCTCAGGCTGCCCTGAAGGAAGCGCAGCCCGTGCTGCAGTCCGGCGTGAACAAGGGCACGGTTCATAAGAACACGATCGCTCGCAAGATCTCGCGCCTGTCCAAGCGCATCAAGGCGCTCGGCTAGACTCTTCTACTGTCGTCTCGTCGTCGTCGATCAAGCTGCGACGTTCGCGTTCCGGAATTGCAGACGTATTGTGTCGCGAGATGCATGTGGCCGAGGCGCCACGCGGCGAAAAATCTGTCGTTCTGTTTTCGGACATGTTGCCTTGGCTGATCACGATGGCTAATGTTGCATGTCAACGAACAACGGGAGGCCGACAACTTGTTTTTAGGGCCAAAACCAAGTTAACCTCCCAATCAAGCAACTAATTCGCCGGGCCTATTCAGTAATGAAGTTGTCATGGGGCATGGCTCTTCTTGGGCCGGCGAGATCGGTATTTTGAAACCTAGGCAATCCACGGGTTTCAACGCGAAGTAAAGGCTTCTGTCGCGGGGGCAGTAAAGCGTGGCGCAATCGGTCGGAGCCAAGGCGGGCCAAGGGGCGAGCCCAGCGTCGGGGCATGAGCCGCGCGAGTGGACGAAGGTCCGCGAGCGGCTGCGCACCGAGTATGGCGAAGGCACCTACCGCAGCTGGTTCAAGCTGATCTCTTACGGCGACACGCGTTCGGGCGCGATGATCTTTTCCGTGCCGACGCGCTTCATGCGCGACTGGATCCGCAGCAACTACGCCGATCGCATCCTGGCGCTGCTCGCCGCCGAGAACGCCGAGATCAAGGCCGTCGACTTCGTCGTGGGCAAGGTCGCACCCGCGCTCCCGACGCAGGCCCCGGTGCCGCCGCCGGCCCCGGCGCGGGGCGCGATCGCGCGGCCAAGCGTGCCGGTCCGCAGCGGCGAAGCCGCCGAGAGCCCGGAGCCGCAGCCCGTTTCCGACCGCCTCGACCCGGCAACCGGCCTCGATCCGCGCTTCACTTTCCAGAATTTCGTCGTCGGCAAGCCGAACGAGCTCGCCTTCCATGCGGCCAAGCGCGTCGCCGAGTCGACTGCAGTTCCGTTCAACCCCCTGTTCCTCTACGGCGGCGTGGGCCTCGGCAAGACGCATCTGATGCATGCGATCGCCTGGGCGATCCTCGATCGGCATCCTTCCCGGCGCGTTCTCTATCTTTCCGCCGAGAAGTTCATGTACCAGTTCATCCGGGCTCTTCGGTACAAGGACACCATGGCGTTCAAGGAGCAGTTCCGCTCCGTCGACGTCCTGATGATCGACGACGTGCAGTTCATCTCGGGGAAAGACTCCACGCAGGAGGAGTTTTTCCACACCTTCAACGCGCTGGTGGACCAGAACCGCCAGGTCGTCATCTCCGCCGACAAGTCGCCTTCCGATCTCGAAGGCCTCGAGGAGCGGCTGCGCTCGCGTCTCGGCTGGGGGCTGGTCGCCGACCTGCATCCGACGACCTACGAGCTCCGCCTGGGCATCCTGCAATCCAAGGCCGAGAACCAGGGCGTGCGCGTGCCATCGAAGGTTCTGGAATTCCTCGCGCACAAGATCACCTCGAACGTCCGCGAGCTCGAAGGTGCGCTGACCCGCATCATCGCGCATGCGACGCTGGTCGGCCGCGAGATCTCGCTCGAGTCGACCCAGGAGCTGCTGAGGGACCTGCTGCGTGCCAATGACCGCCGGGTCACCATCGAGGAGATCCAGAAGCGCGTCGCCGAGCACTTCAATATCCGCGTCGCCGACATGCATTCGGCCCGTCGTGCCCGCGCCGTCGCGCGGCCGCGCCAGGTCGCGATGTATCTCGCCAAGCAGCTGACCCAGCGCTCGCTGCCGGAGATCGGCCGCAAGTTCGGCGGACGCGACCACACGACGGTCATGCATGCGGTCAAGAAGGTCGAGGAGCTGCGCCAGATCGATCGCGGCTTCGCCGAGAGCGTCGAGCTCCTGAGACGCATGCTCGAAACCTGAGAGTTTGTTCGGGGGTGGACGTGGCCCGAGCGGGCGGTTCCGAAAGGAGCCGCCCGTCCTTTTTCAAGGGTTGCGTCGCGTCGATCTCGACCCATGTCTGAAATAGGACTGCAGAATGGAGCATCGACATGACGCACTACCACGCCGTCGTCTGGCTCGATCACGCACGGGCCCGCATTCACCAGTTCAATGCTGACGACGTGGAGAGCACGACGATATTTGCAAACGGGCCGAACACGCTGCGCCAGGAACACAGCCACGATCCCGGCCCCCGCACCGGCAAGAAGACGGCAGAGGACCGCCGCTACTACGAGGCCATTGTGAAGGCGCTCGAGCCGGCGCAGGTTTGGCTCGTATTGGGTCCGAGCCTCGCCAAGAAGGAGCTGGCACGCCACATCGAGGAGCAGGTGCCCCGCCTTCGAGAGCGCATTGCCGCGATCGAGACCGCCGAACATCCCTCGGACGAGGAGCTCGTCGAGCGGGCGCGCGCCTTCTTCCGCGCCCACGACCGCATGACGCCTCAGACCGGCGAGGCCGGCCAGCAGATCAAGAAGGCCTCCTGACGGCCTCCTGGAAGTCGTCCCAGAGCGCCTGGGTGACCTTGCCGGGCGTGAACCGGTACCTGTCGATCTCGCTGACCGGCGTGATCTCGGCGGCGGAGCCGGTCAAGAAGCACTCGGTCGCCTTCGACATCTCCTCCGGCATGATCGCGCGCTCGATCACCTTGAGTTGACGCCCGCGGGCAAGATCGATGACGGTGCGCCGCGTGATTCCGTCGAGGAAGCAGTCGGCCTTCGGCGTGTGGATCTCTCCATTGATGACGAAGAACACGTTGGCGCCGGTCGCCTCCGCGATCTGGCCGCGATAATCCAGCATCAGCGCGTCCTGGAAGCCGCTCCGCTCGGCCTCATGCTTCGAGATCGTGCAGATCATGTAGAGACCCGCGGCCTTGCTCGCGGTCGGCGCGGTATCCGGTGCCGGGCGACGGTACTTCGCCATGCAGAGCCGGATGCCCTTCGCGCGAAGTTCGGGCGAGAAATAGGACGGCCACGCCCAGGCGGCGACCGCCAGGTGGATCCTGTTGGCCTGAGCGGCTACGCCCATCATCTCCGAGCCGCGCCAGGCGATCGGACGGAGATAGCCGTCGGTCAGGTTGTTGGCCTCCAACGTATCGGCCTTCGCCCGGTCGATCTGCTCGACCGTCCAGGGGATCTCGAAATCGAGGATCTCCGCCGACCTCTTCAGGCGCTCCGAATGCTCGCGCGACTTGAAGACGCGGCCCGAATAGGCGCGCTCGCCCTCGAAGACCGCTGAGGCGTAGTGCATCGCATGGGTGAGTAGGTGAACCTTGGCGTCCCGCCACGGCATCAGCTTGCCGTCGAACCAGATCTGTCCGTCGCGATCGTCGAAGGGGATGAGTTGAGGCGCCGCCGTAGACATCGCATCACCTTTGGGTCAGAAAGTTGCGTGGGAGTGCCTCGACCGATACCACCCGATACCGGAATATGTCAACATGGCTGACGTAATTTCCCCAGCGAAACTGGCCCCGAACCCGCTTTTCCTGCGGGACGAGGAGCTGCGCCAGGGGATCGAGCTTCTGTTCTACGCGTACCGCGATTTCACCGGAGAGCCGGACGCGATCCTCGCCAAGCTCGGCCTCGGGCGCGCGCATCACCGCGCGATCTACTTCGTCGGACGCCATGCCGGCATCACCGTCTCGGAGCTGCTGGCGATCCTCAAGATCACCAAGCAGAGCCTGTCGCGCGTGCTGAGCCAGCTCGTGCTCGAGGGCTACATCCATCAGCGCCCGGGCAAGCGCGACCGCCGCCAGCGCCTGCTCGAGCTGACCGAGAAGGGCAAGGAGCTGGAACGCCAGCTCACCCGCACGCAGCGCGAGCGCATCGCGCGGGCGTATCGGGAGGCAGGCGCCGAGGCCGTCGCCGGATACCGCAAGGTGCTGCTCGGCCTCATCGACGAGACCGAGCGCCGCAAGATCCTGGCGCGTCTCGACAGCGCCGGAAAAGGGGCTGCCTGAGCGCCGCTAGGCGACCTCTATTTCCGCCGGGCTGCTGACTTTGGTTAGCGTCTCAGGCGCCGGCAGGGGCGCTGCCAGCAGCGCCGCAATGTCGAGAATGCCGCTGCCGTAAATGGCCTCCCAGCCATCCGTCGGCTTCGTCGCCGTGGCGCATACCAGCGTCCGAAAAGCCTCGACGGTTCGCCAGCCGGCGTAAGGCGCGAGTGTGTCGCCGTGATAGGCCAGCCACAGCGCCGCAGCGCCGGAGACGTGCACGGTTGCGTAGGAGGTGCCGTCGCCATCCAGCCCGGAATATCCGTAGACGAGCCCTTGCGGCGTCACCGTGACGGTGGCGCGGTGCACGGATTCGGCCGGTGCCGAGATATCGACCGTCGCTCCGCGGCTGGCGCCGCTCCAGTATTTCCGCTCATGCGTGACGCCGCCGACGCCAATCGCGCGAGAGTAGCGTCCGGGAAAGGTGACCTCGCTCGTGACGTTCCCGGCCGCGGCGACGATGATGACGCCGGCTTCATAGGCCAGGTCGACCGCACGTCCGACGGTACGCGGCGGAAAGCACGGGTCGCCCAGGCTGATGCTGAGCACACGGCAACCCTTGTTGCGCCACGCATCCTCGATAGCGAGATCGAGGCGGTTGCGGTTCCAGAGCGTGTCGATTACGACGAAGTTGGTCACGCGGTAGGGAACGACCGTCAACTGCGGCGCCACGCCGGAAAAGACGCCGGGCTCGTAGCCGGCGAGCACGCTCATGGTGCGGGTGCCGTGTCCCGGCGTCCCCTCGGGCTTCAGGAGATCCCGCGGCGAGCCGCCGCCATCGAAGAAGTTGAGCCCCTCCTCCGCGAGCACGCTCGGGCTCCGCCCGTCGACCCAGGGACCGAACGCCGGATGTTCCGTGTAGCCCGTATCGATGTGCCCGACACGAACCCGTCGCCACGGCGCCGCAGCGAGCCCGCCAGGGAACATCGCCCACGCGTCCGGCGCGCGGACCATGTCGATGTTCCAGCTCGTGGGCAGCGAGATGGGCGTCGGCGGCGATGCGCGATGCGCCAGCCCGCCCTCGCTCATCGCCGCTATCATCTCGTCGGCCGACAGCGCCCGCCAGCCCCGTACGCCCCGGATGGCGAGCAGACGACGCGAGATTTCGGCGTCGCTGCCGATCAGCCGCAAACGCTTGCCGACATGCCGCGCCAGCGCATAGCCGGTCCCGCCGACATGCGTCAGCGGAGACCCGCCTTCTCCGTTGACGAAGGGCGCAAGGCCTCGCGCCACCTCCGGCAACAGAGCGGCGTCGGGAATGTCGAGCAGGACGAAGGACGGGTTCGGCCGAACGGGCTCGGGCATCACGGCCTCCAGAAGGGCGCCGCCGATTGTCCTCCGCCGGATGAAGAGGAGGTCGCCGCCGGCGCGGTCGACTGCGCATTCTGCGTCGCGGCCGCGACGCGCGCGGCGACGGCCTCCTTGCCGAAGCCGAGCACGCCCTGGAAAAGAACCATCGCGCCCTTGCTGCCGCCCGCGATCAGGCCTGCCGTGATGATCGCGCCGGCGGAGAAGGCATCGCTCCACTCCCGCGAGAACATGGCGGCGATCAGGTCGAACTTCGCATAGCCGACAATCCACCATGAGACCAGGAAGGCGATCGGCGCCCGCAAACGGAACCGGGTCAGCCGCCCCTCGATGGGCGTCCATTCGAACGGCACGGCGAGCGCGCGTTCGAGGATCAGCGACAGAAGCATCACCACCGCAAGGAGGCCGAGCAGGTTCTGGAAATACCCTGTGCTGAGAAAGCTACCACCCATCGCGCCCTCCCCCTCAATCCCCGCATCAACGCTATGAAGCGCCGGACGGGATGTCAATTTAGGGTGGCACATCCCGCCGGATGGCGTCCCTGCGTGCCCGCGGCGGCTGCTATATAGTCGGCTTCGATGTCCGACCCGACCCCTGACATCCTCGTCGTCGACGACGACAGGCGGCTCGCGCAGCTGATCCGCCGCTATCTCGGCGACAACGGCTTCCGCGTCACCGTCGCCGGCAGCGCCGAGGAGGCGAAGGGCCTCCTCGGCGCGCTCGCCTTCGATCTCCTGGTGCTCGATGTGATGATGCCCGGCCTCTCAGGCGTCGAGCTGACGCGCGAGCTCCGGAAGAACAACGACGTTCCGATCCTGCTCCTGACGGCGATGGGCGAGCCCGAGAACCGCATCGCTGGCCTCGAGAGTGGCGCCGACGACTACCTGACCAAGCCCTTCGAGCCGCGCGAGCTGGTGCTGCGCCTCAACTCGATCCTGCGCCGGCGGCCGAAGTCGGCCGAAGCCGCGGCGGTGGCCGGGCTTCGCTTCGGCCCCTTCCGCTTCGACGCTGATCGCGGCGAGCTCTGGAAGGGCGACGAGCCGGTCAAGCTCGCCTCGGCCGAAATCAGCCTGCTCCGCGCCTTCACCAAGCGTCCGAACGAGGCCGTCGATCGGCTCGAGCTGATCGAAGGGGCTGCCGATCTCGGTCCTCGCACCGTCGACGTGCAGATCACGCGGCTTCGGCGCAAGATAGAGATAGATCCCAAGTTCCCGCGCCATCTACAAACCGTGCGCGGCAAGGGCTATCTGTTCAGGGCCGACTGAGCGGGAGGCTGCCTCCTAGATGAAGCTGAAGCGACTCCTCCCCTTGAGCCTGTTCGGACGGGCTCTGATGATCATGGTGACGCCTTTAGTCATCGTGCAGCTGGTCGCCGCCTGGGTTTTCTACGACCGCCACTGGGAGACCGTGTCGCGCCGCATGGCGACTGCGATCGCCGGCGAGGTCGCCTTCCTGATCGAGATGCATGAGCGGCCGGAGCGCAACCCAGCGGACTGGGAGCTGACCGCGGCCGCCCAGCGTCACTTCGACCTGCAGGTCGAGTTTGAGATCGACGGGCGTTTCGACGATCAGGCGGCGGAGGCGAGCAGCGAAGAGAAGACCATCCTGACCGGCGCGCTGGCCGAGCGCTTGCGCCGACCCTTCATCGTCGACACCGAAACGCGGCCGCGCGACGTCGAGATTCAGGTCCAGCTCGAAGACGGCGTGATGACGGTGATCGCGCCGCGCAAGCGCCTCTACACCTCGACCGCGATCCTGTTCCTGATGTGGATGATAGGTACCTCGCTGGTCACCGCGGTGATCGCGATCCACTTCCTGCGTCGCCAGATCCGGCCCATCCTGAAGCTCGCTCACGCCGCCGACAGCTTCGGCCGCGGCATCGACGTGCCCGACTATCGCCCGGAGGGCGCGGCGGAAGTACGCCAGGCGGCGCGCGCCTTCCTCCTGATGCGCGAACGGCTCAGCCGCCAGATCACGCAGCGGACCGAGATGCTGGCCGGCGTCTCGCACGACCTGCGCACGCCGCTCACCCGCATGCGCCTCGAACTCGCCATGCTCGGTGACAATCAGGACGCCAAGGGCATGGCCGACGACATTGCCGAGATGGAGCGGATGATCGAGGGCTATCTCGCCTTCGCCCGCGGCGAGGGCTCGGAGACCCCGACACCGACGGGCCTGGGCAGCCTCGTCGCCGAGGTCGTCGACGGCGCGCGCCGCTCGACCCAGGGCGTCAACATCACGCTCGACGCCGAGGCCGACACCACGCTCACCATTCCGGTTCGCCCCAACGCCTTCAAGCGCTGCCTTGCCAATCTCGTCGGCAATGCCTGCCGGCACGGCCGCAATGTCGTCGTCTCGGCGCACCGCCTCGCCGACTCGATCGAGATCCTCGTCGATGATGACGGGCCCGGCATACCGGCGCAAAGCCGCGAGGAAGTCTTCCGTCCCTTCTTCCGGCTCGACCGCTCGCGCAATCCGAAGACCGGCGGCACCGGCCTCGGCCTCACCATCGCGCGCGACGTCGCCCGCGGCCATGGCGGCGACGTGATCCTGGAGGCGGCACCGACCGGCGGCTTGCGAGCGCGCGTGACGGTGCCGGTCTAGGAGCGCAAATGGCCCTCGCAGTATTTCGGACCCGAGGAAGGGAAGAATCTCGGGGTGGTAATGGAGATTCTGGAACGGAAGCTCGACTCCTCCGACAAAATCGTGCCGGTGGCTATTCCTTAGGACTCACCACTTCCGGCTTTCGAAGAGAAGCTTGTCCGCCGCCTCGGCATCGAGCGGCGGGGCAAACAGGTAACCCTGCGCGTATTCGCAATCGAGCGCGCGGAGCTGGGCCAGCTGCTCGATCGTCTCCACGCCCTCCGCGACCACATCCATCTTCAGGTTATGCGCGAGCAGCAGGATGGCACGGACGATCTCGAGCTTGGAGCGCTCATGACTCATGCCGGAGACGAAGGCCTTGTCGATCTTGAGCGTGTCGAAGGGCAGCGCATGCAGATAGCTCAGAGACGAATAGCCGGTGCCGAAATCGTCGAGCGAGACACCGATGCCCGCCGCCTTGAGCTGGGTGAGGATGTGCGCGGCGCGCGTCGCGTTCTGCATTAGCGCGGTCTCGGTCAGCTCGAGCTTGAGCTTTCCCGGGCGCCAGCCCGACCGCGCCAGGGTTTCGACGATCTCGGTCACGAGGTCGATCTGGTTGAACTGCCGGATCGACAGGTTGACGCTGACCGTGAGCGGCGGCTCCGACGGATACCTGCCTTGCCAGTTCCGCATGCAGCGGCAGGCCTCCTCGAGCACCCAGGCGCCGATCTCGCCGATCAGCCCGGTCTCTTCCGCCAGCGTGATGAACTCGCCCGGACCGAGCAGCCCGCGGCGCGGATGACGCCAGCGCACCAGCGATTCGAAGCCAGCGATCCGGCCGGTCTTCAGCGACACCACCGGCTGGAAGAAGAGCAGCAGCTCCTTCCGGCCGATGGCGAGCCGAAGGTCGTTCTCCAGCGTCAGCAGGTGAAGCGCGTGGCTGTGCAGGCTGGGATGGAACAGCTCGGCGCGCGCCTTGCCGAGTGATTTCGCCCGGTACATGGCGAGTTCGGCGTCGCGCATCATGTCCTCGGCCCGCTCATAGGCCGACTCGTAGAGCGTGAGCCCGACCGAGCCGGTGACCACGAGCTGGCGGCCGTCGACGGCGAGCGGCTTCCCCAGCTCCGCCAGCAGACGTTCGGCCAGGGCCCGCGCTTCGACCGGCCCTGCAACCTCCTCGATGAGCACGGCGAACTCGTCGCCACCCTGCCGCGCCACGGTCTGGCCAGGCCCGACCAGATCGGTCAGACGAGCGCCGACCGCGATCAGCAGATCGTCGCCTCGATGATGGCCCAGCGAGTCGTTGACGAGCTTGAAGCGGTCGAGATCGAGGCTGAGCACGGCGAAGCTGGTCTTGCCCGCACGTCTCGCCCGCGCCATCGCCTGGGCGACGCGGTCGAGGAACAGCGCGCGGTTCGGCAGCTGCGTCAGGGGATCGTGCAGCGCGTTGTGGAGCGCCCGCGCTTCCTGGTTCTTCCGGTCGGTGATGTCGGTCAGCGATCCTGCGATCCGCGTCGCGCGGCCGAGCCCGTCGCGGACAGCGAGGCCGCGCGCGACGACCCAGAAATAGACGTCATCGGTGCCGCGGACCCGGTGCTCGCATTCGAAATGCGGTGTGTGCCCGCCGAGATGGCTCTCGAGCAGAGCGGAGAGCCGCTCGATATCGTCCGGATGCACGCGGTCCATCCATTCGGACGGCTCGTCGCCGACATCCTCCTCGGCAAGCGCCAACATCGCCTTCCAGCGCGGCGACAGATAGAGCCGGTTGGTCGCGAGGTTCCAGTCCCAGAGCCCGTCATTAGCGCCGGCCGAGGCCAGCGCATAGCGCTCCTCGCTCTCCAACAGCTGGAGCTCGGCACGGCGGCGGTCGGTTGCATCGGTCAGCGTCACCACAAAGCCGCCGCTCGTCATCGGCGCGAGCTGGCGCTCGACCACGCGACCGCCGGGGATCAGCTGGAAGTGAGCCGGGTCCGGCGGCATGAACAGACGCTCGAGCTCGCGCACAGCGCTCTCCTCGGCATTGCCGGGACCGAAGTCGCCGCGTTCGGCGAGCGAGCGGAAGAGATCGGCGAGAGCGAGGTCGCGACGGCGGAGGTCGCTCGGCAGATCGAGGAGATCGAAGAAGCGCTCGTTCCAGGCCTGCAGGCATCGATTGCCGTCGAACACGGCAAAGCCCTGGGTCAGGGCATCGACGGTGGAGCGGAGCAGCCGATCATCGGATGCGTCGCCATCGGCAGTCGAAGTCGGCGGGATCCGGGCTTGGCTCATCGTCCGTCGACTCTACGTCAGCGGGCGGCGCGAGACAGCCCAGAAGCGTCCGCCGAGCAGGAATGACGCACAGGTGAGGCCGGCGACCAGCCCCCAGAGAAGGCCGTCGATGCCCCAGCCTCGCGTGAAGGTGAGGTAGTAGGCGAGCGGTACGGTCACCACCCAGAAGCTGACGAGGTGCATCACCGAGGGCCAGTTGACGTCGCCGAAACCGCGCAGCGCCCCCATCAGCACGCCCTGGATGCCGTCGGGCAGCAGGATGAAGGCAGCGATTGCGATTGCGACCGTCGCCGCGGCAATCAATGCCGGGTCGGCGGCGTAGAGCTGCGCGATCTGCCGGTCGAAGAGAATGAAACCCGCCCCCATGACGATCGTGTAGGCCGTGACCATGCACGTCCCGAGCCAGCCTGCCGACGCCGCTGCCTCTCGCTTCTTCGCGCCATAGGCCATGCCGACATGGACCGAGGTCGCGGTCGAGAGCCCCATCGCCATCATGAAGGCCATGGCTACGAGATTAAGCGCGATCTGGTAGCTCGCGATCGACTGTGCGCCCAGCCAGCCGGCGAAGACCGCCATCGCACCGAAAGCCGAGGATTCGAGCCCCTGGCTGATCGCCGAGGGCAGGCCGAGTCTGAGGAGGTCGATCGAGATCTGCTTCCTGCGCTGGATGCGCGTGTAGAGACCGAGGCGCGCGATCTCCGGCGTCAGCAGGACGTATCCGAGCATCGCCAGATACATGAGCCAGCGCACGATCGAGGTCGCGAGATTGGCGCCGACGGCGCCGTGCTCTTCGATCAGCCACCAGTTGAGGCCGAGCTTGATGAGAAGGCCGGCGATCACGCAGTACAGAACGACGCGCGGGCGGCCTATCGCTTCCAGCAGCGTAGACGCGACGGCGGCGAGCAGCAGGGCGGGCAAGCCGACGACGAAAGCGTCGAGCGTGCGCCCGCCGCCCTGCGCGATATCGGGGGACTGGCCCAGCATCAGCAGCACGGCCTCGCCCGGAACCAGCAGCCAGCCGACAAGGATGCTCAAGACCAGCGCCATCACCGAAGCGATCTTGAAGACATGCCCGATCTCCTCGAGCCGGCCGGCGCCACGCGCCTGCGCGATCAGCACCAGCGTGCTCGAGAACAGGCCGTAGCTCACGGTGATCACCGTCACCTGCGGCGGCACGCTGATGGCGAAGTAGGCGAGCTCCTGCGCCGAGAGCCGGCCCAACATCAGCGTGTCGATAGTCGCGAACATCAGGATCCCGAGCCGCGTCAGCATCACGGGCACGGCAAGCCGGAAGATGGCGCCGGCGCGCGCCCAGGTCGTCTCGGGGATGAGGCTCACAGCGGCTGCTTATAGACGTGCCACAGGAGGTGCGCCACCGATCCGCGCCAGGGCGACCAGGCCTCGGCGACCGCCGCCATCCGCTTCGGGTCGGGGCGCGTCTTCGTGCCTTTGATCCGCTGATAGGCGATCATCAGGGCGATGTCGGCGGCCGGGAACGCATCCGCGCGGCCGAGCGCGAACAGCAGATAGACCTGCGCCGTCCACGGACCGATGCCCTTCATCGATGTGAGCATCGCCAGCGCCTCGTCGTCGGGGCTGCGATGCACTTGATCGAGGTCGAGGCGGCCCTCGGCTATCTCAAGCGCGAGCGCGCGGCTATAGACGATCTTCGAGCCAGAGAAGCCAAAGCTACGCAGGTCTTCGTCGCTCGCCGCGAGCAGCGCGCCGGGCGTCGGCGCGAGCCCCAGCCTGTCGGTCGTCCGTTTCCAGATCGCCGCGGCCGACTGCGTCGAGACCTGCTGGCCAACCATGATGCGCAGCAGCGCGCCATAGCCCGGATCGATCCGGCGGATCGGCGGCCGGCCATGAGTCGCGAAAGCACGTCCGATATCCACATCCTCGGCGGCGATGCGCCGAAGGCCGGAAAGGAAAGCGCGATCGCTCTTCGGAGCGATCATCGAAACATCACTGAGGTTCGGCGACCTTGACCAGAGCCTTGCCGAGATTGGCGCCCTTGAGCATCGCGATGAATGCCTCCGGCGTCTTCTCGAGACCCTCGGTCACATGCTCCGAGTACTTGATCCGGCCTTCCTTGATCCATCCGGAGATGCGCTTGAGGGCTTCCGGATAGCGGTCGCGCCAATCCCAGACGAGGAAGCCTTCCATGCGCGCGCGGTTGACCAGCATGTAGCGCAGATTCCGCGGGCCGAGATCCGGCTTGTCGAGATTGTACTGGCTGATCTGCCCACAGATGACGATGCGCGCCTTGAAGGCGAGATTGTTGAAGACGGCGTCGGTGACCGGACCGCCGACATTGTCGAAATAGACGTCGACGCCGCGCGGGCACGCTGCGGCCAGAGCCTTGTTGAGGTCGTTCGAGGTCTTGTAGTTGATGGTCGCGTCGAAGCCGAGCTCGCGCTTGATGTAGTCGAGCTTGTCGTCGCTGCCGGCGATGCCGATCGCACGGCAGCCATTGATCTTGGCGAGCTGGCCGACGATCTGCCCGACCGCGCCGGCAGCGCCGGAGATCACGACCGTGTCGCCGGCCTTCGGCTGGCAGACTTCGAGGAAGGCGAAATAGGCGGTCATCCCCGGCATGCCGAGGATGCCGACCGCCGTCTGGATCGGCGCCAGGCTGGGATCGATCTTCCGGAGCAGCGCTGCGTCGGCGACGGCATAATCCTGCCAGCCGAGCGAACCCTCGACGATGTCGCCGGCCTTGAAGCCTGGATGGTTCGACTTGACCACCTGGCCGACGACGCCGCCGGTCATCACCTCCCCGATCTCGACCGGCTTGGCATAGGACTTCGCCGCGCTCATGCGCCCGCGCATATAGGGATCGACCGAAAGCCAAAGCGCGCGGATCAGGACCTCCTTCGGCCCCGGCTCGGGCACGGCCTCGGTCACGAGGTTGAAGTTGGAGGCATCCGGCCACCCCGTCGGGCGCGAGGCGAGCAGGACACGGCGGTTCTGGGTCGAGGACTGGGTCATGAAGGCACGCTAGCACGGCTCGCTTGCCCCTCGGAACGGCCGCCCCGTAAGGTAGCGCCCTTCTTTCCAACGAGGCTCCCATGCTGCTGCACATGTGCACCTGGTCCGAGGTCGAGACCTATCTGAAGAAGTCGCCGGGCATCTTGATCCCGATCGGCTCGACCGAGCAGCATGGGCCGAACGGCCTGATCGGCACCGACGCCATCTGCCCCAAATTCATCGGCAAGAAGGTCGGCGAGGAAATGGATATCCTGGTCGGCCCGACCATCTCGGTCGGCATGGCGCAGCATCACCTGGCCTTCGCCGGATCGATCGCCCTCCGCCCCTCGACCCTGATGATGGTGATCCAGGACTATGTCGGCTCGCTCCGCCGCCACGGCTTCGAGCGCTTCTATTTCCTCAACGGCCATGGCGGGAACATTGCCACCACCACCGCCGCCTTCTCGGAGATCTATGCCGAGTCGAGCTACCAGCGGGGATCCAACCAGCCGCCGATCCGCTGCCTGCTGCGCGGCTGGTGGGAGGGCGAGCGCACCAAGAAGCTCGCCAGCGACCTCTTCGGCGACAAGGACGGCAGCCACGCCACCGCCTCGGAAGTCTCGGTCACCCAATACGCCTATCCCGAATACATCAAGAAGGCGCAGATGGAGTGGACCGGCAAAGCCAAGCGCGGCTTCTACGACGCCGAGGATTATCGCCGGACCTTCCCCGACGGCCGCATCGGCTCCGACCCGTCGATGGCCTCGCCCGAGGCCGGCAAGAAGCTGACCGACGCCTCGGTCGCCGATGTGATCGACGACTACAAGAAGTTCATGGCGCAGGAGTAGCCGTGTCGATCGTCGACGAGCTGCTCGCCCTCTATGCGAGCTACGGCGGGGAGATGTATGGCGGCGAGGAGGTGACCCAGCTCGCCCATGGGCTGCAATCGGCGGCGCTGGCCGAGGCCGACGGCGCCAGCGAGGCGCTGATCGCCGCTGCCCTCCTCCACGACGTCGGCCATCTCGTCGACAAACATGCGCCGGGTGCGGCGCGGAAGGGCGTCGACCGCCAGCACGAGGATATCGGCTCAGGCTATCTCAGCCGCTGGTTCAAGCCCGAGGTGACCGAGCCGATCCGACGCCACGTCGCCGCCAAGCGCTGCCTCGTCGTCACCCAGAAGGGCTATTTCGAGTCCCTGTCGGAAGAATCGGTCATCTCGCTCAAGGTCCAGGGCGGGCCGATGAGCCAGGACGAGGTACGCTCGTTCCTGGCACTCCCCGGCGCCGAGGACGCGCTGCGCCTGCGCAAATGGGACGACCTCGCCAAGGTCCGCAGCAAGGCGACGCCGGATCTCGCCTACTACCGCCGGCACCTCGAAGCAGGGCTCACGCCTTCGTCGTCCTGAGCTTCGCGTCCTTGCGCTTCAGCACGTCGGGTTGAAGCTGCGTGCCGAGGCCGGGGCCGGTCAGGGGATGCATGAGGCCGTTCTCGATCTTCGGCATCTCGGTGACGATGTCGCGATACCAGCTGTAGTAATAGCTGCGTACGATCTCCTGGATGAGGCCGTTCGGCGCGTTCATCACCACGTGGTTGCCGGAGATCAGCGTGATCGGTCCGGTCGCATCATGCGGCGCGACGGGCAGGTGGTGCGTCTCGGCTAGCGCCGCGACCTTGCGCGCCTCCGAGATGCCGCCGATCCAAGACGTGTCGAACATCACGATGCCGACGGCGCGGCGCTCTATCACTTCGCGGAAATCGGCGCGCGTGCCGAGCGTCTCGCTGCCGCAGACGGTCAGCCGCGTCGAATCCGCGTAGTCCTTGAGGACGTCGAAATTGTCCATCTTGACCGGGTCTTCGAGCCAGTAGGGCTCGAACTCCTCGAGCGCCTTGGCGATGCGCTTGGCCTGGGTCAGGTTCCAGAGCGAGTGGAAATCGACCATGATGTCGATCTTGTCGCCGACCTTCTTCCGCGCCTTCCGGAACGGCTCGAGAGCGGTCCTGAGATCCGCGGCCGAGAGATGCAAGCCGCCCGACGCCTCGGCGGCGGCGTTGAACGGATAGATTTTCATCGCCTGGATGCCCTCGGCGAGCAGGCTTTCGGCGAGCTCGTCGGCGCGGTTGATGAAACCGTCCAGATCCTCGTACGGCCCCTCCGGCTTGCCGGCCGGCAGGAGGCGCCAGTAACCCTCGCCCGGATCGCCTAGCCGGCGCTTCCAGCCAGGGCGATAGGCATTGCAGGTGTTGTAGACCGCGATCGTGTCGCGCGAGAGGCCGCCCAGCAGCATGTAGATCGGCATGCCGGCCTTCTGGCCGAGGATGTCCCAGAGCGCGATGTCGAGAGCGGCGATCGCGCGGATCTCGGCCGCGGAGCCGCGATAGGCGACCAGCGCCATCAGGCTCTTGGTCAAGGTGCGGTGGTGCAGGTCGATCCGCGTCGGGTCCTTGCCGACGAGATAGGGAGCGGCGACCTGATGGATGTACCCGGCGACCGCATCGGTGTGATAGCTGGTCTCGCCGAGCCCGATCAGGCCTTCGTCGGTGTGGACGCGGACCCAGATCAGATGCGGCCAGGCTTCGACCTGGACGGTGTCGACGGCGGTGATGCGCATGCGTCTCCCCGAGCGGCTTTGCGCTATCTTGCGGCCCGAAGGCGGCCGGCCGCCAGAGGAAGAAGCGGAGTTCGGAATGCGCTGGTCGGTCGTCGTCTCCGCCGCGGTCGCCTCCTTGGTCGGGCTCGGCGGGACGCTGGCGATCCTGGTCGCCGCGGCGCAGGCGGTCGGCGCCGACGCGCTTCAAACCTCGTCCTGGGTCTCCGCCCTCTGCCTTGCGACCGCCGTCGCCAGCTTCACACTCAGCCTTCGCCACCGCATCCCGATCGTGACCGCCTGGTCGACACCGGGCGCGGCGCTGATCGCCTCGGCCCCCGGGCAGGCGGATCTGGCATCGGCCGTCGGCGCCTTCCTCTTCGCCAATGCGCTGATCCTGCTGACCGCCGCGATCCGCCCGCTCGGCGCTCTCATCGAGCGCATCCCAAGCTCGATCGCCGGCGCCATGCTGGCCGGCATCCTGCTCCGCTTCGTCGTCGCCATGTTCGACAGCGCCCAGGCCATGCCGATGCTGGTGCTGCCGCTCCTCGGCCTTTTCCTCGTGATCCGTCTGGTCACGCCGGCCGGCGCGGTGCTCACCGTCCTCTTCGCCGGCATCGGCCTTGCCTATGCGCTCGGTCACGGTACGGCGTGGCCCGGCGGCGCAGTGCTCTCGACGCTGGTTTTCACCGCGCCGCGCTTCGAGACCTCGATCCTGATCGGACTCGGTTTGCCGCTCTTCCTCGTCACAATGGCATCGCAGAACCTGCCAGGCTTCGCCGTGCTGCGCGCAGCCGGCTATGCGGCGCCATCGCGCGCGATCCTCGCGGTGACCGGCTTCGCTTCGATCCTGACCGCGCCCTTCGGCGCGCATGCAACCAACGCCGCGGCGATCACCGCCTCGATCTGTACCGGCCCCGATGCGCATCCGGATCCGCAGAAGCGCTGGCTCACCGGGATCGCCTACGGCATCTGCTTCGCGCTGCTTGCCGCCTTCGGTACTTCGCTTACCGCCTTCTTCCAGGCGATGCCGCCGGCGCTGATCGTCACCGTCGCCGGCACGGCGCTGGTGGCACCCTTGGCCGGTGCACTCGGCACGGCGATGACCGCGCCCGAGGATCGCGTCGCCGCCGCACTGACGCTCGCGGTCACCGCTTCGGGCGTGCCGTTCCTCGGCATCGGCTCGGCCTTCTGGGGACTCGCCGCGGGCCTCGTCGCCCTCGGACTTTCAGCCCTCAACGCGCGCGGGCGCGGAGGCTCCTGAGATTGTGGATGTGGACATGCGCGCCGGGGCGGATCGCCGCCGTCGCCTCGCCGATGGTCTCGCCGTATTTCAGGATCCGGTCGCCGGGCTGAAGAGCGACGAGCGCGATCTTGTGGCAGAGCGGAATGTCGTCGATCGCCTCCAGGCTCGTATTGCCGACGACGATCGTCTCGCCCTTCCTGATCGCCCGCAGCACGGTGGCGACGCTGTCGTCGGGACTCAAGCGAATCCCATCGCTGGCGGGTTTGGCGCTCATCGTCACATCGCCGGTCCGTAGCGGGCGACGACCTCGTCGCCCTCTCCCAGGATCTCGCCCCAGGTCGCCGCACCGTCGGCGACTTCAAGCAACCGCTGCCAGAGGCGATCCGCCGCCGCCTCCGGCGTCTCGGCACCGAGGAAGACCCGGCTCGCGTCGAGATCGAGCTGCTCGCCGACCCGCGCGCAGGTCTCAGGGTTGGCGCTGACCTTGAGGGTCGGCGAGAGCGCACTGACGAAGCTGTTGCCGACACCGGTCGTGAACAGCATGAGCTGCGCATGCGCGGCGGTGAAGCCGGTCAGCGATTCCGAGGCATAGGCCGGCGCATCCATGACCCAGCAACCGGGCTTCGGCGCCGCCTCGCCATAGGCGAGTACGCCCTGGATCGGCCGCGTGCCACTTTTCGCGATGTTGCCGAGCGCCTTCTCCTCGATCGAGGAGAGGCCGGCGGCGATGTTGGTCGGGCCGGGATTGTTGCCGGTGAGATCGAGGCCGTTGCGGATCGCGGTCTCCTCGCGGCGGCGCACCGCCTCATGGATCGCCTTGGCGACCTCCGGCGTCGCCGCGCGCCTCTCCAGCAGATGCTCGGCGCCAAGCCACTCCACGGTCTCGCCGATGATCGCGCGACCACCGGCATCGACCATGCGATCGGCCATGCGGCCGAGCAGCGGGTTGGAGACGAGGCCCGAGCTCGGATCCGAGCGCCCGCATTCGAGGCCGAGCGTGAGCGCGGTCAGCGGCACAGGCACGCGCTTGTCCGCCGAGATCTGCATCGCCAGCCGTGCCGCCGCGCGCATGCCGCGCTCCGTCAGCGTAACCGCGTCATGGCCGCAATCGTCGAGAGTGAGCGCCGCATAGGGGCGGCCGGATTTCTCGACATGCGCAGCGACTTCGGCAGTCAGCGGCGGGTTGTCGCCGATCAGCAGCACACCGCCGACATTCGGGTGCAGCGGCATCGCGAACATCGCGCGCTTCCAGGTGGCGCGATCGTCGCCGAGCAGGCTGCCGGCGTTGTAGGGAAAGCCTACGATCACAGCGCCTTTGATCGTCGAGGCGATCCGCCGCGCCGTCGGGATGGTGAGGCCGCCGACCGAGAGCACGAGCATGTGGTTGCGCACGCCGACGCTACCATCCGCGCGGCGGTAACCCTGGAAGCTCGGCTCGTTCCGGCTCATGCGCGGAGCCGGCGCGACAGTGTCGCGTCGAGCGCGACACCGAGACCCGGAGTCTTGGGCAGGTCGCTGGCGTCACCACCATGATCGGGTAGGCGGCCGCTCACCAGCTGGTCGAAAAGCGGCGACTCGTCGTACTGGTGCTCGAGCAGGTCGAAGCCGTCGAGTACCGCCGAGGCATGCAGGCTGGCGACGTGGCAGATCGGACCGCTCGGATTATGCGGGGCGCAGCCGACATCGTAGCGCGCGCAAAGCGCCCCTGCCTGCAGCATTCCGCCGAAGCCGCCGATGTACTTCATGTCCGGCATGACCACGTCGTAGCAGTCGCCCTCGAGGAAGGGCACGAGCGCCGCGGGCGAAGTCGACATCTCGAGCCCGGCGAGCTGCATACCGTGCTCATAGGCATGGACACGGAGCCGGTGCAGCGCCGGGATCGCTTCGAGGGTTTCCGGGATCGGACATTCGAACCAGTCGACGCCGAGCTCGGCCAAGCGCCCGATGGTCTCTTCGGCGGCACGCTCGGTAAAGCGCCAATGGCAATCGACCATGACGCGCGCCCGCGGTCCTGCCGCCTCGCGCACCGCGGCGACGCGATCGATCCCCATATCGATCAGCTTCCGCCCCGCTTCGCTATCGGCCAGTGCCGGGGCCAGGTCGTCGAAGGGCGCCACCTTGAAGCGCGTGCAGCCTTTGGCCGCCGCGACTTGCGTGCTGGCGGCGAAGCCGGCCGGGCTGCGGTCGACGGTGCGCCGGTTGATGTTGGCGTAGAGCGGCACGCGCCGGCGGCGCGGCAAACCCAAGAGCTGCCAGACGGCGCGGCCGGCACTCTGAGCGCTCAGGTCCCAAAGCGCCTGGTCGAGCGCGCTTGCGACCGACGCCTCGGGCAACGAGCGCTCCGGGATCGGGTCGTCGAGCGCAGCCGGCTCGGCCGGCGTTCCTTCGAGGCGCGGCGCCAGCCGCGCCACCACCGCGGCGACCTCGGCCTCACGGCCGGTCAGCGTCGCCTCGCCGATGCCGGTCACGCCGTCCTCGTCCATGACCTTGAGGAAGATCCAGACCGTCTTCGGGCTGATTCGCAGCGGCAGGGTCTCGATGGTCGCGATCCGGCTCAAGGGCGGTGCCTTTCGGTCCTGTACGCCAGCGCTAAGAAGGCTTTGCGGGCCGCACTCTAGCCCTGCTGCGGCACTTTTGTCCGCGTACGAAACGGCAAACGAAATACTCAGGCCAGGAAGGCCCTGTATAGTCGGACCGAGCCGCGCACCTCGGGATCTGGATGTCAGTCGCCTTGTCTCTTCCGATGACTGACCTTCCCGCCGCCAAGGCAGCGCTCAAATCCGTCTTCGGCTTCGATGCCTTCCGTCCCGGCCAGGCCGAGATCATCGAGGCCGTGCTCTCCGGCGAGAACGTGCTAGCGGTAATGCCGACCGGCTCCGGCAAGTCGCTCTGCTACCAGCTGCCGGCGATCCTCAAACCCGGACTCACCGTCGTCGTCTCGCCGCTGATCGCGCTGATGCGCGACCAGGTCGGCCAGCTCAAGGAGCTCGGCGTCGAGGCGGCCAGCCTCAACTCCTCGATCGAGTATGACGAGGCGCGCGCGATCAGGCGCTCGATCATCGACGGACGGCTCAAGCTTCTCTATGTCGCGCCCGAGCGCCTGACGCGGCCGGACATGATCGAGATGCTGGACGAGGTCGGCGTCGGCCTGCTCGCCATCGACGAGGCGCATTGCGTCTCGCAATGGGGTCACGACTTCCGCCCCGAATATCTCCGCCTCGGCGACATCGCCCAGCAGATCCGCTGCCTGCAGACCATGGCGCTGACCGCGACCGCCGACGCGCCGACCCGCGCCGACATCGTTGAAAAGCTGTTCCGGCGCGCGCCGCGCAGCTTCGTGCGCTCCTTCGATCGGCCGAACCTGCACCTGGCGATGCAGCCCAAGGACAATGCGAGGAAGCAGATCGCCGCCTTCCTCGACGGGCGCAAAGGCCAGAGCGGCATCATCTACTGCGCTTCGCGCAAGAAGACCGAGGAGCTTGCCACCCATCTCGGCCTCGCCGGCTATCGCACCCTGCCCTATCACGCCGGCATGGCGCAGCCGGCACGCGACACCAACCAGGACGTCTTCATGCAGGAAGACGGCGTGGTCATGGTCGCGACCGTCGCCTTCGGCATGGGCATCGACAAGCCGGATGTGCGCTTCGTCGCACATGCCGACCTGCCCTCGAACGTCGAAGCCTATTACCAGGAGATCGGCCGCGCCGGCCGCGACGGGCTGCCGGCCGACACACTGACCCTCTACGGCCTCGACGACATGCGCCTTCGCCGCCTCCAGATCGAGGAAGGCGAGACCAGCGAAGAGCGCAAGCGCATCGAGCGCCAGCGCTTCAACGCGCTGGTCGCCCTCTGCGAGTCGCCGCGCTGCCGGCGCCAGACCCTGCTCGCGTATTTCGGCGAGACCTCAGAGATGCGCTGCGAACGCTGTGATCTCTGCCAGGGCGATATCGCCGTTTTCGACGGCACGGTCGAGGCGCAGAAGGCGATGTCGGCGATCCTGCGCACCGGCGAACGCTTCGGCACCGAGCATCTGGTCAATATCCTGACCGGCAACGCCACCGAGGCGATCCAGCGCTACGGCCACGACACGCTCAAGACCTTCGGCATCGGAAAGGACCGCGACGTCAATTCCTGGCGCTCGATCCTGCGCCAGATCTATGCCGGCGGGCTGATCTCCCTCGACATCGTCGAGCATGGCCGCTGGACCCTGACCGAGCGCGGGCGCCGCGTGCTGCGGGGCGAGGAGAAGATCGACCTCCGCACCGATGTTGCCAACCGCGTGACCGGCAAGAAGGCGAAGCGGCGCGCGGCGGAAGTCCAGGCGGTGAACGACGGCGCGGACGGGTCGCTGCTGGCGGCGCTCAAGGCGTTGCGCACGACCCTGGCCAAGGCGCAGCGCCAGCCGGCCTATGTGATCTTCCCGGACAAGACGCTGATCGAGCTCGCCTCGATCCAGCCGACGACCAAGGAGCAGCTGCTCGGCATCCACGGCATCGGCGAGGCAAAACTCAAGCGCTATGGCACAGCCTTCCTCGACGTGGTGCTGCGCCATCGGCTGGCGAATGCGGTTGACGGAAGCGGGCCGTCAGGCTCCGCTTAAGGCGCTACGGGAGACGACTGACATGCGGAACGATGCGGAGCTCTGGCAAGCGCGGGTGGATCTGGCGGTGATCTGCCGCTGGGCCTATCGCAAGGGCTTCCAGAGCGGCGTCGGCAATCATTTCAGCCTGATGGTGCCGGGCACCGAGGACGAGTTCCTGGTGACGCCGGAGGGGCTCTACTGGTCGGAGGTGACCGCCTCCAACCTCGTCCACTGCACCTTCGATCGGAAGATCATCGAGGGCCAGCACGGCGTCGACGACACCGCCTTCTTCCTGCACGCGCCGGTGCACAAGGCGATCCCCGCCGCCAAATGCGTCCTGCACACGCATATGCCGAAGGCGACCGCGCTCTGCATGATCAAGGGCGCCAAGCTCGCGCTCGCACATCAGAGCGCGCTGGGCTATGTCGGCCGCACCGCCTATGACGAGAACTACGGCGGCCTCGCGCTTTCCTGGGAGGAAGGCACGCGCGTCGCCAGCCTGATGGGGCCGAAGGATCACACGATCATGCTCCGCAACCACGGGCCGCTGGTCTGCGGCGACACCGCGGCCGAGGCCTGGACGCGGCTCGAGTTCCTGGAGGAGCTCTGCGGCTGGCAGCTGGATGCGATGAAGACCGGCTGGGAGCTGCAGCAGGTCGAGCCGCATGTCCATGCCGACGTGCTGGAGCGCGTCGACAAGGGCGGCGCTTCCTACGCCGCGCTACAGCTCGCGGCGATGAAGCGGATCCTCGACAAGGAAGAGCCCGACTACAAGCATTAGGCCGCTCCCCACTTCGACCCGCGGATCGCGAGCGCGGTGGCGACGCCGTAGACGACCATCGCGACGCTGACCAGCGCAAACAGCGTCCAGGTCTCGGCCTCGATGGAGGCGAGATGCCAGCCGCCCGCCGCAACCACCGCCAGCCGGAGCGTGCCGGCCAGCACCGGCCCCAGCACCTTGCCGGCGCCCTGCGCACAGAAATAGAGGCAGAGCCCGAGGCCGAAGAAGCCATAGGCCGGGCCGGCCCAGCGGAGATAGGTGGCCGCAGAGGCGAGCACCGCCGGGTCCTGCGTGAACAGCGAGGCCCAGAGGCCGGGCGCGAGTGCGCCAGCCAGCCCGATCGCGCCCATGATCACCGCGGCGAGCGTGCCGGCAGTCCAGGAGATGCGGCGCGCGCGGGCGATGTTGCCCGCGCCGACCGCCATGCCGACCATCGGCACGCAGGCGACACCGATCGCGAAGGTGATCGGGATCAGCAGGAATTCGAGTCGGGTGCCGATGCCGTATCCGGCCAGCGCCTCGGTGCCGAACTCGGCGACCAGCCGCGTCAGGATCAGGATGGTCAGCACCGTCTGGAACGAGGAGATGCAGGCCAGCGCACCGACCTTGAGGATGTCGCCGAAATGCTCGCGGTTGAGCCACACGCCGCGGAAGTCGAGCGGCACGCGCGCCCGGCCGGAGGTAAGGAACCACCAGAGATAAAGCGTGGCACCGATGAAGGCGACGATCTGACCGAGCGCGACGCCGGCCATGCCGAGCCTCGGCAAAGGACCGAGGCCGAGGCCGAGCCCGCCGCCGAGCACGACCTGGACGGCCGATGCGACAAGCAGTGTCGCCGAAGGCACGCGCATATTGCCGCCGGCGCGGATGATCGAGGCGAAGGTGTTGGTGAGCCAGATCGCGGTCGCGCCGAGGAAGGCGACATTCGAATAGGCGAGCGCCTCGCCGAGCGCATCGTCGCGGCCGCCGAGCAGCCCGTAGATGGCAGGCCCGAGCACGAGGAACAGGAGCGTGATGCCGAGGCCCAGGAGCAGGCCGATGACGACGGCATGCACGGCGAGCGACCGCGCCCGCACGATATCGCCATGGCCGAGCGCGCGGGCGATCGCGGAGGAGATGCCGCCGCCGATCGCACCGGCCGACATCATCTGCTGCAGCATGATCATGGGGAAGACCAGCGCCATGCCGGCGAGCGCGGCGGTGCCGAGAAAACCGACATAGATCGTCTCGGCAATCGCGACCAGCGCGGCCGCGATCATCGCCGCCATGTTGGGCAGGCTCAAGCGCATCAGCGTCGGCAGGATCGGGCCGGTCACCAGCGGGTTCGCGGTCGGTCGGAGCGCGATCGGCGTGGCGTCGTCAGGCATGGGGCTCCGACTTTCTCCTGCATATGCAGGTATTTGGGCCGTACGAGCGCTCACGCGGTCAGCTTCTCGAGCGCGCGGTCGAGCGAGACATGCAGCGAGGTCGTGTCGGCACTGCCCAGCGTGGATTCGACCTCGTGCTGCGCCTTGGCCCAGCCGGGCTTGGCGGTCTTGTAGGCATCGCGTCCGGCGGCGGTCAGGTGCAGCTGTCTAGCGCGCTTATCCTTGGGATCGGCGGCGAAGGCTACGAGCCCACGGCCCTGCAACGGGCGCAAATTGCGCGTTACCGTGGTCGGATCCATCACCAGCTTCCCGGCCAGCTCGCCGATGCCGATGCCGTCGAAGGTATTGATGTAGGCGAGCAATCCGAACTGCGTGATCGTCAGGCCATAGGGTTCGAGGTGCCGGTCGAAGATCAGCGAGACAACGCGCGCCGCCTTCCGCACGCGCGCCGCGGTACAAAAGGACAGGCCGGAACCGGGCGGGACACGGGTGTCGGGCACGGCGACTATATAGCCGCATACGCA
>Ga0194132_10003659_pt1 | contig 27049 bp, 17 predicted proteins | sample TA2KigOf80mmetaG_FD_148612 | JGI IMG/M metagenome (GOLD analysis project Ga0194132, IMG submission 148612) | Freshwater microbial communities from Lake Tanganyika, Tanzania - TA2015054 Kigoma Offshore 80m | ecosystem: Environmental > Aquatic > Freshwater > Lake | place: Tanzania: Lake... | reverse complement strand
CGCCGAGAGCATGTCGATCAAGACGACGCAACTGCTCGCCAAGGCGATCGAGCAGAACCTCGGCCTGCTCAACATCAACTCGGTTCTCGACGACGACACCGCGGCACTGATCGCGCTCGAGTTCGGCGTCACGCTCACGGTGGCCCACGAGGTCCAGGCGGAGACCGAGCTCGTCAACGCCTTCGTCAAGCAGCGCACCGAGGTCGAGGAATCGGCGCTCATCACCCGCGCGCCGTCGATCGCCATCCTCGGCCATGTCGACCACGGCAAGACGACGCTCATCGACCGCATCCGCAGCTCGAAGATCGCCGAGGGCGAGTCGGGCGGCATCACCCAACACATCGGTGCCTACCAAGTCGCCACCAAGCTCGGGCACACGCTGACGATCCTCGACACTCCTGGGCACGAAGCCTTCACGGCCATGCGCGCCCGCGGTGCCGACGCGGTCGACATCGTGGTGCTCGTGGTCGCGGCCGACGACGGCGTCATGCCGGCGACGGTCGAGGCGCTGAGCCACGCCCGCGCGGCCAAGAAGAAGGTCGTCGTCGCGCTCAACAAGTGTGACAAGCCCGGTGCCAACCCCAAGCGCGTGCGCGAGGAGCTCTCCAAGGAAGGCCTGATCCCCGAGGAGTGGGGCGGCGACACCGCCATGCTCGAGGTCAGCGCCCTGACGGGTCAGAATGTCGACGAGCTGCTCGAGCGCGTGTTCCTCGAGAGCGAAGTGCTCGAGCTCAAGGCGCACGCCAAGGGCCCGGCCTCCGGTCTCGTGCTCGAAGCCGAGGTCGAGAAGGGCCTCGGCCGCGTGGCGCACCTGCTCGTCAAGGACGGCACGCTCAACACCGGCGACGTGATCCTCGCGGGCGAAGGCTTCGGCCGCGTGCGCATGATCCTCGACGACCGCGGCCAGAAGATCGAGTCCGCTGGCCCGTCGATGCCCGTGCAGGTCACCGGCCTCGACGAGCTGCCCTCGGTCGGCGACTCCTTCTATGTGGTCTCCAAGCTCGACCAAGCCCGCGAGGTCGCGGAAGAGCGCCGCAAGAAGAACCGCCAGATGTCGATGGCCGAGCGCAAGCAGGCCACCACGGAGAACATCCTGCAGGCCCTCGCCGATCAGGCGAAGAAGACCATCAATGTCATCCTGCGCGCCGATGTGCAGGGCTCGATGCAGGCTCTCGAGGCCCAGATCAGGGGCCTCACGCACCCCGAGATCGATGTCAAGCTGCTCGCGGCGGGCCTCGGCACCGTCACCGAGAACGACATCAATCTGGCCGCGACCTCGGGCGGCATCGTGCTCGCGTTCCGCGTCAGCACCGACAGCAAGGCGCGCGATGCGGCCGAGCGTCTCAATGTCGAGATCCGTCCCTACGAGGTGATCTACGAGCTGCTCGACGACCTGCGCACGATGATGGAAGGCACGCTCGCACCGGAGATGACCGAGCAGGTCACGGGTCACATCGAGATCCGCGCCCTGTTCAAGTCCTCGAAGTTCGGCACGATCGCGGGCTCCCATGTCATCGACGGGGCGGTCCAGCGCGACAACCGCGTGCGCGTGCTCCGCAAGGGCAAGCTCGTTCACGAGGGCGCCATCGCCGGCTTGCGCCGCGAGAAGGACGATGTGCGCGAAGTCCGCGATGGCTTCGACTGCGGCGTGACGATCAAGGACTTCGACCTGTTCGAGCTCGGCGATGTGATCGAGGGTTTCAAGGTCGTGCCGGTCAAGCGCAAGCTCGGCAAGAGCTAGCGCGCGGCTTCCTCCGCGGGGCGCGCGCGTGCGCGTCCCGCGCCGACCCCACCACGTTCCGCACCCGGATCAGCGTCATGGCGAACCCCCGCACCATCGCCAAGCTCGAGGCCCGCATCCACGAGCGCGCGGCCCACGCCCTCGAGTTCGAGGTCCGCGACCCGCGCAATGTGCTCGTGACGATCACCAAGGTCGAGCTCGCCAACGACCTCGGCCACGCCAAAATCTTCTACTCGGTGCTCGGTGGAAAGTCCGAGCGCAGCAAGGCCGAGCACATGCTGGCCTCGGCCGGCGGCTTCATCCAGCGACAGGTCGCGCGCGTGCTCGACACGCGCAAGGTGCCGCACCTCACATGGCAGTTCGACGACTCGATCGAGCAGGCCCAGAAGCTCGACAGCGCGATCAAGAAGGCACTCGAACGCGACCGCATCATCAACGAGACCGGCAAGCCGCCCGTCGAAGACGACAACGGCAACTGGGAATCCGAGTACGAGCAGATGGCGGAATCAGACGGCGCCGGCGGCGGCCGCGAGGACGCCGAGGACGACGACTAGAGCGCCAGTGCCGCCTCGGATCGCCCGCCGGAGAGCTAGCTCGCGAGGTCCGCGGCGAGCGCGGCGCGCTGCGCGGGCTCGAGCCGGGCCTCGACGACGAGGCCCGGATGGTCGGCACCGATGGCGACCGGCACCCGCCCGCCCACGGGGAATTTGATGTAGTGCACGCTCGAGAGGCGCTCGTCCCCCACTTGGCGCCCGTCGAAGCAGGCGTAGACCTTCGAGCCGTCCTCGAGCCGTGCATAGATGTGTCGCGGCAGTGCGAGCCATTCGCGCAGCTTGATCGCGCGCTCGGCCGGGTCGTCGAGCTCGATCATGAGCGTGCAGCCGAGCTCGCCCGCCCCGCCGAGCAGCTCGTTGTATGTCTCGAGCTCGTGCAGGATGTCGGCCTCGCGCACGATGCGCTCGATACGCACCATCTCCTGCACCTGATAGCGCGCCGTCGCCGTGTTCTCGAACAAGAAGGTCAGCACGCCGCCGACATGCACGCGACGCCGCGCCTTGATCGCGAGCACTTCCGAGCGGATCGCCTCGCGGCGCTCTTCGTAGGTGATGTAGTCGAGAATGGAGGCGCGTTCGACGGGATTCATCGGGGCTCTTTGACTCGCGGTAAATGGACCGACAGAGAGTACCTAAGGCGCGACGACGGCGCTTCAAGCGCGGACATCGAGATGCGCATAGGCCGGTGTGCTCTCGATGCGCGGATCGTCCACGGCGGCCCCGAGCGTGAAGTGGTAGAGGCTCTGGAATGTGTGATCGACCAGCCCGAGAGCGCGATGCACCGGATCGTCGAAAAAGCAGCCGATTCCCGTCGCGCGCAGTCCGAGCGCCTCGGCTTCGAGGTACAGCAGCTGCCCGACGAGGCCGCACTCCCAAAAGAGCCGCCGATAGGCCCACGGGCCGTCTGCCGCGAGCGCAGCCTCGAAATCTGCCAGCATTCCGAAGGCGACGCATCCGTCCGCGGCGATCTCCTGATGGCAGGCGAGCGAGCGCGAGAGCGCACGCGCGTCCCCCGCCTTGAGCCGCAAGAGCGTGAGCCCGGCGGCGTCGACGCGCTCCGCGTCGCACACGACGCGCGCGGACGCTCTCCAGCGCGCCTCGCGCTGCGGATCGCGCAGGCACAGATACAGCCCCGGATCGAGGCCTTCCACGCGGTGCACGAAACACAAAAGGTCCACGCGGGGCGCCGCGGACCACGAGGCGAGCACGATCTCGCCCTCGCGCGGCAATGTGCGCCGCAGGAGCTGCTCGAACGCGTCGCGGGCCATGCCCGTGCGGCCATCGAAGGCCACCGCGCTGCGCCGACCGCGCACAACGCGACGCAACGCGATGGGCTCGTCGCCCGCGCTCCACGCAGGAGCGAGCGCGGGCTGCACCTCGGGTGCAACCGTGCGCGGCTTGCGCGTCGCGGCTTCCACCGCGTCGATCGCAGGCCAGTCCACATGTCCGCTGCTCAGGCAATTAGGTACGCCTGAATGCCGCAGCGAGAGCGACGCGAGAAGATCGGGCGCGGGCGCGCGAGGGAGGACGCCGCGCTGTTGCGTGCGGATCGCCACGAGCACCTCGGGCGCCTCCGCCTCCGGACCTGACTGAAGATCCGTCCCGAGCAGCCGCGCGAGTTCATCGCTGCCAAGCTCATCGAGCACGCGCGCCCGCCACCCCAGTGCGGCCGCAGCGACCGCCAGCGCGCCGATCGCGTGTCCAACATCGTGCTGGCAGTAACGGAACGCGCGCTCGCCGTACTTCCATGCCTCGCGCCAATGAATCGACGCGAGCGCGACGAGAAATGTGTCGCTGCCCAGCCCCGCAGCCAGGCGCTCCCACGCGGAGGATTCGAGTCGCGCGCGCACCTCGAGCGCGTGCTCGTGCGGCGCGTAGTGCGCGAGAAACGCCCCGTGCGCGTCGCAAGCGAGCTCCGGTGCGAGTACATACGCCTCGGTAGGATGCAGATTTCCGCTGGAGGGATTGCAGCGCAGCGTCCAGCGCGCATCGCCGTAGCGCTTGGCGCCGGAGAGCGCGAGCGAGTCGAACAGGAACTGCGAGAGCGTCGCGTGCGACAGCGGAGCCGCTGCCACGCGCCCCGCGCAGAAAGCCTCCTCGTAGAACGGTCGCCCATCGTCCGGCTCGCGCAGTTCGAGCGGCACGAGCTGCGCACCCGCAAAGCGTCGGAACGGATCGGGCTGCGTGTCCCAGTCGAGTTCCGGCGGCCCCGCCGCATAGCGCTGCCAGTCGTGCTTCGAGGCCTCGTGGTAGGCCGCGACCACACGCAGCGGATCAGCAGCGATCTCGCTTGGCGAAGCGGGCTCGCTCCGTTGCCTGCGCCAGAACATCGCCCGCGATCGCTAGCGCTTCGTGTCGATCGCGCGCAGGATCGCCGACATCGCCTCGGCGGCCGCGAGGCACACATCGCCGTCGGGGTCGATGATGAGCTCCTCGAGCGCGGGTCGCGCAGAGGCTGCGCGCGCCTTCATGGCGCCGATGCGCACGCACGCGTCGAGGCGCACCTTCGGATCGGAGTCCTTCAGCTTCGCCACGAGCGCGGAGAGATCCGCGTCCGGCCCGGCAGGCGCAGGCGTCGCTTCCTTCTTCCTGAACATGTCGAAGAGGCCCATGGCGGTCGAAAGACTAAACCGACGCGCCCAAAGATGCGAGCAGCGGGCTGCGCTCGAACGCCAACGGGCGGAAGAACTCGCCGGAACAGCACCCCGAAGCCGCCCCAATCAGGGAGCGGGCGGCCCGCCTTGGGGTGCTCCCACTCGCGCCACGAGGTCTCGGATCGTGTCCGGTGCGAAGCCGGCGTAGTGGTTGTTGGCGTAGATGTAGACATCCTTCGCGCGCGAGAGCAGCTCGCGGATCAGTCCGGCCCAATGGTCGAGGCGCTCCGACTGGTCAAGCACGACGCGATCGAGCGTGTCCGTGAGAGAGTCGATCCGCTTGCGATCTCCTATCAGGCGCGCGTACGTGAAGTCCGCGGTGAGCAGGTCGAAGCGCTCGGCGAGCTCACAGGGATGCGGCATGTAGACGAGGTCGACGAGCACGAGCGCGCAGCCGTGGGACTGCAGCAGTGCGAGCGTCTGCGCGTCGATCCAGCTCTTGTTGCGCAACTCGACGGCGTAACAAAACTGCTTGGGCAGCGTCGCCAGAAACGCGTCGAGTCGCTCGCGGAACACCCCCACGGTGGCGAACGCGCCGCGATTGAAGTACGGGAACTGCATCACCAGCGGTCCGCACTTCTCGCCGAGCAGCGACATCGCCTCGAGAAAACGCTCCAGATCTCGCTGGATGTGCTCGCGCACGAGCACCTTCGCGCCATCGGGCGCAGCCTCGCTGCCGCCGTGCACGATGGAGCGCGGGAACTTGGCGGAAATGACAAAGCCCTCCGGCGTGCGCTCGGCCCAGCCGGAGACGAGGCGCCTATCGGGCACACGGTAGTAGGTGACATCCGCCTCGACCGTGCCGAACTGGGTTGCGTAGAACGGCAGCTGCTCGGCCGGCGCCAGTCCCGACGGATAGAACACGCCGTCCCAGGCCTTCTCGGACCAGCTCGAAGTCCCGAAGTGCAGCGCACCCGCCATCGGATCGACCTTCGACATGTCCCGCGCCGCAGGACACGCTCCTAGAGCTCGTCCTGGCGCTTGGCGCGCACGAAGTTGGTGACCAAGCTGAGCGCGGTGCGGTCGAACACATGCTCCGCCGCCTTGCCGTTCGAGCCCCACCACTTCTCGCCGCTCGTCGCGCGCCACTGCGGCCACGGCATCGCCATCCGGTCGAGAGCGTAGGCCTGACGCTGCTCCGCTTCCTTGAGCCAGTTCGCGTTGACGAGTCCCTGGTTGTTGAAGTGGTTGACCGAATCGCACACCAGGCCGTGGCCCGCGCGGAACCACACGGTCATGTTGCCGACGCCGTACTTGGCCGCGCACTGCGGGCTGTCGACGAGCACCTCGCAGCGCTCGCGATCGAGCACCTCGATCATGTGCGGGCCCTCGAGGTTGTAGTGCGGCTCGACGCCGCCGTCGAACACGCCCGCGAGGTACACGCTGCCGTCGGCGATCGGCTCGGCGCTGACGGTCGCGAGCTCGTTCTCGAGGTGCACGGCCTTGGCCATGCCGGGATAGACCTTCTCGATCGTCTCGCCGAGCGACCAGCACGAGCCGAACAAGTAGCCGCCCGTGCGCACGAACCACGCGATGCACTCGATGTCGTCGGGCAGCACCTCGCCCGTGCAATTCGAGACATACACGCCGAAAGGCTGCAGACCGTCCTCGCGGTGCTTGCCTGCCACCGTCTTGCGCCAAGGCACGCCACCCGCGGACGGCGCGCCCTTGCCCTTGGCATCCAAAGCGGCGGCGACGCCCGTCTCGACGCGCTCGAGCACGCTCTGGATCTGGTCGCCGCGGCTCTCGAGCACGATCACATCGAGATCCTTGAAGACCTCGGCGACCGAGAGCGCGTAGCCGAACTTCTCGCGCCGCGCCTTGAGCTCTTCGGGCGTCCACAGCTTGAGCCGCGCACCGTTCTCGCCCCACCACTTCAGCCAAGCCGCCGAGTCACGCCCGTAGTCCTGCTTGGTGAGCGCCTTCGCGCAGGCCACCGCCGTCAGCGCCACGGCCGCTTCCTTGTCCGCGGTCGCCGCAAGAACCGGCGGCAAGGCCTCGCTCTTCGTCACATGCGAGAGCCCGACGATCGCGGCTCCGCGCAGGCGCCAGTCCGCGCTCTTCGAGAGCGCGATCAAGGGCTCGACCGCGCTCTCCTGCGTCGTCTTGCCGAGCGAGACGGCGGCGCACACGGCCACGGGCCACTCACGATCACCCAGCGCCTTCACGAGCGCCTTCACGGCGAGCTCGCTGCGGCTCCCGCCGAGCGCGACAGCCGCATCCTCGCGCACATTCGCATCGGAGGCGGATCCCAGCACTTCCGTGAACACGCCGAGCACCGCATCGTCCGCCACGGAGCCGCGCAGCTCCTGCAGGGCCACGAGGCGCACGCGGGCGTTCTTGTCCTTCAGAGCGAGGTCGCGTGCCTTCTTCAGCACGGGCTCGAGATCGAGAGTTCCGCCCGCGTGCAGCGCCGCCGCGCGCACATCCGCATCCGCGTGGCTCAGGCCCTTCTCGATCGCGCGCTCCGCCGCGGCCTTGATGTCCGCGACCGGCGCCAGCGCGCGCGCGAGCCGCATGGCGCGCACCGCGACCGGCGGCGGCTGGCCCGAGAGCGTCTCGAGCAGCTTCTCCGCCGCTGCAGCGTCGACGCGCGCGATCGCCGCGACAGCACGCACCAGCCGGCGCTCGACAACATCCACCAGGTCCGCTGCCACGAGGCGTGCCTCGAGGAGCGGCAGGAAGCTCGCGTCGGGCCGCACTTCGACCGCTCCCAGCGCCGCGCACGCGAGCTCGGCGTTCTCGCCGGCGAGGTAGCCCTCGAGCAGCGCGCGCATCTCCTCGAGCGACGCGGCGCCGATCGCGCCCGCTGCCGCGAGGCGCTCGGTTTCCTCCTTCGCCTTCTGGGACTTCTTGAGGTTCTTGGCGACGGGACCCGACTCCGCGCCGCTGCCCTGCGAGGCGACGATCGCGAGTGCAGCCCAGGCGTTCGACGCGTTCTTGCCGGCCGTCTGCTTGGCGAGATCGTCAGTCGCGCGCGCCGCGTCGATCTTGGCGAGCGAGAGCGCCGCCGCGCGCCGCATTCGCATGGCGGGCGCGTCGAGGGCCGTCTTCACGAGCTGCGGCACCGCAGCCTTCGTACCGACCTTGCCGAGCGCCGACGCCGCGCGCTCCACGACCTCCCAGTCCTTGTCGAGCAGGGCCGAGATGAGCGCCTTCTCCGCGCCCTCGCCCCCGCTCGCTTCGAGCGCCTCGACCGCGGCCACGCGTTTCTCGGGCTCCTTGGCCTTGATGTCCTTCAGCGGATCCTGCGCCAGCGCGAGACCTGCGAGAGCGAACGCAGCCAGCGCGACGCGCGCCCGGCGAGCTAGCGCGCCGCGTTCATCGCACGAGCGCGCGCTGTCCCCATGCCCGGCCACCCCTCGACCCGATTCCAGCTGCGCTTGATCCACTTGGCTTCCTTCCCGCGATAAAGGCGGACAGCGACCCTGCGCGTCGAGCTCCCCCGGCTCGAACGCCGCCGCCAGACGCCTCCAAAGTGTGCACGAGCCGCGCATCCCTTGTCGAGCACGCACTGCGGCGAACGCTCTCAGCCCACGCCGTCGTCGGGAGAACGCTCTGCTTCGCGAGCCTAGAAGCGAGCCAGCGTCGCGTTCAGCGAGTCTTCGCTTTCGCCGGACTCGCCGCGATGTGCGGCGCGCGCTCCAGCTGCTTGCCATCCGGCGCCGTCAGCCGCGCACCGAAGAATGCAGGACCGAGCTCGTCTTCCACCAGCACGAGCAACGCGTGATCCCCGCGTGCAAGCCGCAGCGGTACGCTCACGCGCCCGTCGGCCGGACCTTGCACGCGTTGGCTCTGCCCGACGAGCGCGCCGTCGAGGAACACCCTCCAAGGATCCTCGACTTCGAGCCACAACAGCGCGTCGAGCGGCCGATCGAGCTCCCACACCAGTCCCGTCGCGACTGCGGCGAAACCGTGGTCGCACTCGGCACCGAGCACTGCGTCGAGATCGACCCACGCGTCGGGCTTGAAGCTCTGGCGGACCCATGTGCGCTTCGCCACCTTCGCGCCTTCGCGCAGCGCGAGCTTCGCCGGATCGAACGGCAGCTTGAGCAGCGCGTCGTTCTGTCCCTCGCCGCGCCATGGTCCGGCGACGAGCCAGTCGGTGATGCGCGGCAAGTCCCACTGCGGCTCGATCGGCCGCGGTGGCCGCAGCGCATCGATTTCCTTCGCGAGTTCCTCCGGCGTGGTGCCGGCCGGCGCACCCGCGGAAATCGTCGCGCGGCGCAGGAACAGCAGCGCAAAGCAGGTTTCCTGCGTGCCGAGCCACGCGCCATCGTCACCCTGCTCGTCGACCAGCCAGCGCGCGCCCTCCTCGTACCAGTCGTGCTCGCCGAGCTTCGCCCGAGCCGTGAGCCCGCACCAGCGCTCGACCGCCCACAGGTACGGATACTGAGAGGCCGGCGTCCATGCACGGGGCCCGTAGGCGTTCTGACCCGGATGCCAGCGCTCGACCATGAACTCGTCGGCGAGCTCGTGCTGCTTCTGGAACTTGCGGAGCAGGGCCGTGACCGAGCTGCGCCCCTCGCCGAGCTCCTCGAGCACGCGCAGGCCGCCGAGCGAAGCCGCGGTCATGCCGCCCGTGGCCTGTCGGTTGAGTTCGTACTTGAAGCCGCCGTGCTTCTCGTCCTGCAGGCGATAGAGCGCTTTCACCGCGTTCACGAGCGTCGCGTCCGGGATCTCGAGTCCCATTCGGTGCGCCGCCCTCAGGCCCAGCAGTGCGAACTGCGAGTTGCTGGCGTCGGCCCCACCCCATGGATAGGCCCACTCTCCGGCCACTTGTGTCTCGACAAGGAAGTCGAGGCTCGCCTCCGCGTGCTCTCGAAACGCCCGCGGCTCGCCGAGCGCATCGAGCAGCAGCAGCTTCACGCTCGTCGAGTAGGTGCTCTTGAAGTCGGTCGCGAGCACGCGCGCGAGTCCGCGGCGCACGGAATCGTCCGAGCGTCGCACGCCCGATTTCAACAGCGTGAAGGTGCACAGCGCAGTCAGTCCTCCGGGGTGCTCCCCCTCGAATCCGGACCAAGTTCCGTCCTCGAGCTGACATGCCTTGAGCCAGTCCGTGCCCTTGGCGATCGCGCGGTTCACGCGCGTCGACAGCGAAACCTCGGACCGCTCCAGCGGAGCGGCCTCGGGGGCCTGCGCGAGGGCTGCAACGAATGCCAGTACCAGCACGCGCCCGAGCATATCCGCAGGGCGCCCGGGCGCGACGCAGCGGGCTCTGGCGAACGGCGTTTTCCGGCACAGCCGGGCGACGGCGGATGGCGACGACGGCCGGCCGCGGCGCGGCGCCGAGTTGCCCCGAGGGCCAGTTGCTCCCGATCGGAACCGTGCGGATCTGCTCGAAGAGCGTGCCGTCGCGCGCGGCCACGAGCACCTTGCGCTCCACGGTGGTCGGCAGTCCGGACCCGGGGCGACCGCGCGTGCCATGCAGCTCGCCCGGATGCTGGACCGAGAGACACAGCGTCTCGCCGTCGGGGCTGAATGTGACGCCGCACAGCTCGCGCTCCGCGGGGCCGAGCGCGAAACACTGCGAAATGCCGGCGCTCGGACCGCGCGTCGGAACGAAGAACAGCGCGCTGGAGCCGAACACGCCCGCGAAGCGGTCTTGCCCCGGCGCGCTGTCACCCTCGCGCGCCACCGCGCAATTCAGGCCCAGCGACGAGATGTCGGTCAGCACCCACAGGTTGCCATCGGCATCGAAGCACAGGTTGTCGGGATTCGCCAAGCCCGCGCCTCCGTCGGCGAGCTCGCCCGGCGAGCAGAAGGAACTCCAACGCAAGCGCAGCTCGTCGACGCGCTCCACGAGGCGCGAACCCACGAACTTCCACACATGTCCTCCACGCCGGTCGCCGCCGGTGTAGGCGACGAGTGGCGCTCCGACCTCGACGCGCAGCGCGACATTCTCATGCCGCATGCGGCCGAGCTTGCGCAGCCCGCCCGACAACGGATCGGCGTGCACCACCCAGCCGAAGTCGCGCCCGTCCTGGGCCTCCGCGAGGAACGAACCGAAGCCGTTGATCTCGAACGGCTCGGGCAGGCGCGGATCGATGCCGATGAGCTCGAACGCCATGTCGCGCGCGAGTGGCTCACCGGCCGCATCGACGAACTCGGGTGCGTAGTCTTGGTAGTTCTCTTCTCCCGACAGCACCGCCCCCCACATCCTCACGCAACCCGAGCAATTCGAGTGCGTCGCGAACCGCGCCGCGTCGCCGCGCAAGCGCTTGTGCAAGTTCGAGCCGCGCACCACGCCCCAGCGCCCGTCGGCGGAGCGACGGACATGGAGCACGCTGATGCCCATGTCACCGGGCGCGCGCTCGGACAGGGATCGCAACTGCGCGAGCAGGCGCGAATCGCGGGCCGCAGCGGCCCGCTCGAGCTTCTTGCCACTCCATGCCTGACCGTCGAGCGAGGCCCGCAGGGCTCCGTTCTCGTCGCGCGCAACCTCGAGGCGCGGCGCATCGGCGCCGAGACTCTCGCGCAATGCTGCCAGCCACGGCCGGGGCGAGACGGACTCGTGGCTGACCACGAGCAGCGCCTCGCTCTCGGAACCAGCGAGCGGCACAAGACCGAGAAAATCGTTGTTGAAGCCGAACGCAAGCTCGCTGCCCGCGGGGCGAAGCGCCCCCGTACATCGCGAGCAGCTCCCACCCGAACTCCGGCCGAACGACGAGCTCATCGCGCACCTCGAAGCGCGCGAGCCGCTGTGCGTCACTCGCTGCGTCGCCGCCATCGGACCCAACTGGCAGCGGCAGCGGAACACTCGTCCACGAAGGAACGCCACCCGCGCCGACGAAGGACTAGCGCAGCGAAGCGGAACGCGATGTGCAGCCCGAGGTCAACGCCATCCAGCCCGCGCTGGCGCCGAGCCAGGCGAACAGCTCGCGGCGATCCGGTCCGAGGCGCGAAGCGTGCATGCGCTCTGGTGTACGCTTCAGCGCGCTTGCGCGCCCGCGCGCGTTGGTGTCGGATACCATGCCATGGACCGCCGCGAGTCGACCTATGCGTCCACGGTGCTCGAGCTGCTCGACGAGTACTGGATCGACCTGCGCCGCCCGATCGGCGAACGCGAGCGCGCTGCGTTTCAAGCCGCGGGCTTCACTGCCTCCTTCGCGATCCTGAGCGCGTGGCCGCCGCTCGGCGAGCCGCACTTCGTGCAGGCTGGCCGCGCGGCGACCGAGCGACTGCGCGCGGCGCTTCGCGCGCGCGGCGTGCGTACGGTCGATGTGCTTGCGGGATCGCCGGATCGCAACCACCGCGAGCCGAGCCTTGTCTGCGACATCTGCGACGAGACCGCGATCGAGCTCGCACTCGCGTTCGGTCAGGACGCCTACTTCTGGTTCGACGGCTCGCGCATGTCGATCCGCTGGTGCGACGAGTCCCCAGCGACACTCCTTCCGCTCTGAGAGCTCACGACCATGCTTCACCGCGCCCTCCGCATCGCCCTGTTCGTCGTACCTCTCTCCGCGGCCTGGCTCGCGGGCGACGACGACGCCGCTCGAGCGCGCGCGCGGCGCTTCGTGACGAGCCGCACGAGCAAGGTGACCTTGCCCCTGCCCGACGAGCAGGACGCGTTCAGCTTCGTGATCTTCGGCGACCGCACCGGCGGCCCGGCGGACGGCGTGAAGGTGCTCGCTCAAGCCGTCGACGAGACCAATGTGATCCGACCGGATCTCGTGATGACCGTCGGCGATCTCGTGCAGGGCTACAACGACCAGCCGGCGTGGCAGAAACAGGCGGACGAGTACTCGGGGATCATGAACCGCCTCGAAGCCCCGTGGTTTCCGGTGGTCGGCAACCACGACATCTACTGGCGCGGCAAGGGCGCACGGCCGAGCGAGGAACACGAAGCCGACTACGAGGCGCACTTCGGACCGCTGTGGTACGCCTTCCGGCACAAGAGCGCGTGGTTCATCGCGCTCCACTCCGACGAGGCGAATCCGCAGACCGGCGAGCGCAATTTCAACAAGCCCGAGTGCCAGCGCATGAGTGCGGAGCAGCTCGCTTTTCTCGACGATGCGCTCGCGCGCGCGAAAGACGCTGAGCATGTGTTCGTGTTCCTGCACCATCCGCGGTGGCTCGGAAAAAACTACGGCGACGACTGGCAGAATGTGCACTCGAGGCTCGCCGCCGCCGGGAATGTGACGGCGGTCTTCGCGGGCCACATCCATCGCATGCGCTACGACGGAGCGCGCGATGGGATCGAGTACTTCACGCTCGCGACCGTCGGCGGCGACCAGTCCGCGCTCGTTCCGAAGGCGGGGTACTTGCACCAATACCACCTCGTCACCGTGCGCAACGGCGGCATCGCCGTCGCAGCGCTGCCCGTGGGTGCCGCGATCGACGCGCGCTCGATCACGGGCGAGATGAGCGACGACGCCGCAGCCGCCGCGCGCGGGCTGCAGCCGCTCGCGCTGACGCCGCTCGTATTCCGCAACGATCTCGGAGTCGACGGCGAGGCGCGCGTGACGCTGCGCAATCCTGCGCGCAGGGCCGTGGACATCGACTTGGTGCCGCACAGCGAGGACGCGCGCTGGAGTTTCGAGCCCAGTCACCTGCACGCGAAGATCGAAGCCGGTGGCTCGCGGGAGTTCACATTGCGCGTAGCGCGCCCCGCTGCCGCGCTCGATGGCGCGCTGCGCATGCCGCGGCTCGAGGTGCGCGGCGACTGGCTCGGTGCGGATGCGCGCGTCGAGCTGCCCTTGCGCGACGCAGAGCTGCCGCTCGACCTGCGCTCGCTGCCGCTGCCTTCGCGGCCGGATGTCGAGCATGTGCTCGCGCTCGATGGAGACGGCGACGCGCTCAGCGTGCCGCACGCAACGCTGGCCTTGAGCGATGGGCCGCTCACCGTCGAAGGTTGGCTGCGCGCACGCGAGTTCCGGCCGCGTCAGGGCTTCGTCAACAAGACCGAGCAAGGCGAGTTCGGCCTGTTCGTCGACGAGGGCCGGCCGTCGTTCACGGTGTTCCTCGGCAACGACTATGTGTCGGCGCGCTCGGAGAAGACCTTGCTCGAGGCCGGACGCTGGCACCATGTCGCAGGCCAGTTCGACGGCGCGCAGGTGCAGCTATTCGTCGATGGCGCGCTGGTCGCTTCGCGCGCCGGGAAAGGTGCGCGGCGCATCCTCGAGCTGGCGCTGCTCGTCGGAGCCGATGTCAGCAAGGACGGCAGCCCGAACTCGTGCTTCCCCGGCGAGATCGACGAGGTGCGGGTCTCCACGGTGGCTCGCTACAGCGCGGCGACTCCGTTCGAGCCGCTGCGACGCTTCGAGAGCGACTCCGCCACCGCGCTGCTGCTGCACATGGACGCGGACCTCGGTCCGTGGTGCCCCGATGCGAGCTCCGGACGCGTGCATGCCACGCGTCTGGGCGACGCCCGCGTGGGGCGCTGACCTCGAAGGCGCACCGAGAACTTCCTTCCAGCCCCGGGCGGGACACCTCTCGCCGCGCGCGTTTTCAACTGAAATTTGGAGCGCTGTGTTCGAGTGTCCGCGTCCTCCCGCCCGACAAGGATCTCGGGAAGAAGACGGCCACGCCCATAGGGGTGGCCATTGCACATGAGGGTCCTGAGCCCTCGGGAGAAGCGATCATGGCGCATGCGCGCGTTGTTCAGGGGAATTCGAATACCACCGTCACGGAGCGAACGATGAGCGCTCGCTCGTGGCACCACGGCCTGGCGGCTCTCGCACTGGCTCTGGCGTCCGCGTGCTCTTCTGGAGCGGGTGGCTCGGCGGCACCGACGGCCGGCGACGACCCGCAGATGTCGATCTCGGGAGCCACGGCAGGTGCGCAGACCGGCGGTGCGATCGTCGCGACGCTGCAGCTCACGGTGCCATCGCCCTCGAGCTATGTCGTGCGCGGCACCGTCCCGGTTCCCAAGGGGACATTCCCGCGCGCGGACGGAATGATCCCGCTCTCGATCCGTGACATCGATGGCTTCGTGGCACCCACGCAGATGGAGATCGTCTCGCGCTATCCCAATGACGCGGATGGCGCGGATGTCGTGGAGGTGCTCGCTCGCGTGCGTCGGCCCGTGGGCGTCGCCGCCGACACCAAGGTGCGCTACGACGTGGTGGACCATCCGCACGCCGACACCAAGCTGACCACCAAGGCCGAGGTGCTCAACCTGCTCGCCACGCGCGATTGTGTCTCGCTGGTCGCCAAGGATGTGTTCGGCAACGAGTATCGCTTCTATCCGCTCGATGGCGTGCGCTCGGCGCCCGTGGCGAACTCGGTCAAGTCCATGCGCCGCGGTCCGGCCGCGGTCGAGACGCGCACCTACGGCGTGATGAAGCCCGTGGGCGCGGCACTCGGCGCCCCGGCGGGCGCGCTGGCGCACTTCTTCGGCGTGCACGCCTACACCACCGTGTGGTCGGGCGAGGACTTCCTGTCGCTCGACCTGCGCGTGAACAACGGCGCGAGCGGCGCCAACAAGACGACCGGCTTCACCGACGACGACCCGCTCGGCTTGGTGTACTTCCGCTCGCTCGAGCTGCAGGTCCCGGCCGGCTGGTCGATCCTCTCCGACATCTCGGACCCCTACCAAGGTACGCCGCAGACCGTCGGCAATGTGACCCGCCTCGAGCTGATCAAGCCCATGGCCGACGGCACGATGCATGTGATGCCGGCGCAGGCCATGTTCCACCGCCGCCTCGCGCTCGCCCGGCCCACCGGGGTCGCCAGCGCGATCGCTTCGCTCGAAAAGGAGTCTGTCGGCTTCTGCGTGAAGGGCAGCTCACCTGCGGGCGCCGTGCTCTGGTCGTGGTGGAACCCGCAGACGGCGCGCTACTTCCCGCAGCGCCTGCCGCTGCCGGACCTCTCACACTTGGGGCAGAACTCGATCCAAGGCAACATCGTCGGCTACCACAACACCATCCGCGGACACCTGCAGAACGGCACGGCCACCGGCGGCTATCCGTGGAGCTTCCCCAACTTCGGCTGGGCGCACATCTACGGCGTGCAGTACGGCGGCATGACGAGCGGCTCGGAGATCTGGTTCTACGACGGCTTCAAGACCGCCTCGGCGAGTTCTCGCGAGGGCTACCGCAGCTACGAGTTCTCTCACCGCATGTACAGCGAGCGTCAGCCGCAGCTGCTGATGAACTCGGATGGAGAACAGACGCGCGTCGAGCAGTGGATCCTTCAGACCTCGACGCTCACCTACACGCCGATGAACTACTTCCAGCGGCTGACGAACAACTCGAACGACCCGTTCGGCATGAACATCTCGCCCGCATACCAGCGCAACCATGTGGTCGCGAACAACCTCAAGCCGGCCTACGAGACGGACATCGTCACGAGCTCGCCGATCGACTTCCAGCACTACATCCGCTTCCTGCGCTCGCCGATGGTGTTGACCTGGCTCGGCAACGATTCGATCGCCAAGGATGACCTGCGCATGGCCGCGGAGTGCTTCCGCATGTCCTTCAGCGAGCACTTCAACAACTCGAGCGGTTACTCGATCCCCTCCACGCTGCGCGCAAAAATGACGCAGGTCGCCAACCGCCCGCACCGCGGCTTCTCGTTCGGCCGCGGCGAGTCCTGGGGCCTCGTGAGCGCGATCTGCGCCTACTCGATCTCGGACTCGGCCTTCCGCGCGCGCTATCGCCCGTGGTTCGCCACCGCGGCGGACGTGATCGCCAATGGCCAGTCGTCCTGCAACGGCTTCATCCAATCGTGGGCCAACGCGAAGATGCTCGCCGGTCAGTGGCAGGGTCGCCAGTCGATCGAGCAGGCCATCACCGAAAACATGCTCTGGGGCCTCAAGGAGAGCGTGCTCCGCGATGTCGATCCGACGCGCGTCGCGAGCCTAGAGAATGTGATCGTGAAGTCGACCTCGGCCATGATCGGACCGATGGCGTGGAACGGTACGGGCCCGTGGTCGCACCTCGCGGTCGCGCCGCTCAACACCATGCAGCAGCCTTACTGCGGGTCGATCCCCGCAGGCGGTGCCGGCAATGGAAACGACAACTACCAGACCCCGTCCTCCTACGCCTACGGCTACATGCTCACGGGCGACACGACCTTTCTGACCCGCGCCGCGCAGGCGCAGGCGGGCGGCTCGGCGAACCTGCTCACGGCCCTCAAGGGTCAGGGCTACAACAACCTCGAGAACAAGGCCGCTCTCATGAGCGTGCTGCAGTAGCTCGAAGCAGTTGCAAGACGAGCGCGGGGCGGCGAGTCACACGACTCGCCGCCCCGCGCCCTTGTCGTTCCTCGCGCTCTCAGCCGAACTGGATGCCCTGCGCCAACGGCAGCTTGTCGGAGTAGTTGACCGTGTTGGTCTGGCGGCGCATGTAAGCCTTCCAAGAATCGCTGCCGGCTTCGCGGCCGCCGCCGGTCTCCTTCTCGCCACCGAACGCGCCGCCGATCTCGGCCCCGCTCGTCCCGATGTTCACATTGGCGATGCCGCAGTCGGAGCCCGTCGCCGCGATCCAGCGCTCGGCCGAGCGCACATCGCGCGTGAAGACCGCCGACGACAGCCCCTGCGGAACGCCGTTGTTCTTCGCGATCGCGTCGTCGAGATCCTTGACGCGGATGATGTAGAGGATCGGCGCGAAGGTTTCCTCCTGCACGATCGGCCACTCGTTTTCGGCGCGAACGATCGCGGGCCGCACGAAGTTGCCGCCGGCGAGATTGCCAGCGAGCGTGAGCTTCTCGCCGCCGTACAGCACGGTGCCGCCGAGCGCTTTCACCTTGGCGAGCGCGTTCTGCATGTCCGCTACGGCCTCTGGATTCACCAACGGGCCACACAGCGTGCCGTCCGCACACGGATCGCCGATGCGAATACCACCGTAGGCGCGCACGAGACGACGCTCGACCTCGTCGGCGATCTTCTCGTGCACGAGCAAGCGCCGCGTCGTCGTGCAGCGCTGGCCGGCGGTACCGACCGCGCCAAACAGCACGGCGGGCAACGCGAGATCGAGGTCCGCGTCGTCGAGAATCGCGAGCGCATTGTTGCCGCCGAGCTCGAGAATCGTGCGACCGAAGCGCTGGGCGACTTGACCAGCCACCTTGCGGCCCACGGCGGTCGAGCCCGTGAAGCTGACGAGCTGCACGCGCGCGTCTTCCAGCATCGGGGCGCCGACTTCGGACGACGGACCGATCACGAGCGCGGCCAGCGCGCCGAAGCCCTCGGCTTCGAGCACAGGACGGATCACATTCGTGAGGCCGATCGCGCACAACGGCGCGTGCTGCGAAGGCTTCCAGATGCAGGCGTCGCCACAAATGTAGGCGAGCATCGAGTTCCACGACCACACGGCCATGGGGAAGTTGAACGCGGTGATGATTCCGCACACGCCGAGCGGGTGCCACTGCTCGCGCATCGAGTGCCCCGGGCGCTCGGAGTGCATCGAGAGGCCGTAGAGCATGCGCGACTGTCCCACGGCGAACTCCGCCATGTCGATCGCCTCCTGCACCTCGCCCCAGCCTTCCTGCAAGATCTTGCCCATCTCGAGCGAGATCAGGCGACCGAGCGGGTCCTTCTTGGCGCGGATCGCCTCGCCCATCCTGCGCACGAGCTCGCCGCGCTTGGGAGCGGGGACCGCACGCAAGCGCAAGAACGCCTCATGGGCCGCGGCGAGGCAACGGTCGTACTCGACCCGCGAGGCCTGCTTCACGCGTGCAATCACCTCGCCCGTGGCTGGATTGCGGCTCTCCAGCATCGCGCCCGAGCACTCGATCCAGCGGCCGTCGTATGCGCCGGAGTTGGTCCCTTCGATGCCCAGTTCCTTGAGGAAGTTCGTCGTCATGGCTTGGTGGTTGTGGCGCGCGCGACTCGCGCGGCGAAAGAGGATAGCAGCGCCGGTCGCGCCAGGCGAAGGCTCGGCCTTGCGCAGGGCCCGTGCGACCTCCAAAGTGGGTCGAGACATGCGCTGTGCCTTCCTCGCGCCACTCGCACTCCTCGCGCTCGTGCTCGTCACGGCGGCGACGCGGCTCGTGGGCGTCGACTTCCTCGAGCCGCAGTGGACCGAGCAGGACTCGCAGCTCGTGCAGCACTTGCGCCACGAGCGCACGGGCAACGCCGACGAGGAGTCTGGCTACGACGACGCCTACCCGTATGTGCTCCCCTACTTGCTGCGCGCGATGCCGCAGCTCGTCTCCGTGGAAGCCGAGCCCGCGACGCTCGAGCAGCACCTCGCGGTGTGCAAGTCGCTCTTCACCGAGACGCGCATGTTCGTCGCGCTGCTCTCGTGCCTGGCGATTCCACTCGCCTACTTGCTCGCGCGACGCTTCGTCTCCCCGCGCTGGGCACTCTTCGCCAGCGCCCTGTGCGCCGCGAGCCTGCTGACTCATTACTTCAGCCAACAGGCCCGCCCCCACGCAGCAGCGGCGCCGTTCATGCTGCTCGCGGTCGTCGCGGCGCTGCGCCTGCGCGAGCGGCCGACGCTGGCGAACTACACGCTGGCCGGGATCGCGGCCGCACTTGGGCTCGGCGTGCTGCACAACGGCGCGGCCGTGTTGCTCGCGAGCCTCGCTGCGCACTTCCTGCGCGACGGCGAGCGGCGCGCGCGCGATCACTGGAAGCTCCTCGTGCCCGTGGCGCTCGTCTTGCTCGGCGTGCGCCTGTTCTATCCGTTCTTCTTCGCCGACTCAGGCGGGGTGGAAGCCGCGAAGCTCGAGTCGAGCGAGGCCGGCGTCACATTCGGTCGCCATGTCGTCGACTACGAGCAGTTCGACTTCGGCGGCGCGCGTACGATGTTCCTCACGCTCGTCAACTACGAGCCCGGCCTGCTCGCGCTGCTGCTGCTCGCGCTGCTTGCGTGGCTGGGGCGCGCGCGACTCGCGGGCGCGCACGAGCCGCTCTCGCGCGCCGCACTCGCCGTGCTCGCCTACGTCGTGCCCTACTCTCTCGTGCTCGCGAGCTTCCATGACACATTTGATCGCTTCCTGATTTCGCTCGTGCCCTACGCGGCGGTGTTCGCGGCTTGGGGGCTCGAGCGCGTGTCGAGCTCGCCCGCCCTGCCGCGCGCCCTGCGCCACGGCGCGGTCGCGCTCGCCTGCGCCGCGCTGTTCCTGCAAGTGGTGGCGTGCGGCAAGCTCTCTTGGCTGCGCGCACGCGACGACGCCATGGAGCAGGCGAGTGCGTACCTCGCCGCGAACTTCGACCCCGCGACCACGACTCTCATGGTCGCGCCGACGCTCGAGTTGCTCGTCGCGCGTACTGAAGAGAGCCTGTTCAACAAGCGCGGCCAGCGCCGCATCGCGTACTCGCGCTGGGCCAAGTACCAGGCGCACCGCCGCGAGAATCCGCCGCCTCCGCCGCACTGGGATGTGCGCTACTTCGGCGCCTCGACGGAGCTCGGCTTCCGCACGGCGGACTCGATCGCCGAGCGGCCGGACGAGTTCCTCGACGCGCTCGGCCCGGGGATCTATGTGATGAACGCGGGCAAGCTCGCAGGCCACCCCTCCGAACAGGTCTTCCACGACGCGGTTGCGCGCCGCGGAACTCTGCTCTGGCGCCGCGCGCCCCACGCGGAGGGCCCGTGGCGCTCGGTCGGAATCGACTTTCAACCCATGGACACCGCGCCGGATGTCATCTGGCGTGTGCTCGCGGCCGACGCGGTCGGGCCCGCGGTCGAGATCTACCGCGTCCCGGCGCCGTAGGCAGGTGCTCGAGCGCGTGCCGAGCGGCACGCGGTTCGCTATCCTCTTTGCCCCCATGGGCGACAAGATCATCTTCCAGCTTCAGGATCTGAAGAAGTACTACGGGCAGGTCGAAGTGCTCAAGGGCATCACCCTGTCCTTCCTCGACGGGGCCAAGATCGGACTGATCGGCCCCAACGGCGCCGGCAAGTCGACGCTGCTGCGCATCATGGCCGGCGAGGACCGGCAGTTCGAAGGCGTCGCCCAGAAGGTCGGCGACTACTCGATCGGCTACCTGAGCCAGGAGCCGCCGCTCGACGACACGACGGATGTCGCGGGCAACCTCAAGGCCGCAGTGAGGGAATTGCACGACCTCGAGGCGCGCTACAACGAGGTGTGCGCCGACATGGACGGCAAGGAAGAGCTGTTCGCAAAGCTGCAGGAGGAGATGGACCACAAGGATGTGTGGAACCTCGAGAACCGTCTCGAGCAGGCCGCCACGGCCCTCGACCTGCCGCCGATGGACGCGGATGTGAAGAAGCTCTCCGGTGGCGAGCGCCGCCGCGTGGCGCTGTGCAAGCTCCTGCTCGCGCACCCCGACATGCTGCTGCTCGACGAGCCCACCAACCACCTCGACGCGGACTCGGTCGAGTGGCTCGAGCAGCACCTGAAGGAGTATCAGGGCACGGTGATCCTCATCACTCACGACCGCTACTTCCTCGACAATGTGGTCGGCTGGATGCTCGAGGTCGAGCGCGGCCGCGCGATGCCGTACAAGGGCAACTACTCCGACTACCTCGGCGCGAAGCAGAAGATCCTGCAGGAGCGCGCGTCGAAGAACGAGCAGCGCGAGAAGCTGCTCGCCAGGGAGCGCGAGTGGCTCGGTCAGTCGCCCGCCGCGCGCCGCAAGCGCGCCAAGTGGCGCGAGGAGCGCTACAAGCAACTCATGACCGAGCGCGCGGAAGACGCGATCGAGGCCGTCGAGCTGCGCATTCCGCCCGGCCCGCGGCTGGGCGACAAGGTGATCCACTTCAAGGATGTCTCGAAGAGGTTCGGCAGCCGCGTGCTCTTGAACAAGCTCTCCTTCGAGATGCCGCCGGGCTCGATCCTCGGCGTCGTCGGCGCAAACGGCGTCGGCAAGTCGACCATGCTCAAGATCATCATGGGCAAGGAGCAGCCCGACAGCGGCAAGGTCGAGATCGGCTCGACGGTCATGCTGCGCTACCTCGATCAGTCGCGCGCGATCCTCGACGACCAGAAGTCGGTCTACGACAACATCACCGAGGGCAACCCGCAGATCCCCTACGGCGGCAAGATCCTCGACGGCCGCGCCTACGTCGCGCGCTTCAACTTCAAGGGCGAGGACCAGCAGAAGCTCTTGGGCGAGTGCTCGGGCGGCATGCGCAACCGCGTGCTGCTCGCGAAGATGCTGCGCGAGCCGGCCAATGTCATCCTGATGGACGAACCGACCAACGACCTCGACCTCGAGACGCTGCGCGTGCTCGAAGAGGCGATCAGCGAGTACCCGGGCTCCGCCATCGTGGTCAGCCACGACCGCTACTTCCTCAACCGCGTCGCCACGCACATTCTCGCCTTCGAAGGTGAAGTCGAGGAAGGCAAGGGACCGGAGGTCAACTTCTTCGCCGGCGACTTCGAGGCCTACCACGAGTGGCGCGAGGCCGAGCGCAAGCGTCGCGGACTGCGTCCCAAGTCGCGCGCCGGCAAGTACGCCCAGCTCCTGCGCGACTGAGGTCGCGCACGCGAGTCGCGACTGTGGCGGAGCATCCGTTCGACCTCTCGACGGCGGCGCGGCTGGGCGATCCTTGGCTCGCGCCGACCGAGGACCTCGCGCGCGCATTCCACCTGCTTGACCACTATGAGCCGGCGGACGCGACGCAAGAAGACTTCCAGCGACGCATGCTCGCTCTGATCGAGCGGCACCCGCACGACGCGCACCGCCGCACGCTGCTCGAAGGACATCTCACCGCGAGCGCGCTCGTCGTCGACGCGCGCTTCGAGCGCGCGCTGCTCACGCACCACAAGAAGCTCGGCCGCTGGCTGCAGCTTGGCGGCCACTGCGACGGCGACGCAAACCTCGCGCGTGTCGCGCTGCGCGAGGCGACCGAGGAGAGCGGCATCCCCGACCTCGCGGTGCTGCCTGTGCCGATCGACCTCGACATCCACGCGATCCCCGCGCGCGGCGCGGAGCCCGAGCACTTCCACTACGACACGCGCTTCCTCGTGATCGCCCCGCCCGGTGCCATCGAGGTGCTCTCCGACGAGTCCCACGCCCTGCGCTGGCTCGCGAGCCACGAGCTCGGGAGCCTCTCCGCCGACGCCTCGCTCCGCCGCCTCTTCCAGCTCGTATTCGGGGCCTGAAAGCCGGGGACCGCCCCGGAAACTCCCCCCAATTCGCTCCGGCAGCGTAACATGTCACCAAAGTGGCGGATCGAGGCAGGACAGCCTGCGGTCCGCCGCGGCTCCCCACCATGCTCCACCAACGCGCCCTCGTCCTGCTCCTACCCCTCGTCGCGAACTACGCCTCGGCCCAAACGCTGATGGCGTCCCATGCAGGAGGCGCACAGGCGCGCGCCGGCACGTCGATGCTGGCGTGCCCCGACTGGAACGGCGACGGATTCGACGACGTGCTCGTCGGCGAGCCCGGGTTCAACGCTGGTCGCGGTCGCATCGTGTGCTTGTCCGGCGCCTCGCTCGGAAGCACGACGGCGGTTGTGCTGTGGAGCCTCGCGCCGACCTCGACGCAGCTCTCCAGCGACGCCAACTTCGGACGCTCGCTGGCACTGCTTAACGATCGCGACGGAGACAACCGGCCCGAAGTCGTGGTCGGAGCTCCGTACCAAGACGGCCTCCCCGGCACGGACTGCGGCGCGGTGTGCGTGGTGCGCAGCAACACGGGCACGCCCACGCTGCACCGCGTGCGCCTCGGCGACGCGGCCGGAGACCTGTTCGGCTGGGCCGTGTCCGCCCACGACGACCGCAACGCCGACGGCGCGCGCGAGGTGATCGTTGGCGCTCCCTGCGGTGGCAGGTAGACGCTCGCCAACTGCGATCATGTGTATGTCGTGAGCGGCAACGCGCTCTACAACAACCCGTCGCCGCTCGCGCTCTGGACCCACACGAGCATCGCGGCCAACGCGTGGCTCGGCTACACCGTCGCCGGCAACCTACGCTGCAACCTCCGCCGCCGACTGTGTCGCGGGCGCCCCCTCCTATCCGGGCTTCGGCGGAGCCGTCTCCACCGGGCAGGTCTCGCTCTCCAGCGGCCAGAGCTACGCGGAGGTCGGTAACTTTCAGGGCGCCTGCGCGGGCGCGAACTTGGGCATCAGCCTGAGCGCTGGACTCGACTTCAATCTCGACGGCTTCTCGGATGTCTTCGCGGGCGCGCCGGGCACGGACCTGAACGGCACCAACTCCGGGTGCGTGCTCTTGATCGACGGCAAGATCCTCTTCACGGGTTCGCCCGTCGCCCCGATCAACTGGAATGGGCCGAGCGCCAACCTGAACTACGGCAGCGCGGTCGGACTCATCGACGACATCAACAACGACGGGCGCCCCGACATCGCCATCGGCGCGACGGGCTACCAGAATCCTGTCGGCAGCGGCAACGAAGGCGCGGTGTTCCTCTACTCGGGCGAGTCGCTGCTTCCGATCGGGACGCTGGTCGGTCCGCCGAGCGGCGTGCTCGGCGACGGCATCGCCACGACGGGCGAAGACTTCGATGGCGACGGAGCGAGCGACCTCCTCGTCGCCGGCGCGAACGCAGACAGCATCGCGACGAACGGCGGCCGCGTGTTCGCGGCCCGCGCCTTCCCGGCCCTGCCCTCGACCTACTGCACGGGCAAGACGAACAGCCTCGGCTGCACGCCCCAGATGTCGTGGCAGGGCAACGCCAGCCTCTCGTCGGCCGCGCCGTTCCTCGTGCAGGCCACGAACCTGCTCAACCAGAAGTCGGGCCTGTTCTTCTACGGCTTCCGCGCCGCAGCCCAGCCGTTCGCTGGGGGCTACCTGTGCGTGCAGGCCCCCACGGTGCGCAGCGCGGCTTCGTCGAGCGGCGGCAGCACCTCGGGCAACGACTGCAGCGGCGTGATCAGCCTCGACTTCAACCCCATCGCGCAGGCGGGCACCACGCCGGGCCTGACGCTCGGCAACGAGGTCTACGGGCAGGTGTGGTCGCGCGACCCCGCCGGCATCGGCACCACGAGCCTGAGCAACGGCCTGCGCTTCTTCCTCAATCCTTGAGCGCGCGCGCGAGCGCGAGCGCGAGCTAGCGCCCGCGCCGCGGCACCGGCAGCTTCGCGCCCGGCGGCACCCACGGCAGGTAGTACTCGACGTAGCCCAAGTGCATCTCGTCGAAGGTCTGCGGTCCCCAGCGCACCGTCGCGGCGGGATCGGGATTGGCGGGATTTCCCGCGCTGTTGTCGTACCACGCGGTGAAGCGCAGCTGCTCGCCCGCGCGCAGTGTCACGGGCTCGGCGAGCCGGTAGAGCAGCTGCCAGTTGAAGTCGTAGCGCGGGACGTCGAGCAGGATCGAGCTCGCGCCGTCGCGCGCGATGCGCTCGTAGCGCGCAGCCTTGCCGCGCACATGCAGGTGCGGCACGAAGGAGAGCAGCACCGCGTCGAGCGGGATCGGGAAGGTCGCGCTCTCCTCGTGGTCGGCGGCGCCCGGCGGGATGCGGATGCGCGGGTTCACGACGCCGATCGTGCGCACCTCGTGCAGCGGCGGCGCGTCGGCGTACACCACGCCGATGCGCGTGCGATCCTCGGTCGCCGTGCCGTTGGGCGTGTAGTGCATCTGGAAGCGCAGCTTCGCGCCCTTCGGCAGGAGCTTGGCAAAGCCCGGCGGATAGCAGAGCGCGGCCTGCCCCGGCACATAGGCGGCCCAGAAGCCGAGGCGCTCCTCGGCCGCGATGTCGTCGTCCGCGCGCCGCCGACGGCGCCCCTCGTTCGCGCGCTCGAGCTCCGGGTCGACCAAGTGCACGAGCACATGGTGCACGACACCCGCGACGCCCGGCCGCACCTCCATCGCGCGCACCCAGCGATCCTCCTCGAGCCCGGTCTCGACGATCACATTCTGGTACGGCATCGTCCCGCTCGCCTTGACGGCTACCGGCTCCGCGAACTGAAACACGCGATCGGGCGTCGGGATGTTCCACTCGCCGGCGAACTGGCGCGGCAGCGGCGCCGTCGTCGGATCGCCCTTGGGCTTGCCGCTTGCGAGCCACGCGAGCAGGTCCGCGCGCTCGCGCTCCCCCAGCGACCGATCGTTGGCCCATGGCGTCGTCGCTGCTTCACCCTCTGCGCGCTCGAACGGCGCCGCGAACCACGGCGGCATCACACCCTTCTCGACCACGCGCCGCAGCATGCCGGCGTGGGCGACGACATCCTCGAAGCGCTCGAGCGAGAACGGCGCGACACCGCCGTCGCGGTGGCACTCGACACAGCGCTGCTGGATGATGCGCTCGACGCGCTCGTGGTAGGTCACTTCCGTCGTCGGTGCGGGTGAATCGCCGAGCTCGAGTTCGCAGCCGGGAGCATCGGTCGCGGCCACGAGCAGCGGCTCGCTGCGCACGAGCGCACTCAACGCATCGAGGAGGAAGCGTCGGCGCGGTTTCTCGAGCGAGTACCCGATTCCGTGCTGGTCATCGACCGCGCCATGGAACTGCACGGTGAAGGCCGCATCCGTCACGATCACATCGGTGGTCGTCGTCGCGCCGAGCGCGCGCGCGAGCCGGCCCTCGGCATCGCTCACGACCGTCGCGCTCGCGCCGAAACGCTCCGCGAGCGCCTGCAGCGACTCGCGCGTGTCCGTCGCGACCGGATCGACGATCACCCAGCGCACTCCCGCCGGCGCGGCCTGCGCGAGCTCGACCAAGGTCGGCGTGAACTTTGCGCTCAGCGGGCAGGTCGGGCTCAGGAGCGCGAACACCACATACTTCGCTTCCCCGGGCAACTCGACTTCGACGCCCGCGAGCGACCGCACGCTCGCCATCGCCACGCGCCGTCCGACGCCGTGCTCCGACGGCTGGAGCACCCGTGGCGCCCACTTCGCGCTCGGTACCCGCGCCGTAACGCCCTGCGGAGCTCGAGCCAGCGCGAGTCCCGCGAACACCAGCTGCAGGACCGCGGTTCCGATCAGGGACTTCGACAGGCAAAGGGACGGTTGTTGCATGGCTCGCGCAAGGCTAACCCACGCGGCGATGTTCCGTTCCGCCGCTCATTCCCTGACCATCAGCTCCCACGCGCGGACGAAGCCCCAGCGCTCGCCCATCGAGATGAGCGCGTCGTCGTTGTGGCCGGCGCGGGCGGCGAGGGTGGCGTGGCCGCGCACGAAGAGCAGGCCGTCGGCGTGCGCAATCAGCTCGCGCGCGACGCCGCGGTGGCGCAGGGACGGATCGACATGCAGTACGAGCACCATGGGCTGGGTCGTGCCGAGCAGGGGGTCGGTGAAGGGACCCGTGAAGCACAGCCCCCAGACGCGCGAGCCGGGCGCGGCGCCCTGC
>Ga0194132_10003657_pt1 | contig 27050 bp, 33 predicted proteins | sample TA2KigOf80mmetaG_FD_148612 | JGI IMG/M metagenome (GOLD analysis project Ga0194132, IMG submission 148612) | Freshwater microbial communities from Lake Tanganyika, Tanzania - TA2015054 Kigoma Offshore 80m | ecosystem: Environmental > Aquatic > Freshwater > Lake | place: Tanzania: Lake... | reverse complement strand
TGTTGTTGATCGCCGCTGTTGGGTCGATTCCGCTGTCGATCGTGGTGGGGGCGAACGCCGCCCTGCGTCGAGATCGCAAATTCGATACGACCTCTTCGCTTGTTTCACTGATTCTTGCGGCGATGCCTGAATTCGTGGTTGGCACGATCTTGACGATAATTTTTTCGACGACGGTCTGGCAGCTGCTGCCCGCCGTGACGTATCTCGAGGTCGGCGCGCCACCGTGGAGCGATCTGCAAGGCTTGATCTTGCCCGTGCTGACATTGTTGTTGGCGGTCACGCCGTATGTGGCCAGAGTTATGCGCGCGGCGATGGTCGAAGTTCTTGAGAGCGACTATGTCGAGATGGCCCGACTCAAGGGCATGGATGAACGCACGGTGTTGTGGCGACATGCGCTGCCGAACGCTGTGGGCCCGGCGTTTCAGGTGATCGCCCTCAACTTGGCGTACTTGGCCGGTGGAGTGATCATCGTCGAGCGACTCTTCAACTTTCCGGGCATCGGCAGCGCATTGGCCGACGCGGTGCGATCGCGAGACCTGCCGGTGATTCAGTTTCTCGCTCTGATAATCGCGGGTGTGTATATCTTGACGAATCTTTTGGCGGATATCGGCACCGTGTTGGTGACGCCGAGATTGCGAACGAGGCTGAAGTGAGCCAAGCCGCGATGTCTTCGGAGAATGCGGGCGAGGCGAAATTTGTCGACGAGCGACCGCCGAGTTTGGTGCGACAGGCATTTCGTTTGCGCCGAACCCAGATCGGCGCCGTGCTCGCACTGATGCTGATCAGCGTTGCTTTGATCGGGCCGTTCTTGGCACCTTTCGGAAGCACCGAATACGTCGACTTGCCGAATACTTTGAGCGTGCCTGGCACGATTTTTGGTACCGACTATTTCGGACAAGATGTGCTTTCGAGATTTTTGTTCGGTGGTCGCACGATTTTGATCTTGGCAATTCTGGCCACGAGTATCGGCATCACGCTCGGCACGACGCTCGGTCTGACCGCGGCGTATTTGCGGGGTCGCGCCGACGAGGCGATCATGCGCGCACTCGACGTCGTCTTGTCTTTTCCCCAGGTCTTGTTGTCGCTCGTGGTGATTTCGATGTTCGGGCCGAGCAATGTGCTGATCATCTTCACCGTCGGACTCTCGACGACACCGCGTATCGCACGAATAATCAGGGGCGCGGCGATTGGTGTCGTCGAGCGCGACTTCATTTCGGCGGCCGAGGCCCTTGGCGAGTCGCGAAAGCGAGTTGTGTTCGCCGAAGTGTTGCCGAATGTGACCTCGTCGTTGTTGGTCGAGATGAACCTTCGACTTACCTACAGCGTCGGGCTCATCGCATCGCTGGCATTTTTGGGTTTCACCCCAGAGCCGAACGCGGCGAACTGGGGTTTAATGATCCAAGAAAATCGTGTCGCGCTCACCGAACAGCCATGGGGCGTGATTCTGCCGACGACGGCACTCGCTCTTTTGACAATCGGCACCGGTTTGATCGGTGACGGATTCTCGCGCGTGTCAGCGGGCATCGACCGCGGAGGCAAAGGTGAGTAACGCGGCCGGACTGCGGATCGTCGACCTGCGGTTGAATGTCGTCGCCACCGGCAACGACATCGTCGATGAGATCAACCTGACGATCGAAAAAGGCCGGGTGCTCGGCCTCGTCGGCGAATCTGGTTCTGGCAAAACCACGGTAGGTCTCGCAGTGTTGAGCCATGCGCGACGCGGTGTCGAAGTTGCACATGGTCAGATTTTTTGCGGTGACACTGAGGTTCTGGGTCTCGACAGCGAGGCGAAACGCAAAATTCGCGGCGGACTTGTCTCGTATGTGCCGCAAGACCCGGCATCGTCGTTGAACCCCGCGCTGCGAATCGGTTTGCAATTGCTCGAAGTGCTTGAAGCCCACAACTTTGGCGGTTCAGACGAGGCCCGCAAAGCGCGAATCAAAGAAATGATGGCCGAAGTTTTATTGCCGACCGATGACGAATATCTCGAGCGTTATCCGCATCAGTTGTCTGGCGGTCAACAACAGCGTGTCGGTTTGGCGATGGCATTTGCATGTCGACCGTCGGTAATCGTGCTCGATGAGCCGACGACAGGTCTTGATGTTTCTACCCAGGAGCATGTGCTGAAGACGATTCGGCAACTGACCCGAGATCATGGTGTTGCTGCTTTGTATATCACCCACGACTTGGCGGTGATTGCCGACCTGGCTGACGATGTCGCAGTGATGTATTCGGGTCGTGTCGTCGAACAAGGTGAAGTTTCAGAAATCTTCAAGAACCCGGCACATCCGTATACGCGACACTTGGTTGCGGCCGCGCCAGATATTGCGAGCAAAAAATCGATCGTCGGTCTGGCTGGTCGTGCGCAGTCGCCGGGAAAGCGTCCTGTTGGATGTGCGTTTGCGCCGCGTTGTGAACTCGCTGAAGATGCGTGCCGGGTCGAGTTTCCGAAGATGGTTTCGGTTGGTGGTCGACAAACGGCCGCGTGCATCAAAGCGAATCAGAAAGTCGCGGTATCGGTCGCATCGTCAAAGGCGATGTCGACCCGAACTCGCGGCGAGCCGGCCGTCGAGTTGGTGTCGGTGAGCGCTGGATATTCGGGAAACACCGTCGTGCATGATGTTTCGTTGACCGTTCGCAAAGGCGAATGTCTCGCACTCGTCGGTGAATCTGGTTCGGGTAAAACCACCGTGTCGCGCGCGATCGGAGGTTTGCATCGCGAATGGACTGGCTCAATTCGTTTGAACGGTCGCGAGTTGAAACCAATGGCGCGGCAACGAGCGATTGCGGATCGCCTGGCGATTCAATATGTGTTTCAGAACCCGTATGGTTCGTTGAACCCGCGTCGAACAGTCGGTGACTCGATCGCGCGCCCGCTGGTGGTTGACGGCAAGTCGAAAAGTGGTGCCCGCCAGGTAGTGCTCGATGTTCTAGACAAAGTGAGCCTGCCTGGCTCTTACGCCAACAAATATCCCGATCAACTTTCGGGTGGCGAGCGACAACGAATCGCAATTGCCCGGGCTCTCGTGAGCGAACCCGAGGTTTTGGTTTGCGACGAAGTGACGAGCGCACTCGACGTGCTCGTGCAGGCGGCGATTGTCGATTTGCTCGGTGATTTGCGCCGCCAATTGGGCTTGGCGATGCTGTTCGTGACCCACAACTTGCCACTTGTGCGCAGCATTGCCGACGAGGTTGCGGTGATGTCTGAAGGCAGAATCGTCGAGGTCGGGCCGTCTGAGTCGGTGATTGGCAACCCTCAGCAGCAGTACACGCAGAGTTTGATTTCGGCGACCCCGAGCATCGAGAGGTCGATGCGGTGACACGCAGTTTGTTCGTGGCGCCTGGCTACGAATCTGTAGGCAAGGTGTTTGACAAGCATCATTCGGAGGCGAGTGCCGGCGCGTCTTTCGCGGCATTTGTTGCGGGCAAGAAAGTTGTCGACCTTTGGGGTGGTCAACAAAAAGATGGTTCGCCGTGGCGCGACGACTCGATTTGCGTGATCGCGTCAGGAACGAAAGGCATTTGTGCGGTCGCGATTTTGATGTGTGTCGAACGAGGGTTGATTGATCTCGAGGCACCGATTAAGTCGATGTGGCCAGAATTCAGTGTTGGCGGCAAGGGTGATGTATTGATTGGCGACGCTTTGGCACACGTCGCTGGGGTGCCGGGGCTCGAGCGCGAAATTGGTGTTGCCGAATTGTCTGATCCGATTTTGATGGCGAAACTTGTCGCCGAGCAAACGCCGTTCGTGCCGATTGGTGCGCCGTCGTATCACGCCCTGACATTCGGTTGGATCTCAGGCGAACTCGTGCGTCGGGCTGATGGAAGAAGTATCGGCAATTTTGTGCGCGAAGAAATTGCCGGGCCGCTAGATCTCGATCTGCACATTGGTGCGCGCGACGAGGTTTTGCCGAGAATCGCCGAGACGACGCGAGCGGGTAACTACAACTACACGGCTTTGTCTGACCCGAATGCTGATGCACGATTGAAACATGTATACGGCATGATTCCGGCTGAGCGCGGCACGAGCAACTTTGCGAAAATCGAATTGCCTGGCGGTGGTGGGGTGGCAAACGCTTATTCGATGGCGCGGTTGTATGCGATGTTGGTTAATGGCGGCGAGTTGGATGGTGTGCGATTACTCAGGCCCGAAACGATTGCAATCGCTCGCAGACAGCGCTCGCTTGGTGACGACCCGCTGTCGGGGCGGTTGTTGCGTTTTGGCGTTGGTTTTGAACTAAACCCGAACCCATCGCAATTGGGCGCGCCGATTGACGCATTTGGTCACACGGGTGCCGGTGGTTCGACGCATGGGGCGTGGCCGAGTTTGGGCACGAGTTTTTCATACACGATGCGCGAATATCAGTTGGAGGGTGAGGACGTGCGCGCCGCAGAGTTGCTCGCGGCGCTTCAGACGTGTTAGTGCCTTGCTCGCTTGATTAGTTGGGCGACATGTGGGGCGAACCAGCCCGCGTAGCGCTCTTGCAGGTCGGCAATTTGCCAGTCGCTGCCATTCATTTTTTTGCGACATTTTGATGAGCCGCACCAACAGTCGAAGGCGAAGATTGATTTCGTGTCGCTCATCGCATAGTCGAACGTGATCGTTTCGCCTGCATTGATGTCACGCATTGCGACGAGAGTCGTGCTGTCGGTGAAACCACAATTCGGGTCGCAACTGTGGTTGATGAAGTCGGCGTTGACAAGTGCCTGGTGTGTAACGAGAAATTTGTCTTCGTCAACTTGCAATAATTGGCTGCGTTCACTTTCCGAAAGCGCGACTGCTTCGCGTTCGGTGATGATCGACCCACGCCAGATGGCGATGATTTCACCGTGTTTGAAGTTGCGTTCAGCAACGACCCCACGCAGGTGCGAACCTAATGAAACGACTTTGAGACCAGGCGCCGAATATGTTGCGTCGTCAGACATAATTTAATCTGATAAACCAAACTAGTAGTTTTGTGCCGTGGCAAATTACAGATATTCGAAGGGCGAGAAACTGCCGATCGAAGTGTTGGTATTCGAGATGGACCCCGAACATCTCGACGAATATTTGGCGATCGACCACGAAATCTGGACGCTCGGCGAGGCGACACTGCCAGGGTTCGAGCGGATTCCGTTTTTGTCGAAAGAAGTGTGGCTCGACGACTCTCGGCCCGGGCGGGTGAGCGTCGTGTTCGTGTGGGAGTCGCTCGAAGCGTGGATGCGTGTCGGGTCGGTCGAAATTCAGAGCAGATTGCAGGCCGAGTTCGACGCGCGGTTCAAGCACCCCGTGAAGTTGGTCGAGGCGTGGCATGAGGACACGAACTTTGGCATTCATCGGTGGAGTCGCTTCGAGCGATGAGGTCGTTTGCGTGGTGAGGCGGGTCGCACGGTGAGGTCGTTTGCGCGGGGCGCCGTGATTTGCGCCGGGGTTTGCGCGGGGATTTTTTGCGTTTTGGCGCTGGCGGCGTGCGGGGGAAATGATGCGGCAAAGTTCGCGCCGAGCGAAATCGTGGCTGGTGCCAACTTGGCGGGACGTGATCTTTCGGGGGCATATCTCGTCGGCGCTGATTTGGCGGGGGCCGAACTCACGGGAGCGAATTTGGTCGGCGCCAATTTGTCGGGTGCGAACCTGCTAGATGCGAACTTGTATCAAGCCGATTTGAGCGGTGCGAATTTGGTGGCGGCGAACCTGCACCGTGCCGACATGACCGACGCCAATTTGTCGAATGCCGATTTGACCGGAGCAGATCTTTCGGGGACATTCATGGTCAACACCGATTTTCGCGGGGCGATTTTGCTTGGCGCCGACTTTTCGCGTAGCAACAGAACGAATGCGAACTATGCGGGTGCCACGATGCCCGACGGCACGGTGAATCCGTGAGAAGGTTTGCTGTTGTGCTGGTGGCGGTGATGTTGGTTGTTGCGGGGTGCGGGTCGGGTGCGTCAACACCGGTGACGAGTGCGGGTAGTGGCGCGGGCGCGGGTGGTGGCGCGGGTGGCGGCGCGGGCGATCTCGTTTGCCCCGAGAAAAGTGTCGCCGACCAAACGGCGATCACACCCGAAAGGTCGAATTTGTTGATTGGTTTCAGTGAGCGCAATGCCGAGCTTTGCGCCGATGAATTGGGCTGGGCGTTTCGCGTCGGCATGCGCGATGGCGAGTCGTATCCGTTGACTGCCGATTATTCGCTGCAGCGCGTGACCGTCGTCGTGCAAGACGACATCGTCATCGAAGTTGCAGTCGGCTGACCTCGCACGCGCAAAATTACGCGCGTTGCCACCAGCGCGCGCGATTAGTTTGGCGTTGTGAAGTCGCGGGTGAAATTTGTGGGCGGCGCGGGCGCGGGCTTGCCGCCGGGCGCGGGCTTGCCGCCGGGCGCGGGGATCGTCATCGAACTCTCGGCGGGTGCGCGGTGGCTGGGTTGTTATCCGCGTCGAACTATGGCAGTGCGGGCCGAAGAAATCGTGCAGATCACGTTCAGCGATGCCCAAACGGTCTCGAGAGTGCTGCGATGGAAACTTGCCGGGGCCGAGTTGAGCCGCCAACGGGCGATGGGCTGGTTCAGTTGGATCGGCCATCGCGGTCAATGGGCCTGGATTTGGTTGACCCCGCGACGTGAGGTGATGGTGATCGAGACGACGCGCAAGCGCCCGGCGTTGATCGCCGTGCCGGTGGACTGGCTCGACAACAAAAGGTAAAGTGTCGCCATGGGAACATGCGGATGCGGATATTCAACTGACGAACAGAAAAATTGCAACGGCACACACAAGGTCGTGGCGGCGATAAAAGCCGACATCGCCGCGGCGCTCGCGGCCAAAGGCCTGACCGAAGCCTCGGAGTATGTGAAGACTTTCAAAAAAGAAAGATAATGAAAAACGACAGGCGCCGCTCAGCGGCAAAAGCCCTGACATGGCGCATAATCGGCACCCTAGACACATTTTTGCTGTCCTTGTTCATCACCAAAGAGACCTTAACTGCCTCAGCAATTGCCGGTCTTGAAGTTTTGACGAAAACTGCCCTCTATTACTTTCATGAGCGAGGATGGGACAAAGTGCAATGGGGTAGGTCCTAAGCAGTGTTGCTCGTTACGATTCGGTAACCCAGGGAATTACTTTCATGGAATTGATCGGTGTTTACGATGCGGACGCGACGTTTTGGGGTGAATTGTCCTACTGGGTTGGCGCGCGATTTGGTCTGCGCCACTGTGGTTTATGTGATATCACACACTCATTGTTTTCTGAAAAGACGCAGTGGCGCGAGTGCCAAAGAAAACTTGAGAGCGACTCACACCTCAAATTTGAAACCTTTCACCGCAATGATCAGCCTGAGGACGTGCGAGCCTGCATAAACGGCAACTATCCAGCAGTTGTAATGCGCGATGACGGGGGTAAGGTCGTGAAAATCATGGATTCAAATGAGATCGACGCATGTGGGGCGTCGCCCGAAAGGTTCGTGGCCGAGATTTTGCGAAAATTGGTGCCGTAAAGTGACGGTGCGTGAACTAGACGGCAAGCATGTGGTTGTCGTCGGCGCAACCGGCGTTTTAGGTGCGCGGATTTCGGCGCATTTGGCGGCGGCGGGTGCCAGAGTTTCGGCGATCGTGCGCGATCACTCACGACTTGATGGCTCGAGCGTGTTTCAGTATGCGTTGGCTGATGTGACGGATCAGGTCGCGATGCAGACGGCATTCGCCTCGGTGGCTGGTGTCGCGCCAGTCGACGGGGTGGTCAACGCGACTGGGGTCGTGGCATTCGGTGGCATCGGCGAACTCGCCGATGCGACGTTGGCGAGATTGTTCGCGGTGAACGCAATTGCGCCGATCGCGATGTTGCGCGAATCCGCGGCGCTGATCACGGACGGCGGCTTCTTTGTGAATATTTCCGGGGTGGTGGCGACGCAACCGGTCGCGGGAATGGCGGCATACAGCGCGTCGAAAGCCGCGGCGTGGGCGGCGATGTCGGCCGTGGGGCGTGAACTGCGCCGACGACAAATCGATGTGATTGATGCCCGACCGCCGCACACCGAGACCGGATTGGCAACGCGGGCGATCGCCGGTGCGGCACCGAAAATGCCCGTCGGGCTGACCCCTGACTCGGTTGCGGCGCGAATTGTCGCCGCAATAATCGCCGGTGAGCGCGATTTGCCCGCCGAGTCGTTTGGCTAGAAGTGGTTTGGGATCGTGAACCTCATGCGTCGACGTTGGTTCGGTGTTTTCATCGGTGCGGTTCTGGGCGCGACGGCGTTGACGGTTTTTGCGCCGGTCGACTTGCCGATTGCAGAACCCTCGACCTCAGTCGGTGTCGCAAACGCGAGTGTTGCGCCGTGTTTGAGTGACGGCACTGGTTGTAGTGTCGGTTCGGTCGGCCCAGGTGGTGGAGTCGTTTTTTATGACGCTGGTTCGCCGCAGTGGTGGGGCCGCTATCTCGAAGCCTGGCCAACACAGTTGACGCTGGCAGGAACTTGGGGTGCGACCACCGGCTCGATCTATCTGTCTGCTTCAAGTGGAGAAAATAGCGATGTTCTCTCTTTACGGCGATTTGCTCAACGACGCGCGATGCAACTCGGCTTGGGAAAGGCTTCGACCCAGCAAATGATTGCGAATGGCAGCCCTTTGGCACTGGCTCTACAGAATGTGCAGACGAGCGGGGTGATCACCAACGCTGGCTGGTTCATCCCATCGAAAGATGAACTTGATGTTTTGTACAACGCTTGGAAATTGGGTCGAGTTTCCGGTGTATGGGGTGCAGTGCCGGTATGGACATCGACCGAGTCGGAAGATTCATACGCTTGGTATCAGCTGTTTCAAGATGGAACTCAGTTCACCGACGCCAACGGAGTTATTCCGAAATATCCGACGAACAAAAATGTTTTGACGAGCCCGAAGCATGTCGGCTCGGACTTCAAGCCCGCGCCGATGACGGTGATACCGGTGCGTTCGTTTGGTCAAAGCATTGGTGGTATTGGCCCGTCCCCGAGCATGACCAGATTTGCTCGTTCTGGCACCTGTGCGACCTCGGGTCAAGATTGCAAAATTGGTGATCTCGGACCTGCGGGCGGAATAATCGTCTATGACGCGGGCAGTCAGCAATCGTGGGGAAGATTTCTCGAGGTGGCACCCAAATCGTGCGAGCAGTCGAATTTGCCGTGGGCTACAAGGGAAGTCACACCGAAGCTAAGTGCAAACGATCGAATTCTGGGCAAGGCGATTGGAGCGGGTAAAACAAACACGAAACGGATAGTCGACTACGCGGCGTATTTGCAGACACTGTTGCCGAACAAAACTAAGAAGAATTCGCCAGGAAAGATACAGATGTTCGCCGCGGTTCAAGCATCGATGGAGTGCAATGGTTTCACAGATTGGTTCTTGCCATCCAAGGACGAACTGAACGAGGCATGTCGACAGCTTTCGCACTCGCGAACCGGCCGACAGTTGACGCCAGCAGGGCAATTTGACCGCGGTTACTACTGGACTTCAAGCGACTACAACGGCAAAACCGCTTGGTCGCAGTATTTCGCCGATTGCCAACAGTTCGACCGTGTGCAGACATTGCGCGGAAACGCATCTGGTGCTCAGCGCCCATTTTTGGTGCGGCCAATGCGCGCATTCGGCTGACGCGTCACGCTCGGCCTGATTACTTATCTAGTTGCGGGTGGCGTAGCCGAAGGCGAGTGAAGTGGCGATTGCAACCCAAACTTGATATGGCACGAGAGCAAGACCGAGCAGTGGTGACGCTCGAAACGCGATGACGACGAGTGGCACGGTGAGCAATGTGGCGGCGCCGAGAGCGAAACCCGATGCTTGCAACGAATGCGGCACATAAAACAGCCACGCCCACAAGAGTGCGGCCGTAACGCTGAGCGCAAGCGAGGCGAGCCAAATAATCTGCTCTGTTCGCGAGTCGCGCGACGCGACAACCAAGCCGGCGATGATCAGAACGGCGAAGTTGTAAGGCCAGATGAGACCGAAGACGACATCGGGTGGTTGCCACGACGGTTGATTAAGCGAGCGATACCAACCCGCATCGGTAGAAACCCAGCGACCAGCGCCGACCGCATAGATAATGACGATGATCGTGCTGACAGTGCCGACAAAACCGCGCGTCATGATGCTGTGAACTCTAGACGGCGCCGCGGTCGAGCCGCTCGAGAATTTTTTTGGCTGTGCGCTTGACGTCGGTGATGTCTGAAAGTTTTTGCGCGGCGCGCACCTGGCGGGCGATGCGCGGATTTTTCACGAAAGTCTTCTCGTGGCGCATGTGGAAGTCCCAATATAAAACCGTGAACGGGCAGGCGTCGTCGCCGGTGCGTTTTTTGCGGTCGTAAGCGCAACCGTCGCAGTGATTGCTCATGCGATCGATGTAGGCGCCGCCGCTGGCGTAGGGCTTGGTGGCGAGTTTGCCGCCGTCGGCGTAAAGCGACATGCCGATCACGTTGGGCACCATCACCCATTCGTGGGCGTCGATGAAACTGTTCCACATCCAGTTGGTGAATTGTTGCGGATCGGTGCCCGAGATGAGCGCGAAGTTGCCGAGCACCATCAGGCGTTCGATGTGGTGGGCGTATGCGCGATCGTTGATGCCGTTGAGCGCGGTGGCGACGCACTTCATTTTTGTTTTCTTCGGGGCGGTGAACAGCGGTGCGAGATCTCGATGAGCGGCGAGGGCGTTGAGTTGCGCGTAGTCGGGCATCCATCGCCAATAACAGTTCCAGATGTATTCGCGCCAGCCAAGAATCTGGCGGATGAAACCCTCGGCGCTGTTGATCGGAACTTTGCCTTTGGCGAATGCGCCGGCTGCCGCGTCGAGCACCTCGCCCGGCAGCAGCAGGCCGTTGTTGAGATAGGGCGAGAGCAGCGAGTGCGCGAGATGCCAGTTTGATTCGAGCATCGCGTCTTCGTGTTCGCCGAATGTCGGCAAGATTTCGTCGACGAAATATTTGAGACGGGCGAGCGCGTCTTTGCGCGTCGTTGCCCAGAGGCCGTCGGGCTCTTTGCCCCAGAGATTTTTGGGCAAGTCGGCGAGAACTTGTCTGTCGATCGCGTCGAGTTTGTGCAGTTTGGGTTTGGGCCAACGGTCGTGGCCTGTCTTGGGTGGTGGCTCGCGGTTTTCTTCGTCGAAGTTCCACTTGCCGCCGACGGGCTCGTCGCCGGCTTTTGGATCCATTAGATAGCCGAGACGCTTGCGCTGCCAGCGATAGAAATCTTCCATTTTCAGCGACTTTTTGTCGCCGACGAACGCGGCGAAGTCGTCGGGGTGGCAAAGAAACTGATTCGACTTGACGACGGTGACCTTGAGCGAGGCGACGAGTTGGCGCGCGGTGTAACTGTTGGGTTCCGACACATATATATGTGTCGGGGAGAACTCGGCGACGTGCTTGTTGAAACCGGTGCGCATCGTTTTGGCGTGGCGGTAGTCGACTTTGAAACCGGCCTGCTCGAGTTCGAGGGCGAAACGACGCATCGAGGTGATGAGAAAATGGGCACGCTGAATGTGCCACGGGCGCGAGGCGATCTTGCCCGCCGATTCGATGATCAGGATTCTGTGGGTTTCGGGCTTGGCCGTGGCGAGCGCGCCGATTTTTCTGTTCAGTTGGTCGCCGAAGACCCAAACGGTTTGCAACGCTTTTGGCATTAGACCCTAGTTGTCTCTTGGTGTCTGTCATTCAGCGAGGATGTATCCCACCAGAGAGTGACCAGGGTTCTCGGTGATCGGTCGCGGTTTTGCAGAAATTCACGGACTTCAGCATCGCGTGATTTGTCGAGACACAGGCGCACACTGGCGTGTGCCACATCGCGATCAGTCACGGCAGTCTTGTGGTCGGGGACTTTGAATGTTTCGACGTTTAAGTTGATGCCGAGTTCGCTTATGACTTCAGCAGCGTCAAGTGCTGTTGGACTACTGGGACGCTGAAGATTCCAAAAGTGTTTCCACGCAGGAGAAAGATTTGACAAGGGATGAGACATCGGGATTTCGACAACCACTCGATGTCGCGCATGCCTTGAGAGTTGCAAAGCGAAATCAGCTAACTCGTGCACATTAAAAAGGACATGATGACAAACGACAACATCACAGGTCGGTGCTTGTTGAGCGACGTCGAGCCACTTGCCAAAAATAGTGCTGACAGCGATGGAACGTGACGCAGCCTCACTGACAAAGAGATCGAGCATCGATTGCTGATGATCGACACCGGTTATGTGCACCGCCGGCGGAACTAAACCGAGTGATGCGCGTCCACCACCGCAACCAACGTCAAGCACAGTTGTTTCTTGGCCCGCATCCAAGAGAGCTTCGTATGCGCGAATCCAACTTGGCGTATTTGGGTTGAGGTCATTGTCGGGTTTGAAACTCTCAGGTGGATGGATCCATGGCGATTGTGGAGCCTGATCGAGTATCTCTTGGGGGATGCCCCAGCCTTTGAGAGATGCTTGCCATTGCTGAATTGGTGAATTGGTCATCGGCATGAATTAAACGTATCTAGTCGCTTTACCCACCGCATTTCTACGACTTGAGTTTTGATACCCGAAGTTGTACGGTTCTATTGCGAGTTAAAATTTAGAGCAATAAAGATGGGGGTCTCATGGCTATTGAATCCGACGGTCATAGTAAGGGCAGTCCGCGCCTTTACGAATTAATCGAGAATTCACCAAAGACTGGCAAGAGCCCCACCGTGTGGGCGTGGCCACAACTGATCGATCATTTGAAAGTTGCGGGACAACCCGTACAAGGGCCTTGGCCGCCGCACCAGGAGCGACGTCCTGACCCCGATGCAGATTCGTCACCAACTGCAGTGCGTGATCCGAATTCAAAAAAGTGAAATTGATCAATTAGTTAGTTAAAACGATCTAGAACAACGAGGAGTAACGCATGTATCCGTCTCACTTTAAATACGAGTCACCGAAGTCAATCGATGAAGCGATTGCATTGTTGACGAAAGGAAATGGCGAAGCCAAAATACTTGCTGGTGGCATGAGTTTGATACCAATGATGAAACTGCGGTTTGCGTCACCTGAAACTTTGATTGACATCAGCAAAATTCCAAACCTTAATTATCATCGCGTGGACACAGACGGAACATTTCGAATTGGCGCACTCTGCACCCATGCAGATCTCGAGAAGTCAAGCATTCTTGCGCAGCATCAGCCGACTCTTGCAGCGACGGCGCCGTTGGTTGCTGATCCGATCGTGCGTACGCGCGGAACTTTTGTCGGCTCAGTGTGTCACGCTGATCCGCAAGGCGATTGGTCGTCGGCGATGATTGCACTTGATGGCTCGATTGTCGCCCAGGGTCCGAAAGGACGACGCACGATCGCGGTGCGCGATTTTGTTACGGGGCCATTTCAAAATGCGTTGGCTAGCAATGAGATTGCGGTTGAAGCAGTTATTCCGCCAGCAAAAGGAACTCGTGCCGGCGGGTATCTCAAGCTCGAACGGCGGATCGGCGACTTTGCGACTGCTGGTGTTGCTGTCGCGCTTGAACTTTCGGGTGCAAGTGTGATTCGCGCCGGCATTGGATTGACCGGCGTGGGAAGTGCAACCATAAATGCGATTGATGCGGCGCAGTCGCTCGTAGGTTCGGCGCTGACGAGCCAAGCAATTGAACTAGCCGCAGATCTCGCTGCTCAGGCAGCGCAACCTCGCAGTGATCATCGCGGAAGCGCAAGTTATAAACGGCAAGTGGTGCGCACATTCGTTGTGCGAATTTTGACCGAAGTTAGTTCAAACCAAGCTAAGGCGGCATGAAATGACAAGTCTTTATGCAGAAGTAAGAGGCGATGATTCAGAAGAAGTTTCAACGTGTCTTGTGACGGTACGAGTAAACGGAGTGAACAGGTCGGCAAAGGTCGAGCCGAGGTTGTTGCTCGCGCACTTCATTCGACAGGGTCTTCGGCTGACTGGCACGCACGTTGGATGCGATTCTTCAAATTGCGGTGCTTGCACGGTATTGCTCGACGGACAGCCAGTAAAGAGTTGCTCGATGTTTGCGGTGCAAGCAGACGGCCATGAAGTCATGACTGTTGAGGGACTCTCTTCGGCAAGTGAACTTCACCCGATTCAAGAAGGGTTTAAAGATGAGCACGGTTTGCAATGTGGATACTGCACCCCAGGAATGATGCTCACAGCTAAAGCGCTACTGGATGAAAATTTGAATCCGACCGAAGACGAAATTCGATGGGCGCTTTCGGGAAATTTTTGTCGATGCACGGGATATCAAAACATTGTTAAAGCTGTCCTCTGGGCAGCAGAAAAGATGAGAGCACAGGCCGGAAAATGAGGGGGAACAACCAATGAGTCTCGATGAAATCAAAATCGGCGGATTAGGCGCAAGCCGAAAACGAGTCGAAGATAATCGATTTATTCGTGGCAAAGGCAACTATGTCGACGATGTGGTTCTGCCAGGCATGCTGCACATGGAAATCTTGCGAAGCCCGTTGGCGCACGCTCGGATCAAATCAATTGATGTCAGTTCAGCGTGGCAAATTCCGGGAGTGCGTCTTGTTTTGACGGGCGAGATGATGGCGGCGCGAAATCTGGCCTGGATGCCAACTCTTTCGTACGACACACAAGCAGTCTTGGCAACCGACAAAGTTCGTTTTCAAGGACAAGAAGTTGCCTGCGTAATCGCTGATGACCCATATATTGCAAAAGACGGGTGTGAAGCAATCGTTGTCGAATATGAGCCCTTGCCACCGATCGTAAACCCAACTCAGGCACTCGCACCAGGTGCACCATTGATTCGCGACGACAAAGAAAACCAGAACGACAATGTCGTATTTGATTGGCAAGTAGGCGATAAAGCCGCGACCGATGCGGCATTTGCGAAAGCCGACAAGGTTTCAAAACTCGAATTACATTATCCGCGCTCTCATCCGTCACCGATTGAACCTTGTGGTTCGATTGCTGACTTTGACCGTTCGACTTCGAAGTTGACCGTATATATGACGACTCAAGCACCGCACATTATTCGTGCCGCTGTCGCGCTTGTCGCCGAGTTGCCAGAGCACATGATTCGTATCATTTCGCCAGACCTTGGCGGTGGCTTTGGTAACAAAGTGCCGGTTTATCCCGGATATGTCGTGTCGATTCTTGCGTCGATTTTGCTTGAACGACCTGTCAAATGGATCGAAGATAAAACTGGCAACCTAATTTCAACCGGTTTTGGTCGCGACGTGTATTTGAAAGGCGAGTTGGCTTTGCGCAAGGACGGCAAAATTCTTGGCGTTCGCATGCATACTGACTCTGATCACGGCGCATTTTTCTCAGATGCCCAACCAAGCAAATTCAAAATTGGTCTGATGCATTCGGCATTTGCCTGTTATGACATTCCCGCTGCGCACTTGACGGCGCGTGGAATTTATACGAACAAGGCGCCTGGTGGCGTTGCGTACCGTTGCTCGTTCAGAGTCACTGAGGCGATGTATTTTCAAGAACGCATGGTTCAGGCGGCAGCAGACGATCTAGGAATGGATCAAGCAGAGTTTCGTCGCGTCAACCTTGTGCGCGACGATGACTTTCCGCATCGCACTGCTTTCGGTTTTTTGACCGACTCCGGTCAGTACGCGAAGTGTTTGGATATCGGTCTCGAAGCGATTGGCTACAAAGACTTTCAAAAGCAAAAAGAAGAGGCGAGAAAACGTGGTCGTCTGCTCGGAATTGGTATTTCAACGATGACCGAACCACTCGGTGCAGGAAACAGCCGAGAATACGACATCTTGGGAATCAAGATGTTTGATTCGGCCGAGTTGCGAGTGCACATGACGGGCAAAGCAATTTTGCGAACCGGTGCTAAGACTCAGGGTCAAGGCCACGAGACAACTTGGGCGCAGATTGTTGCGCACGAACTGGGGTTGCCTGCCGATGACATTGTCGTCGAAGAGGGTGACACTGATACTGCGCCGTTCGGCATGGGTACATATGCTTCGCGATCGACACCAGTTGCCGGTGCGGCAGTAGCGATGGTCTCGCGAAAAATTCGGGCGAAGGCACGCAAAATTGCTGCCCACTTGCTCGAAGTGTCTGAAGAAGATGTCGAGTGGGAGTTGGGACGCTTCTATGTGCGAAGTGCACCGACTCGCGGAGTGACTATTCAAGACTGTGCATATGCCGCTTACACGAACATGCCAGATGGCCTAGAGCCAGGTTTGGAAAATGTTTCGTACTATGACCCACCAAACTTGACTTGGCCGTTTGCGTGCTATATCGCAACTGTTGAAGTTGACCCACAGACCGGCGTTTGGGACGTGCTTAAAGTTGTCGCGGTCGACGATTGTGGCGTGAGAATTAATCCAATGATTGTCGAAGGACAAATCATGGGTGGGCTCACCGAGGCGTATGCGATGGCGAGCATGCAGTTCATAACATTTGATGTCGAAGGCAATTGTGTGGGTTCGAACTATATGGACTATCTGTTGCCAACTGCCTGGGAGACGCCGGGCTTTGAGTTGCATGAAGTTGTAACGCCTTGCCCGCATCATCCGATCGGAGCTAAGGGCATCGGTGAGTGTGCGACTGTTGGCGGTCCAGCTGCGTTCGTGAATGCAGTGATGGATGCCGTAAAAGATTCGGGTGTGCGAAACATCGACATGCCACTTTTGTCTGATCGTGTTTATCAAGCATTGACGTTGAAAAAAGACGTATCGGGTGCACCACCTGTGAAGACGGACGATTGATGAACGACCGCCACATTGACGGATTCGGCATTCTTGAAGTTGCCGTTGAACTCGCCAAGAAAGGAGAGGAATTCGTGATGGCGACTGTCGTGTGGCGTGATGCACCTTCGTCGGGAAAGGAAGGTTCGCGGGCGTTGATCACTGCTGATGGCAAGGTTTTCGGTTTCATTGGTGGCGCCTGTGCAGAACCGGTGTTGCTGCGTGAGGCGAGTGAAGCACTTCGAAATCGCGAGCCGAGACTGTTGCTGCTCGGTACTGGTGATGAACCCAACCACGTGCCGGCTGGAATGACAGTCGTACCGATTTCGTGCCAAAGTGAAGGAGCGCTTCAAATTTTTGTTGAGCCTGTGCTATCGGTGCCACACCTCGTAGTGATTGGTCGATCGCCGATGGCGAACACCCTCGTGCAACTTGCCCAGTCGCTGGATTGGCGTGTTGAGATAATCGATGGACCAGATTTCACTGTGGAGAGCGCTGATAAAAAGTCGATCGTGGTTGTTGCGACCCAAGGTCACGGCGACGAAGAAGTGCTTGAGACGGCTCTAGCGATCAACCCCGTATATGTAGGTGTTGTCGGTTCGCGAAAGCGTGGTGAACACCTGATTGGCTATCTCAAGGACCGTGGAGCTTCTGAAGAAAAACTGAAGAAGGTGCGGGTACCGATCGGATTAGATCTGGGAAAGACATCGCATCGCGAGGTGGCAGTGTCGGTGCTTGCTGAACTCGTCAAGTTGCGCAGCGCCGGAGAACTCAACATTGAAGCATCTGTGTCGACAGCAAAAGTTGAAGAAACAGCAATTGATCCTGTGTGCAACATGACGGTTGTAGCGAATGAGAAGAGTCGACCTTTCGTGCACGATGGACAGACTTACTATTTTTGTTGCCTAGGTTGCAGGGCAACTTTTGAAAAAGAACCAGCGAAATACATTCCACAGGAGGCATCTTGTTAATAAAACAACAGTTTGACGTTTCGCAGCCGATTGAGGCGGTTTGGAATTTTTTCGGTGACATTCCGCAAGTTGCCTCGTGTCTGCCGGGTGCAGACCTGACCGACGTGATCGGAGAGGATCATTATGGTGGAACAGTTTTGATTCGGCTCGGCCCAGTGAAACTTGAGTTTGGTGGCGAGGCGAAAATTTCGCAACGCAACGAAGCAACAAAGACGATAATGGTGGATGCTTCTGGTGCTGACAAGAAGGGTCGTGGACAAGCGGCGTTGGGTTTGAATGCTCGACTTACGCCAATTGTAAATGGCACGAAAGTTGATATCTCGATGGACTTGCAACTGTCTGGTGCCGCCGCACAATACGGTCGCGGTTTGATTGCTGATGTGACTGCCGTGTTGCTCGGTCAATTTGCTGATGCGATGCAGGTTCGGCTTGACGCAATCGCCAAAGGACTTGACCCGTCAAAAGTCGGTGGCCCACGCTCAGCAAGCGCGCTTTCAATAGGACTTCGCGCCGCGGGCATGGCACTGACTCGAGTATTTAAACGATTTTTCGCTCCATATCAACCAACTAGCAACTAAGAGGAGATCAAATGTCACTTTGGGCAATCGGCAATTTATTACTACTTGTTGCGGTAGTGCCAATACTTGTTGGACTACTCAACCGAGTGCTCGCCGCTCTTGAACGGATTCGTCAGGCATCGGCAGACATTTTGTCTGGTGGTGTGGCTTTGATTGGGGAACTTGATGATGTTCCTGAATTGTTAGCAACCACCGACACAGTGATCGATGAAGTTGCTGTCGGGGCTGTTCGCTACGCCGGTAGTGTCGGAAAACTTTTAGGCTAAGGGGGAATCACACATGACAACTGATGCAATAATTACTTTGGTGCTGGCAACATTAATAATTGCCGCCGCCGCACTTGGACTCATTCGGGTCATTTTTCATTTAATTGCTGTAAAGAAAACGCTTACCAGCGTAATCGGTGGCGTGCAAGTCGTAGCGGAGAAAACAAGTAGCGTGCCCGTCGTCCTTCCGTCCGTGAATGAGAACTTGCGACCAGTTCGTGAGTTCTGTGAAGCAGTTTGATTAGGGGGATGACCAAATGACTGCAATTCTTCTCGGATCGAATGTTGGATGGACAATTGGGTGGGCAATTGGTCTTACTGTGGTTTTCGTGGTCGTCGCGCTAGTAGTGCCGATCCTTCGTTTGGCTCAACAGATTGGTGATGAGGCGACCGACATTAACGATTCGCTGACGCAATCGGTGCACCACACGGCAGGGCTTCGCGAGCTCGTAATCACAAACGAGTCGGCCAGTGCCATAACCGCAGGTTTGGCCCGTGGTCGTAAACGGCTGGGAGGCTGACCATGCAAATACTTAGTTTGACATCAACGCAAGAAAGCCTTTGGTGGGTCACGCTTGGGCTCGCGTTGATCGTACTGATTGCCGTCGCGGCGTTCTTGACGTTGCTCGTCAGTCTTGTGAGCACGATTGAAAAACGAGTTGATGCCATTCGCGCAACGCTCGATCAAGCGTCGGCGAATACTTCTGATACAGCACTGATTGCCAAGACTGGTGATTGCGTTGATGCAGTTTTGACAGAGGGTTTGGAACACCACCTGTTCCTCGGACGTGTTCTTGACAAGGTACGATCATGACGCTCTTAGTTGTGTTGACGGTCGCTGCGATCGCATTGCTCATTGCCGAACTGGCTGTCTATCTGTACATAGTCGGATCACAGCTCACTCGCGTGGCAACGAAATTGGAGGGCTGTGCAGAAGTGGTCTGGGACATCAAGCGCAATGCTGAGCCAATCAAAAAGGGTGTCATCCGTATTAATAGCACTGGCAGGGTGATTGCTGGTGCTCTACCGCTCTTGTATGCAATGGCCGAGGGCATTGTTGTTGGTGCAACTTACAAACCAGCGCCAACGACTGAACCAGTTCCAACCCAACCCGCGATGAAAGTACGGCGGTCGCGGTTGCTTGACGCAGTGGGGTACAACCCAGGAGGATAATCATGAGCAGTCTCCCAGCGAAGTCGGCAACTCGTAATTCCAGTTCACTTGCATGGTTCGTAGTCGTCGTCGCTGGATTGGTGGTGCTTGCCATTGTCTGGGGGCTACAACTGTCTGCGCGCCTCGACGCGGGCCAGAATGTATTGGACGGCGCGCGACCAATATTTACTGAGGAGCGAATCGTCGGCGACCGAGTCGGAATCACAATGATTGGCAACGTGGCCGACACGATCGACCCGATTATCGATGCGCAAGGTGGCGCGGCGGGCGAAGTCGGTGCTTTAGTGGACTTAGTCGCAGGCGCCACTGGTCTTCCATCAGCCGACGTACTTGCTGCTCTCAAGGCCAATTTTCCTCATACATATAATTTGTTGTTGGCGCTGCCGCTAGATCAAGTGAGTGCCGAAATTCCTGACTTGTTGACCTTCGTTTCCAAGAACTCAAAGGTTGGCGACGAAAGTGCTGTGCTATCGGCAATCGCAGCGACGACGCCGCGCCTGGCCCAAGCCATTACCAACCTCATGGTTGTCACTGAGAATTGGCGAGATGTGGCAGGCACTGATGGAGTCTTGCGTTTCGACGGAGTAACCGAGGTTAACTCCGTTCCCGAAATTCGCGGTTTGTTCGAAGACGATGTTGTGACTGGCGTCGAAACCGTTGCATCGGACTTTCGTGGCTTGGATGAACCGGCACCGAAGGTGGGTTTGATCGCGCTGATACTCACAGTTATCGGCGTGATTGTGGTGCTCTTCGGTTTGGTGATGATGGGTCTGACCAGAACCAACGTCTATGGCGCGCTGGTACACACTCTCGGCTGGTCGGTCGTCACGCTGGTTGGCATTGTGGTCGCCGGTGGTGTTTTGGTTTTGGGGTTGTTCCCGCGTCTCGACGGCGGCCAGCGGGTTATTAATGGTCTGCGCCCGGCGTTTGTCGAACAGCGAGTCGCCGGTATGGAGGCGGGCGTCGCGATGGTTAGCAACATTGCCGCCATGGCCGACCCAATCGTTGATGTGCAGGGTGGCGCGGCGGGCGAGGTTGGTGCGTTGGTGGACTTAGTCGCAGGTGCCACTGGACTCGCTCCAGCGGATGTGCTTGCCGCAGTTGAGACTAATTTTCCACATGTGTACCATTTGTTACTTGCGTTACCTCTGGATGCGGTGAGCGCTGAGATTCCGGACTTATTGAACTTCGTGGCCGACAACTCTAAAGTTGGCGATGCCGAAGATGTGCTCGCTGCAATCGCAGCGACCACACCGCGCCTGGCCCAATCAATCACGAACCTCTTGGTTGTTACTAGTGGTTTCCGAGTGATCCCGGAAATCGCACCGCTCACCCGGTTCGATGGCACGCCTGTTCGATCAATTCCAGAACTTACTGACTATTTCAAGGACGATGTCGTCGCCGGGGTACGAGCAGTCGCCGCTGACTATCGAACGCTCGACACCACCGCTCCACCAGTCGACATGTTCCCGCCACTGCTACTTGTTGTTGGCATTTTGGTAATCATCTACGGAGGTGCAATGCTCACGCTCACGAGCGCGAACACTCCTCGTCGAATAAACGTATCGGCGGTGCTTAATAACACGCTTGTTGCAACACGCGATGTTGGTTGATCGCAAATTTATTGGTTGGGGTCTCGATCTGTAGTTAGTGGGCCGGTTGTTGGTGCTTGGTATTCACCAATCCATTCAGATCGCCAAGCTTGGTCGTATTGCTCCGAATTGCAACTCGGCGAGTAGATGCTGATTAACTCGCGGGAGATTTGTTCGCGATGAGATTTGAGTCCACCAGGCACTTCGTAGGTGCAAATGTATAAATTAAATTTCGAACCTGCGCGTTTGGACCAACATGGATAGGCGCGATGGCGAAATGGAAATGCTTCTTTTGAAAGATCTTCTGAGTGGTCGACATAGATGACGGCATAATCTTGTTTAGTTTCGCTCGGCTTGTACATCACCGCCCAAACTGCAGCAATTGCGGGTGGCGTCCAGCCAGCAAGGGCACGTGGTCCTTCAAATGGGTAGCCGGCTAGCGAGCCAAGTCTGATCACTCGAAGTCGCCGAAGTCTTCGTCTTCAGCGATTACTTCGATTTCAGTAATTGGCCAAACTGGCAAAGATGCTTTCACGGCCGATTGCGTGAATAAGTCGACTGCAAGTTGAACAGCCGAATTTGAGTCGCTTGACTCGACAACTATTTGTGCGCCGTATGACATTGAGTTGACACCGCTTGCGATGCCTGAGTGTGTCGCGATCGCGTCGGCGAATTCGACGACTTCATTGAGTTCAATGACTCGGTCGCCTTCGGCTTTAAGAGAAACGCTGTATCTCATAAGTTGTCTCTATCGTAACTGACGCAGGTTTTCGGCAAATTGTTCGAGGCTGGCGAGATTGTGCCCTGAATTTATTTCATCTATGAAGGGGTCGGCAACCATCATGCCTAGTGAGTTGGGTTTGAAGTTTGCTTCGTCGCCTTTGTGTGGATTCATCCAAACAATTCTGTGACAAAGTCTGGAAAGTTTTTCCATGGAGGATTCGAGAAGTGCTGGATCACCGCGGTCGAGACCGTCTGAACAGATGACGACTATCGAGCCACGACTAAGACCGCGACGGCCCCAGCGCTTTATGAATTGATTAAGCGACTCACCGATTCGGGTGCCGCCATCCCAGTCGAAAACTGCCGCAGCTGCCAAATTCAAAGCGTCGTCAGGTTTGCGGCGGTCGAGTGATTTGGTTATGCGCGTGAGACGCGTGCCGAAGCAGAAGACTTCAACTTTGTCTGCCGCGCGACGTGCGGAATATGCGAACTGCAGAAGATTGCGCGAGTAGTCGGACATCGACCCAGATACATCGAGGATAAAAACTAAGGGACGAATTCTTAGGCGACGTTGTTGTTTGAAGAGTTTGATCGGGTCGCCGTGCGAGCGCATCGTTTCGAGAGCCATGCGTCGCGGATCGAATCGAGGACCATTTTTTGACGAAAGTGTGCGTCGGGTTCGGCGTCTAGGTGGCGTCAGGCGAATATCGGAAACGATTCGTCGGATAGTTGCGAGTTCTTGGTCGGTGCACGCGGCGAATGCTTTGTTGCGCCAAACTTGCGCACCCGAAGCCATGTATCCGAGTTGGGCTTCTTCTTCTTTGCTTTCTTCTCCTTGACCAGGGTCAGGTGAAGGCACCTCTAGAGTCGCTGACAGCGCCGTTGTTGCGCGCATGATTGATTTAAGTTCGCTGTCTGCTGCGGCTTCAACATCTAGAAAGAATTTCTGAAAAATTCTGTTGTAGACGGGGATCTGGTCTTTGCGATTTACGAGTGTGCCACGACCTGCCCAGTAGACGTCAATAAGGTCTGCGGGATTAATCAGTGAGACAGCCTCAACATATGTCATCGTGTCGTTTGTACCGACGACTACTCCTGCATTTCGCAGTTCATCGCCGAACTCAACTAGCACGTCGACAAAGTCTGTGCCGACTTTCATTTAAGGGACTTATTCGCTGACGAGTGAGGCAATGTTTTCACGAACAAGATCGAGGTCTTCGCGATCTTTGAGTACTGCACCGAGAGTGTCGTCGGCCACCCCAGTAGTAAAGTCATTTGCATCAATGATTGCGACTGATTGAACCCAGTCGATTGTTTCGGCAACGCCAGGCGGCTTTGTAAGTTCCATTTCGCGGAGTCTGTTGACTGCTTTGACCACTTTGTCTGCGACTTTTGCCGAGGCACCAGGAATTCGAGCGAGCACAATTTCGGTTTCGCGCTCTTGGGTCGGGTAGCCGATCCAATGATAGAGACATCGACGTTTTAGCGCGTCATGCAACTCGCGCGTACGGTTTGAGGTAAGAATTACGATCGGTTTAGATGATGCTTTGATCGTGCCGACTTCAGGAATCGAGATTTGGAAGTCAGACAAGAGTTCAAGCAGGAACGCTTCGAACTCGTCATCGGCTCGATCTATTTCGTCGATCAATAACACGCAAGAATCGCCCGCGCGAACTGCTTCGAGAAGTGGGCGCTCAAGGAGAAATTCGGAGCTAAAGAGATCTTTGACGGTGTTGGTGGCGGTGAGCTTGGCCTCGGATAGTGCGCGAATTTGTAACATCTGTCGCGCGTAGTCCCATTCGTATAGTGCTTGATTGGTGTCGATGCCTTCATAGCACTGGAGTCGAATTAGTCGTCGGTCGAGAATTTGTGCAAGTACTTTTGCGAGTTCAGTTTTGCCGACACCTACTTCGCCTTCGAGTAAAAGTGGTCGACCGAGTTGCAGTGAGAGGTGCAGCGCTGTTGATAAACCGCGATCGGCGAAATAATTTGTAGTGCGAAATTGGTCGGTAAGTTCGCCAACTGAGTTTGGAAGATTCTTTGACATCTAGTCGGTCTTGCAGACTTAATTTGTTCTAGCTTCGTTATCCAGATACTTCGGCGCTCTCAGTTGCATCACCAAGAACAATGTCGCGAATTGATTCGTTTGTCGATCGGAGTTTGCCTTCGCGAGCAAGTTTCTCGCGCCATGCGGTTCGTAGGTCACTGCCCGGAGGTGCGTAGCCGTCGAAAGTAACGTCTTTCATATTTTTGCAGGACTTCGTCGGTGAACAATCTTCGTCAACAGAGAATTCGGCAGGGGTGTCTGATGTCCAAAGCGACTTCAACACCGTTTTTGCCTCGTCAGATTCGCTGCTCATTTTGCTGCTCCAATGTGAAGGTTTGCTGTTTAACTATAACGAACTTAATGCGCTGGCGTCACTTGGTGTTTTTTGAGTCGCAGGTCAGACATAGCTTCGGCGAGGATTGAAACTGCAATCTCCGCGGGCGTATTTGCGCCAATTGAGAATCCTGCTGGGCCGTGAATTCTTGAAAGATCTGTGTAACCCCGATATGCGAGCCAGTCGGCTCGCGCGTTTTGCATTTTGCTCGAGCCAACAGCACCGATGTAGCCAGCGCGGCTATCGAGTGCGCTTGCCAAAGCGCGTCCTGCATCTTCAACGCTGTGATGGATGATTACTGTCGCGTCGACTGGTGAGAGACCCATGATCATGCCGGTTGAGACATCAGGATTGTTGGCCATTGAAATATTCCAATCCAACAGTTGGGCGGCATTGTTGAGTGCTTCAGCGATCGGACCGAGGCCAGCGATCACGAGACGAGTAATTGGAAACCACGTAGAGACGACCATTTCGTCGGCTATTGCTGATGCAGAGTTGCCTTTCGCGAACAATTCTTGTGCTGACTTTGGTGCACTTGCGATTGATGCTCTTGTGTAAAAAGCAAAGTCCGTGACTGAATTGTCAGAAATTTTTGCTGTTATGCAGAGCGGTTCGCGCTCAATCAGTAATGGCCAAATCTCATTTGGAAGTTGGCTCGCCGGTACGCAAATACAATCTGCCCGACCACCCTCGGTAACGCCGTTGATCAGTGCATCGACACTGCTAATTTCAAGTTGCAACAACACACCGTTGTCGAGTTGGCGGCGGGCGTGCTCAGCGATTTTTTCGTCCAAAGTGTTTGACAAAATCGACCCCATTTTTCCACCGCCTGGGGTAATGGCGACTGCGCCGTGTTTGCCTGAAACATCGGGACCGTCGTAGCCAGCGACCCAAGCAACGTCGGCGCGAGTATTTGCTCTGAGACACGACTGAACTGTTAGCGCGATTTCAAACACTAGTAGCGATTCTAATGCTGACGTTGTTGGAGGGGAGCCGAGGTGATTGTCTGCAGCACGCTTGGTTTAATCTGAAGTGATGGTTGTTTCTGTGGGTGGCGCGATGCATGATTCGAGCGAGATGCATGCGTGCACGGGCGATGTTGCGAGCGTTGTGTTGCGCGACGTCGAATTTTGTGTGATCGACCTTGAGACGACAGGTGGCTCGAGCGAGTTCGACGCGATCACCGAAATTGGCGCGGTGAAATATCGCGGGGGTGAAGAGGTGGGGCGGTTCGCGACGTTGGTGAATCCGGGGTGCGCAATTCCTCCGTTCATCACAGTGTTGACGGGCATCAGCGATTCGATGGTCGCTGATGCGCCGCCGGTCGAGGCGACGCTCGGGTCGCTGGTTGATTTTGTCGGTGACGCGGTGATGGTTGCGCATAATGCGCGTTTTGACCTGGGCTTTATCAACGCGGCGCTCGTGCGCGCGGGGCGCGAGCGGTTGATGAACCGCGTGCTCGACACGGTTGGTTTGGCACGCCGACTTGTCGGTGCCGAGGTCGACAACTGCAAACTTTCGACGCTCGCGGCAAGTTTGGGTTTGACGCATCAGCCGAGCCACAGGGCGATAAACGATGTGTTGGCGACCGGCGATCTGCTGCATTATCTGATCGAGCGCGCCGCCGGCTTCGGTGTTTTTGAATTGGATGATTTTGCGGCGATGGCCAAGATCGGCACGCATCCGCAGGCGGCGAAGTTGAAGCTGACGGTTGATCTGCCGCGCGGACCCGGCATCTATATGTTCGTCGACGCGCAAGGCGACCTGCTTTATGTCGGCAAGGCGACGAATATTCGCGCGCGAGTGCGAAGTTATTTCGGCACGGGCGACACGCGACGCAAGATCGGCTCGTTGCTGAAGTTGATGGACGCGGTGCATTACGTGGCGACACCCGATTTGTTGACGGCCGAAGTGCTCGAGTTGCGGATGATTTCGAAATTGCGCCCGAGATACAACCACGCGGGCACGCGGTCGGCGAAATATTGTTTCGTGCGTTTGACGCTGAGCGAAGTATGGCCGCGGTTGGTTGTGACGAGTCGCGCGCCTTCGTTAGGCGGCGCAGTCGCATCTCAAGATTTGTATTTGGGGCCGATTTCGACTCGGGCGATGGCGCGGGATGTGATCGACGCGATTCAATCTGTCGTGCCGCTGCGCCAGTGCACGGTGCGGATGGGGCGCAACTATCGGGCGCCCGAAGATGCGCCGGTTTGTTCGGCGGCGCAGTTGGGTGTGGCGTATTGCCCTTGCTCGGGCACGGCCGACCCCGCCGTCTATGCCGAGGCGGTGAGCACGGTGGTTCGCATCATGTCGGGTGATGCGCAAGATGCGATCGAGAAGTTGACCGCGAAGATGCGCAAGCATTCGCAGGCGCAACGGTTCGAAGAGGCGGGTGATGTGTTGTCGCGCATCGACGCGCTTGAGACGGTGTTGCGGCGCATGCAGACGGCGCGCGAATTGGTCGATGCGGGCAGTTTCAGTTTTGCCCCCGGTGCGCGGCTGGGTGACGGTGCGATCGCTGGCGCGGCGGCGATTTCATATCAGATCGATTGCGGACGATTGCGGGCGACGCATGTTGATGGTGTGATTTTCTCCCCGCAACTGCCACCCGTGAAAGTTGACTTCGACGAATTGCTCAGCCCGCCGACGCTTGGCGCGGCGACCTTGCCCGTGAACGCCGATGTGATCGACGAAATTCTTTGCATCGCCCGCCACACCCGCGCCGCATCAACCGTTGAAGATCC
>Ga0194132_10003654_pt1 | contig 27072 bp, 22 predicted proteins | sample TA2KigOf80mmetaG_FD_148612 | JGI IMG/M metagenome (GOLD analysis project Ga0194132, IMG submission 148612) | Freshwater microbial communities from Lake Tanganyika, Tanzania - TA2015054 Kigoma Offshore 80m | ecosystem: Environmental > Aquatic > Freshwater > Lake | place: Tanzania: Lake... | reverse complement strand
CGGAGTAGGCGGTCAAGCCACTGACGTTCACGCTCACCGGCCCATAAGTCGCACCCACGGGCACAACGACGATGAGGCTCGTCGTTGTCGCGGCGGTCACCATTGCCTTCGCCCCGCCGAAAAAGACCGTGTTGTTCACAGTCGTGGCGCTGAAGTTCGAACCGGTGATGGTGACGGACGAGCCCACGGTCCCCGACGCCGGAGTGATAGCGGTGATAACCGGCGGCGACTGGGCCAGGAGCTGCGACGGCAGGGCGGCGAGGAGAACAGTCCAGAGCGAGACCGCGCGAAGCGCGTGGCAGAGACGTTGCCACAGCGTGGTGCTGGTAAGGACGCGTTCCACCGCCTGCCTACCGAAGCTACGGCGCAGGCAGGCGTCCCTGACTTCCCCTCGCGACACTCGTTGACCCGAAGACGGACGGCGGGAGAACCAGCGACTCGGTGTTTCCATCGCGTGATTCTCGGCTATTCCGGCGTCATCGGGAGAGAAGTGGGACGCGGTGGAACGCGTCCTTACGCATTGGCCGCAACAGAGCGCAACAGGCGCAACGGAAACGCGTTTATTCTTTGTGATCTTTGCGTTCTTTGCGGTTAACCCCTCCACCGGCTTCAACGCAGAGAGGTTTGGCCACAGAGAGCGCAGAGAACACAGAGAAGGCTGCGACGAATCAGAGCAATCAGGGCTGGGGATAAGACGGGGTTGTTGACGCGCCGCAGGTTGGCAGATAGCGTGGCCGTAGTGAAGACGACGATGGACATTGACGAGATGGTGTTGCGCCAGGCCGAAAAGCAGGCGCAGCAGGCGGGCAAACCATTGGCCACAGTCGTGGAGGAAGCATTGCGCGCGAGCCTGGGAATCGCCGCGTCGGTCGAGCCCGCGTCGCCCGTGGCGACGACCGAGCCGGGTCCGGGTCTGGAAGAAGATGATCCGTTCTTTCACGCCTTGGAGGAAATCCGCGAACACGGTCGCTTGGCCGCCCTGCACAGGCAGGTCACTCTTCGGTAAACCGTCGCGTTTCTGCTGGACACCAACGTGGTGAGCGAGTTGGTGAAACGCGCGCCGCATCCCCAGATACTGGCTCGATTCCAAACGGAGCGAGCCGAAGGTTTGTTCATTAATGCCGTGGTTGTTTTTGAATTGCGTTTCGGCGCAGCCCGCTCGGCCAACCCGGCTACATTGCGGGCCAGAATTCAGCGCCAGGTGCTTGCCCGGTTTACTGTCCTCCCGTTCGAGATGGACGACGCCCTGGCCGCCGCCGATCTCCTGGCGACGCAAGCCGGGGCGGGCCGGAACCTCGCTGTGCAAGACATTTTGTTGGCCGGCACCGCGTACCACCGGAGCCTGTCGCTCGTGACCCGCAACGTGCGGCATTTCGATGGCATCACCGGTTTGAAGGTCGAGAACTGGTTCGAGCCGCCACCCCAACCGCCCGCTACTCAGGAGTAGGCGAGGCGAGACGCGGCTGCAGGGCAAGGTCTTGAGGTTTTGGATCGAGTTGGCGTCCGGTGGGAATTCACAATCAGCCCGGTGTCGTTTTCGCAGAAGACCAAACTTGCGCCTGGCCGCCATCAGGGAGAGAGTTCCCAGGATGAGCGCGCCACAACTCATCAAGGCCGCCCTAACCGCTAGGCGCACCTTGCTGAAATCAACGACGTTGTTGTCGGGCGTGGCGCTGAAGTTCGAGCCGGTGATGGTGACCGCTGAACCGGCGCTGCCGGATGTCGGGGTGATCGAGCTAATGACCGGCGGCGATTGGGCCACGACGCTCCCGGGTAGTGCGACCATGAGAGCGGTCCAGAGCGAAGCCGCGAGGAGTGGAATGCCGAGCGGCCGCCAGAGAGCATGGAGGATGCAGGCTGGCCGCGAAAGAGCGCAAAAGGCGCTAGGGAAAAAGCGGGGCTGTTGACGCGCCGCAGGGTGGCAGATAACGTCGCCACAGTGAAAACCACGGTGGATATTGACGAGACAGTGTTGCGCCAGGCCGAAAAGCAGGCGGAGCAGGCGGGCAAGCCCTTGGCCACACTCGTGGAGGAAGCGTTGCGCGCCAGCCTGGGAATGGCCACGCCCGCAAAATGCGCGCGCCGCCGCCTCCAGCGGATGCCGGACGGAACTTACTTCAATCCGAATGGCATCCCGAATGACGACCCGATTTTCAAGATTCTGGAGGGCATCGAAGCAGAACGGCATCGGACGCCGGGTCCGCCCTCGCCCGATTTCAGTTAGCGCATGTTCTCGCTCGACACGAATGTCCTGAGCGAGTTGATGCGGCTCTACCCCAATCCCCACGTTGAAGCGCGGTTCGAGTCGGTGCAGTAGGGACTGTTTACGTCGGCGATCTGCATCGAGGAAATCCGTTATGGCGCAAAAATCGGCCCGCCGGGCAACCGGCTGTGGGAGCGGGCGGAAGCGGAAGTGTTGCCTTTCGTGACGGTGGCAGTCTTCGACGAAGCGATGGCTCGGTTGGCTGGCGATATGCGCGCTGAATGGAAGGAACGAGGAAGACCGATCGGCTACCGCGACGGGCTGCTTGCCGCCACGGCCAAGGCGCTGGATTTGATTCTCGTGACGCGAAACGTGCGCCACTTCAACCATGCGACCGGGGCGCGGGTGGAGAACTGGTTCGAGTCGCCGCCCCAAGCGCCCTCTGCTCAGGAATAAACGCGGCGCGGTCATGCTCAGCAAAGCCAGCAAAGCCGAACAAGCGGCAAACACACTGAGGAACAAGAGTCGCAGAAACTTTTTCATTGGCTCGATCGAGGATAAACCGACCGCCTGTGCTCTCAAGTTTGCCGTTTTCATGCGGAGCAACTAATGTTCAGATCATGAGCACCAAGGCCGAAGCTGTATTGGAACAGTTCAAAAGTTTGCGGCGTGCGGAACAGCTTGCCGTGTATGAAGTCATCGCTCGCAGCGTAGTTCCAGAGGACTACGGGCCGTTGTCGGACGATGACCTGACGGCCATCGCTGCGGAAACGTTTGGCCTGCTCGACGAGGAGGATCTGCTGTTTTCATAAGGGCCGCATAGAGTTGAATGAGTTGTGTCTAAAGCTTGTGTCGTCAACGTCCGGATCCCGCCCGAACAGGAGCGGCGATTGAGTCGTCTGGCGCGGCGGCTCGGTCGCACTTTGGACGACACGAGCGCTTTGCTGGTCGAGGAAGGCCTCCGCCGCGCCGAGTTTGCCCTGATCGATTTTCGTCATTCGCCCGCCGGGCGGCAAGGATTGAGCGCCCGTCACACGGTTCATGGTCCCGGTGCGTGTTGCGAAAATATCGAGGCTTCCCTTGAGCCAGCGCACTCCAAGACGCTGTCGCGCCGGCGCAGACCCTAAGAAGCATTGGGTAAACGGCGCCTTCGTTCTCTTCGTTGGCTTCTGTTAGCGGTGTTAGCAGTGGCGAGCCTGCCGTTCTCATGTGGAGCAATTTAGCCGCGATTTGCGGTGAGAATGGATGACATTCGAGATTCTGGCAGCGGAAACGAGCCCGGCTTCAATGAGTGGTGTGGCCGGAACATTGAATCGACGAATTGGCTACGGACTGACCTGTTGGTGTTCGTTGTGTTCTTGCGCGGCCAATTCTGAATTTGCCTGACCAACGTTGAGCAAAACCAAGGACCTGATTCTTCAGCCATAAAAACGATAGACGTCCAACTACCTATTAATACGTTTGGCCCGGGCTAACTTGCACGAAATGGCCTGGCGAACTTCAGAGGCCAAGGTGATCGCTTCCCCGCTGACCTGCAGCTTGGTTTCCAGCCCATGCAAAATGCGGAACTCATTCATACAATGATGGATAGGAAATGAGATCTTTCAAAATTTTACAAAATTTGAACGGACCGAAATTTCAGATTGCCAAAGTTTTAGGGGTGCTCCACTATTTAAGGTTAATTTCTTTCCCTATGAGCACCAAGCGCGATGACCGATTGACATCGGAGCAGTGTTGGCTAGGACAGGCAGAGAGATTGACGGAGCTTCGAGACCATTACCATGCCGTGCTGACCAGCATGCTCCTGGCCCGCGGAGCGACTTATACCGAGGCCTCCGATTTGTTGGCCGATCTCTGGGGTGATTGCGTTTCTGATGACGGCGAGAAGCCGTCCCTCCTGGAGCGGTTTAGTGGCAAATGTCCCATTAAGAGCTGGTTGATCACGGTCGCAACCAATCGTCTTTTCGATCTCAAAAGACGCCAGAGGCTGCGAAGAGTCATCGCTCCCTCGCTGGATGATTCGTTGGAGGATGGCTCAGCGATGCTGGACATTTGCGAGTGCGAGGCTGGCGCCAAAGACGAAGCAATCGCTAGTTTACTCCAAGAGAGTTTGGAAAAGGCGTTTTCACTTTGCCCGACGGAAGTCTTGTTAATGCTCCATTTGATTCACCTGCACGGGCTGACGCAACGAGAGATTGCGCGCATGTGGGGATGGCACGAGTCAAAAGTAAGTCGTCACTTGGCCAATGCCATGGAACAGATTGAAGCAACGACCTTGCAGTTAATGAGCCAGGCAGACCCATGGATGCAACTCACGTGGCAAGATTTTGTGGACCTTTGCGAGACTCATCGGATTGGCTTTTTCTAGGTTCTTCGCTGTTTTCTGGTAAGGACCGATTCCACTCGGTCCCCATTTTTTCCCTTGCGGCACACCGCCGGATAGAAAAGGAGGCTAGGCTATGGCAACGGCAGCAGGGATCGCGGGTTTTGACGATGACATTGGGTGGATGACTGACGCGGATAGGAAATCAGGGGACCAAGTGGAATCGGTCCTTACCAGCGGGTGGAAAAAGCGAAGAATTTGGAATCTCCAATCTTCGCGTCCTTTGCGATCATCTGTTTAATCACAAGCGGATTTGCGCTCTCCACAGAGAATCCGAATGTGCGCAAGACTGGCGCCTGCTTCGGATATCGCTCAAAAAAGGTTGCAAGTTTGAAAGACTGGTGCGTCACACGTACTGAGCGTTTACATGGTGGATACCTTTAAAATTCTCACTGCGTTCCTGGATAAGTTCGCGGTCGAGGCAGAAGGAAATACCCCAGTGGAACCGACCGAAGAGATCAAGAGGAAATTGGGGGCATTTGCAAAAGGGGAATTGCCTGAAGCGGAACGCGAGGAGTTGATCGCGCTGTTAAAAGCGAACCCACATTGGGTTTCGTTCCTCGCGGATCAAGCCAAAATGCTCAGAAGCAGCGATGAGACCGATGCGAACGGGACAGGCGCTTCCACATGAGCAATCGCACTCACATGAACATCATCCCGGACCAGCGCTTTGCGGATTTGCGCACAACCCTGTCCGAGCGTTTGGCGCGCGTGGCCGCCAGCGTGAATGCCGACAATTTTCGCGGTTTGCTGGATGGGCTTATGCAAGAGACATTGCGACGCGGCTTTGCCGAAGCCAATGCGCACGAGGGCACGGTGTGGCTGTTGGACCGGGAGGAAGAGCATGTGGTGCCGGCTTTCAATACAGGTCCGGAAGCCGATAAAATCGTGGGCCAGTTCAAACAGCCGCTCACGAGCGGATTAATCTGCATGGTGTTTGCGAGCGAACAGCCCTTTGTAGAAAACTTTGTCTATAAGAATTCGCGCCAGAGCAAACTCCTCGATTCCAAGCTGGGGGTTCAAACCTTCGCCCTAATTGCGGCCACTTTTTATTTTTTGAACGCCTGTCGCGGAGTGATTTCATGCGTTCAACTCAGAACGGCTGCCGCAATATCGGACCCGCCTGGCTTTACGCCCGAACATCTTGTCAGCGTCCAACGCACAACGGCGGTTTTCTCGCGGTTATTTGAGTTTAGCTTGCTCAGCCAGACGATTGGCTGGAGCGGACATCGATGATTTGATCAGCGTGAGCCGTGTTTATGCAACTGAAGCAACCTCCCGAAGAACCTGCGACGGCGCGCGGACATTCCTGTCCGCAGCAAGGGCGGTGAGCACCTGGCTTTCCATCAAAGACGAGCGCGAATGCCTCGCGCAAGGCACAGGCAAGGGAATTCAGATTGCGGTTCTGGATTCGGCAATCGAAACAGACAATTCGCAAGTCCGGGGCTTAACCCTCCGAGATGATCTGGCCATCGTTGAAGATGGGTTTCAGATTCTCACCGTCGAAGGCGGAGGTCGCGACGTGTTCGGCCATGGCACAGCCGTCTGCGATATTATTCACAGGATTGTTCCCGAAGCGGAGATCGGCAGTTTTCGGGTTTTGGGCGAACACTTGAGATCAAGGACGGTGATCATTCGAGAAGGTGCGTGCCAAGCGCTTGACCGAGGCTGCCATATTCTCAACTGCAGTTTTGGATGCGGTCGGGAAGAGCATGTATTGCAGTACAAGGACTGGATCGACGAGGCTTACGCAAAGGGACGCCACATCGTAGCAGCCTGCAACAATCAAGACTTTACGAAGCGCGAATGGCCGGGGCATTTCCCTTCGGTTATCACGGTCAACTTTATCCAGACGGCAAATCCGGAGGCTATTTGTTATCGATCGGGTCACCTTGTCGAATTCGGAGCCCGAGGCGAGGACATTGAAGTGGCCTGGCTGCGCGGAGACGTCAAGAGAGTGACGGGAAGCAGCTTCGCGACGCCACATGTAGCTGGTTTGTTGGCCCGGCTGCTCTCCGTATGTCCCGACTTGCCACCGCTCGAAGCCAAGGCGCTGCTGCGTCAGTTAGCTAATCCCTGCCCAAACGGCGCGTTGCGGTAAGCAGAACGGAATTATGCGTGCTTTGACAACGATTCGTAACGGACTGCAACTGGACGGCCTGAATGGCGTCAGGTCTTGGGGTGAGGTGACGGAGTCCGCGCAGTCACCGCCTTGGGGTCCGAGACACCGCATGCTCTGGAAATTCCCGTATCTCCTGGTGCAGGGGAGACAGGCGAGACGCGCTGTCCTGCCAGTGGCTTCGGGGTCGGTTTCACGCCAAAGCGGTGACTGCACAGACTCCGTCACCGCACTCCAAGACGCTGGCGCGACGTGGGATGCTCTAATCGGTTCGGAACGCAAGGGACAAAGATGAAGGCTAATGCTGATTTGGTTTTGCTCGCGATCAGCTTGCTGGCGCTGATGCCGCAAGTTCTGGCTCAGTCGTCAGGGTCCGCAGTAAAACCAACCGTCGTGCTCACGATTGAAGGCACGGTGGAGTTCATGAAGGCGGGAACGGCCGCCTGGATTTCTGCGCGAACAAATCAAGTGTTGATGATTGGCGATCGTTTGCGCACCGGCGACAAGAGTCGCGCTACTGTGCGGCTGAGCGACTTGAGCGTTTTGCGGCTGGCCGAATCTACCGCCATCGAGATTGAGCCGCCCACGCGCGGACGAAACAAACCTAACCTCAAAGTCGAGGTCGGGTCGGGATTTTTCCATAGCCGCGACAGGCCGCAAGAAAAACAGATTCGAACCCCGCTCGTGTCTGTTGCGATACGAGGGACCGAATTCCATTTGTTCGTCGCTCAAAACGGCCGGACGGTGCTCACATTGATTGACGGCGAAGTTGATTTGCAAAATGAGCTCGGCCAACTGCCATTAACGAGAGGCGAACAGGGCACGGTTGAACCCAATCAAGCGCCGCAAGGCAGCCCAGCCATTGACGCGATTAATATCATTCAATGGGTTCTTTACTATCCCGGCATTCTTGATCTGGGGGAACTCGGATTAAAGACTTCGGACGATCCGAGAGTTAGCGAGTCGCTCGCCGCGTATGAACAAGGAGATTTGGTGCGAGCGATTTCGCTTTATCCGACCAATCGAATCGCACCTTCAGTAGAGGAGAAACTTTACTCCGCAGCGCTTCAACTAGCTGTGGGACAGGTTACGGAAACAGAGAGCCGGCTCGACGAGTTGAATAGAGCTGGTGAGCGCAGGGCTGGTTTCACGGAAGCCATACAAAAGGTTATTGCAGCGGTGAAATTCCAAGCTTTCACTGGCACAAAGGCTCCGGCGACGGCCACGGAATGGCTGGCCGAATCGTACTACCAGCAGTCGCGCGCCCATCTCGAAGAAGCACTAAGAGCAGCGCGAAAAGCAACGGAAACAGCCCCGCAGTTCGGTTTCGCCTGGGCTCGGCTTGCCGAAATGGAATTCAGCTTTGGTCGGACTGCCGAAACTTTGGCTGCGCTGGAGAAGGGCTTGCAACGGTCGCCGCGGAATCCACGAGCGATCGCTCTGAAGGGCTTTCTTTTCGCTGCGCAAAATAAGATCGATGACGCGATTCGCTCGTTCGACCAAGCCATTAGCATTGACGGGTCTTTGGGCATTGCCTGGCTCGGACGTGGTCTTTGCCGAATTCGCCGCGGAGATTCCGAAGGGGGCCGCCTGGACTTACAAGCGGCCGCTGCTCTCGAACCTCATCGGGCCGTTTCGCGAAGTTACTTAGGCAAAGCCTTTGCCAATGCCAATGACACCGCCAGTGCGATGAAGGAGTTGGGACTTGCAAAGCAACTGGATCCGAACGATCCAACGTCGTGGCTTTATTCCGCGTTACTCCGGCAAACCGAGAACGACATCAACAACGCGGTAGCCGACCTGGAGAAGTCTCAAGAATTGAACAATAACCGGCGTGTCCATCGCTCCGCACTTCTCCTGGACCAAGATCGAGCCGTTCGAAGTGCAAACCTGGCCGGTGTGTATCGAGACGCGGGCATGTTCGATGTTAGTGTCCGCGAAGCTGTACGCGCGGTGAACATCGATTACGCGAACTATTCCGCCCATCTGTTTCTGGCTAACAGCTATGATGCGTTGCGAGATCCGCGCCAAATCAATCTGCGTTACGAAACGCCCTGGCTCAGCGAATTTCTCCTGGCCAACCTTCTTGCGCCTGTTGGCGGCAGCAGTCTTTCGCCGCACGTCTCTCAACAGGAATACTCGAAGCTATTGGAACGTGATCGGTTTGGCATCGTCTCCAGCACGGAATATTTTAGTGAAGGGGATTGGATTCAATCCGCTGCTCAATTCGGAACCTTTGGCAATAGCAGCTACGCACTGGACGCGCTTTATCGGACGGAAACCGGCCATCGTGCGAACAATGATCTTTCTCAGCTCACCCTTTCGGCGAAGCTCAAACAGCAGATTACACCATCAGACAGCATCTATTTCCAGACGATCTATTACGGCTTTGAATCTGGTGATGTAGCCCAATATTACAACCAGAGAAGCGCGCATCGGGCCTTGCGAGTCGAGGAGAACCAGGAACCGATAGTGCTCGCCGGTTATCATCATGAATGGCGTCCGGGCGTGCATACGCTGCTTCTGGTCGGCCGATTGCATGACGACTTCAAGGTATCAGACCCGGACCAATCGGCGCTCGTGCTGAACAAGAATCTCGCAGGCCGAGTGACGGGTGTCTCTGTCTTGCCATCACGATTGACCTATCGAAGCGAGTTCGAGGCCTGGACGACCGAGCTGCAGCAAATCTGGCAACAGGACCGAAACGCGCTCGTTCTGGGTGGACGTTATCAGGCCGGCGATTTCGACAGTCAAAGCAACTTTGAGAAATCGACCATCCATTCCGATCTCGAACGTCTCAGTTTTTATGGCTACGATCACTGGAGATTAGTCGAACCATTCTGGCTGACGTTTGGTTTAACCTATGATCGTCTCACCTTCCCAGCGAATCATCGCAATGCGCCGCTGAGCGGCGTCGAAGAACGGGAAGACCGGGTTTCACCAAAGGTTGGCTTCATCTGGACGCCGCTAACCAAAACAACCCTGCGGGGGAGCTACACGCGTTCGCTCGGTGGTGTCAGTTATGATCAAAGCTTTCGCCTCGAACCGGTCCAAGTGGCGGGATTCAATCAAGCCTACCGAAATCTCATCCCCGAATCCGTCGTTGGGTCGCTGGCTGGCGCAAGTTTTGAAACCTGGGGATTGGCTTGGGACCAGAAATTCGCGACGGGCACTTATGTCGGCGTCGAAGCGGAGTTATTGAAGTCGGACGCGGACCGGCAACTCGGGGTTATCGCGGCGGTTGGATTTCCTCCGGTCATCTCCGCTTCGACCACGACACAAAAACTCGATTATTCGGAACGGAATCTCGTCATTACGCTTAATCAATTGGTTGGAAAAAGCTGGTCGTTCGGCGCGCGCTACCGTTTGAGCGATTCGCGGCTAACGGCGGATTTTCCTGAAATCCCACGCGCTCTGAGCGCGGCGTCTCATTCCGAACAAGAGGCAACTCTGCACCAAGTCAGCCTCACTTCCTTGTATCATCATCCCAAGGGTTTGTTTGGCCTGGCTGAGGCGCTTTGGTCGCAGCAATCGAACCGAGGTTATTCGCCGAATCGTTCCGGGGATGATTTCTGGCAGTTCAATGTTTACGCCGGCTACCGCTTTTATCACAGACATGCCGAGCTGCGCCTGGGGCTGCTCAATGTGGCGGATCAAGATTACCGGCTCAATCCCCTGAACCTCTATCGCGAGCTGCCGCGCGAACGGACGTTCACAGCGAGTCTGAGATTAAGTTTTTGAATTAACGATCAGACTTTTATCGCCTGTGAAATATCGGTGCGCCTTTGCGTTTTCCCCACCCGCAGCGCAGACTGCCCAGTCTGGCGTATCGCAGGATGCCATCCTGCAGCGTTGCGGTTGCTCGCGTGTGCGGGTCACCCTCCCGATTGGCAATCGGCGAAACAGCAGACTGGGCAGTCTGCGCTACGGACCAATTTAGACAAGGGCTCGGCGGTATGACGACCCACAACACAGGCTTGAAAAAACGGCGGCGCGCGAGCATATCGTTTCTGTTCACGTTGACCGAGACTCTGAAAACGAAATCGTGCGCGCGCTGGCTGGCTGATGGCGCGGGCGCTTTGATCGCCGTCGCGTTAGGAGCAGCCCTTCTTTATGCGCCGTTCGGCAACGGAATTACCCACCTGAGCTACGATCTGCTCTTTGCGCTTCCACGCTCGGTGGCGCCACCCGATGAAGTTGTCATGGTTTATCTCGATGAGAATGCTTACAAAGACTTGAAGCAACCGTTCAATCAGCCTTGGGACCGCGCCCTGCATGCGCGGCTTCTGGAACGTTTGGCAATCGACCAAGCCAAAGCTGTTGTATTCGATATCGTTTTCAGCGATCCGGGACCAGACGAGAAACGGCGTGCGGACGATTATATGGCGGCGGCGATGAAGACGAACGGCCGCGTTGTATTGGGAGCCGATTACAAGAAGATTGGAGCGATGGATTCGCTCGTCAAACCCTGGGACCGCTTTCGCGAAGCAGCAGCAGCTTGGGGCGTGGTTCAAATACCTCACGCCGCCGGTTTTGTTATTCGGGAGCATGCGGATTTCGCTATTCACCAACAATCACTCGGCGCAGAGAACCTGCAAAGTCTGGCTTGGGCGGCGGCTCAACTGGTGGGAGCGGAGGGCACTAGGATGGGGAGTCCGGGAGCCGCGCAACGATGGCTCAATTACTATGGGCCGCCGGGAACTTTCGAAGGCCGCAGTTATCATCAAGCACTCTATGAAGACGGAGTTCCGCCTGGGTTTTTCCGAGACAAAGTCGTCTTCATCGGCCAGCGGCTTTTGACGGGTTTTCCCGGGGAAGGAAAGGATGAGTTCGGCACCGTTTATACGCGGTGGAGCAACGAAGTTTCGCCAGGAGTCGAGATTCATGCGACCGCGTTTGTCAACTTGTTGCGGCAGGATTGGCTGACGCGATTGCCAAAGGCTGCGGAGTTTGCGCTCATCATGCTAACCGCATTCGCCTTTGGCATCGGCCTCATTTTAGCGCGGCCCTGGTGGGCCACCGCGTGGGCCTGCGCCGGCGCATTGCTGACATTAGCCATCGCGTGGATTTTATTTCGCTTTTATTTGCTTTGGTTCGCCTGGCTGATCGTTGTCCTTCAGATTGGCGTCGCTTTGTTCTGGTCGATTCTTTCCAATTCGATGCGGTTATATGTGGACAAACGGTTGCTCGAACAATCGCTGCAATATCACCTTTCCCCGTCGCGAATTGAGCAACTCCTCGAAAATCCCGATCTCCTAAAGCGCGGTGGCAAGCAGCAGCAAGTGAGCATCCTTTTCAGCGACATCGCAGACTTTTCGAAGCTGGCGCAAACATTGGATCCAGATGATCTGTTCAATCTCCTCAACCAGTATTTTGATGCCGCACTGAAAGGAATTCATGAGCGCGACGGCACGGTCGTGCAACTGATTGGCGACGCAATTCTGGCAGTGTGGAATGCGCCGGTGGAACAGGCGGATCACGCCGCTCGAGCCTGCCACGCCGCGGTCGAGCTGAATGAGCAGCTGTTCCGTTTCGATGCTAAGCAAGATCGCCTGCCGATGCGCACGAGGGTTGGAATTCACACTGGCATGGCCACGGTAGGAAATCTCGGCAGCACAAAGCGGTTTGATTTCGCGACCATCGGCGAAAGCGTCAATTTGGCCTCGCGCTTGGAAGGCCTGAACAAGCATCTGCGCACTGAAATACTCGCGACACGTGCGGCTCAAAAGTCTGTGGACGGCGAATTGCTCTGCCGTCCGGTGGGTTACTTTCAGTTCAAAGGTTTCGGACAACCGATTGAAGTTCACGAACTGCTTGGTCCTTTGGACCCGGAACATGTTGCAAAGACGCAAACGTGGCGAGAAGCCTTCGGCGAAGGACTGAAGCAGTTTCATCGAAAGCAGTTCGCTACGGCCGAACAGAAATTCCGGCTGGCGATCAAGCTGCGGCAGGAAACGGAGCGATCTTCATTGGCCGGAGGAGCGATTCCATCCGAGGATGGTCCCTCGAGCTTCTATCTCGCCAGGATTGAAGAGTTCAAGAGCGATCCCCCATCCGATCATTGGCGTGGCGAGATCGAGATGAAAGAGAAATGATTTCAGTGCGTTCGGAACGCGCAACTTGGCGGATAGTGATCGCTGCGCAAAACATTCGAAACATTCGAGCTTCGGGTTGAATTCTGGATTGGAATGTAATAATCCTGAGCGCACTGATTTTGAATTCCCTTTGCGCTCCACACATTCTTTACGTTCATAACAGCGCCGATATTTATGGCGCGAGCCGGTCACTGCTGAGGTTGCTGCCGCGGATTCGGGAACGTGGATATGCTCCTCACGTTCTCTTGCCTGAAGAGGGGCCCCTCAAGGATCGGATTGTGGCGCTCGGTGTCGAAGTGATTGTAGATTCGCGGCTGACTGTGATCAATCGGTCGATCTTCTATTCGCCAAAGCTGCCGCTGTTTCTTTTGCGCTTTCCCATTTCGGTGTTTTGGCTTTGTCGTTTAATTGCGAACAGGCGGGTGGCACTCGTGCACACGAACACAGGGGTGATACCGGGGCCTGCGCTCGCGGCCAAGCTGGCCCGTGTCCCGCATATCTGGCATGTGCGCGATAGTTTCCTCGAGTTTCGATCTCTCTGGAATTCTTATCGCCGTTACATCACGGGCCTTTCGGCCAAGGTCATTTCGGTCTCGAATCCAATTGCGGCACAGTTCAACGGCGCGCCCAATGTCACGGTCATCCACAATGGAATTCCGCTGGACGAATTTCCGCATGATCCGTCAGAAATGCGATCGCGGTTTCGCGAGACCTGCCAGCTCGGCAATGACTTGGTGGTCGGTTGCGTCGGGCGAATCAAGTTTGTGCGCAAAGGGCAGGAGAATCTATTGCGTGCGGCCTCGATTCTGAAGCGGCGCGGGATTTCGGCCAAATATGTCATTGTCGGCTCGCCATCGCCAGGAAGCGAAGATCATTTGCCTCGACTTCAGCAGATGATTCAGGATTTGAATTTGCAAGATGATGTGATCTTGACTGGTGAACTGGCGGATACGCGGCCCGCGTATGCAGGGCTGGATGTTTTTGTGTTGCCGTCGGCGCAACCCGAACCGTTTGGCGGCGTGGTTCTCGAAGCGATGGCCATGAGGCGTCCGGTGATTGCGACGGCAATTGGGGGGTCTCTAGATCAAGTAGAGGATGGCAAGACCGGGTTTCTCATTCCACCGGCCGACCCGGAAACTTTGGCGGAAAAGTTGGCGATCTTGCTTTCAGATGCTTCGCGCCGGACGATGATGGGCGAGGCGGGGCGCGAACGTTTGGAACGTTTGTTCAGCATTGATCGCATGCTCGACAAACTCGATGGCTTGTACCAAAGCATTTTGGCAAAGTGATGGCTGATAATGATGAACCTGGACAACAACGCGGCGTACGCCTGGCTTGGGTTTATGCAAATGCTAGACCGGCGGGACGCCCGTCCTGCAACGCGCATCGAGTTCATGCGAGCATCACATTGAGTCGATGAATGAATAATTTGCAGCGTCCAACGCCGCGCGTCTTTCTGCAGAGGCTCGCGAATAATTATCCGGAGGCAATCCGCGAAGGCCTGGAGAGTGTCGGTTTCTTTCAGAATGTCTCGTCCGGTTCGACGGTTTTTCTTAAGCCCAATCTTACCTTTCCAACGTATCAACCCGGGGTAATGACTTCATTCGAGTGCCTCTCGGCGGTCACGAAACTTCTCAGGGAAGGCGGATACCGGGTGATTATCGGCGAAGCAGACAGCGGCGGGTACAATCGCTTCTCGATGGACGAAGTTTTTGAAAGGATGGGCATTCGCGCGCTTGCGACCGAGACCGGAGCCGCGGTTGTAAACATTAGTTTTACAGAGCCCGAGCTTGTCCGTTTGCAACGCGGTCCCAAAGAGATTTCCATCCCACTGCCCAAACTGCTGCTGCACGAAGTCGACGCCTTCATCACGTTGCCGGTGCCGAAGATTCACATGAACACGCTCGTTTCGATGTCGATTAAGAATCAGTGGGGTTGCATTCAAGATCCGGCCGAGCGATTGAAACTTCATCCCTATTTTGCCGAAGTTATCCACGAGGTCTGCCGTCGTTTGCCGAAAGCTTTTTCCATCATTGATGGGCGCTATGGGTTGAATGGCACCGGACCCATGAGGGGCGACGTTGTGGAACTGAACTGGTTGCTGGTGGCGAACGATCTGGTGGCCGCCGACCGAGTTTGTTGCCGGTTGATGCAAATTGAAGAACAACGTGTGCGATACTTGCGGCATTTTAAAAAGGCCGGTTGGTGGACTCCCTTCGAGAAGATAGCTATCAATCAGCCGCTCGAACCGTTCGTGAAAGAAAGATTCTATCTCAAACGCGCTTGGACGGATTTTCCAGGATTATTCTGCTTTAACAGCTCGTTTCTGGCTTGGCTGGGTTATCGTTCGCCGCTGGCCGGTCTTTTGCATCGGTTGCTTTATCTTTTCCGCAGGCCGTTTTACGATTACGACGCAGAAAAGAAACGCGTTCGAGCCGAGGGGAAGCCATCTTGAAAACCATCGAACGGGTTAATGTCCTTGGTGTTGGCGTGAGTGTTCTGAATTTGGCCGCCGCTTGCCAAGCCATTGCCGAGGCCGTTGAGCGAAAACGCAAGGGCTACGTCTGCGTTACCGGCGTTCATGGGGTGACCGAAGCGCAGGATGATCCAGGCTTTCGTCACATCTTGAACAACGCCTTTCTTTGCACGCCGGACGGAATGCCGATGGTATGGGTCGGCAAACTGCGGGGGTTCCGGCAGATGGGCCGTGTCTATGGCCCTGACCTGATGTTAGAATTGTGTCGCTGGAGTCAAAGCCATCCGTGCCGCCACTTCCTCTTCGGAGGCGGTCCAGGCATTGCCGAGGAGTTGAAAGGGCGGCTGGAAACGCGTTTTCCGGGGGTTAACATTGCAGGCTGTTTTACTCCGCCATTCCGTGAGTTGAATCCCACGGAAGAGCTTGAACTAAGGCAGGCCGTTCAGCAGGCGAAGCCGGATGTCATGTGGATCGGCCTTAGCACGCCAAAGCAGGAAAAATTCATGGCGAGGTACCTGGCGGACTTGGAGGTGACAGTAATGATTGGCGTGGGAGCCGCGTTTGATTTTCACAGTGGCCGAGTAAAGCAAGCGCCAGGCTGGATGCAGCGAAGCGGGCTGGAATGGCTGTATCGACTGTACCGGGAACCGCGACGGCTTTGGCGAAGATATTTTCGGAATAATCCGCTGTTTATCGGACGGATTCTCTGTCAATTCGCCGGAGTCAAACAGTATCAGCTTGAATAAGTAGCGGCGGGCAGTTTAGCCTTCGCGCCGTTCTGGACACGTAATTTATGACTTCTGAAAAAATCTTAGTATGCGGCGGCGGGGGGTTCATCGGGGGCCATCTGGTGGCGGACTTGCTCCGGCAAGGTCATCAGGATATTCGAGCGGTGGACATCAAGCCGTTCAATGAATGGTATCAACTGTTTCCGGGCGTGGAGAATCTGCAACTCGACTTGCAAGACAAGGAAGCTTGCGAGAAAGCGGTCCGCGAAGCAAAGGTTCTTTACAACCTCGCGGCTGATATGGGAGGCATGGGATTCATCGAAAACAATCGCGCGCTGTGCATGCTTTCCGTGTTGATCAACACCCATTTGCTCATGGCAGCAAAGAAGTTTGGCGTCGCGCGGTTCTTTTACGCATCGTCGGCCTGCGTTTACGCGGCTGACAAACAGGTTTCGCCCGATGTTGTAGCCCTCAAGGAAAGCGACGCTTATCCAGCCATGCCTGAAGATGGTTATGGATGGGAGAAGCTCTTCAGCGAACGCATGTGTCGCCACTTTCGGGAAGATTTCGCCGCGGTCACCCGAGTTGCTCGTTATCATAACGTCTATGGTCCTCACGGAACGTACGATGGTGGACGCGAAAAGGCGCCGGCGGCCATTTGTCGCAAGGTGATCCAAGCCAAGCTGTCCGGAAAAATGGAGATCGAGATTTGGGGTGACGGGAAACAGACGCGCAGTTTCATGTATATCGATGATTGTTTGAAGGGAACGCAAGCGATTCTGGCCAGCAATATTCTCGAACCTATTAACCTTGGCAGCAACGAGTTAGTTACAATCAACCAGCTCGTCGATATCGTTGAAGAGATCGCCGGAAGCAAACTGAAGCGGAGTTATAATTTGAAAGCACCGAAAGGAGTTAACGGCCGGAACAGCGATAATACGTTGATCAAATCGTATTTGGGCTGGGAGCCTAACACCCGGTTGCGCGATGGATTGGAAAAGACGTATCGCTGGATTTACGATCAGATGACCAAGCGTGCATCGTGATGACACGGGAACGCAGACATTTCCACATGCTTGGTTGTGATCCAGCAGGCTGAAAGTCTGCGCTACGACCCGCGCTCCGGTTTTAGATTGAGCCAAACTGCAAGAATGCTGTCTGAGTGATTGACTTGGCCGTATGGCATTAGACCCCAAAAAGAACCGAAGCTTTCGCGAGGAGTTGATTGATTGCTGGCAGAAACTCCCTGACAAAGCCTTGTTTTTCCCGCTCTTCGCCGCCTGGCTGGCTTTGTTTCATTTTTGGGGAAGCTCGACCTTGGGTTATATCAATACCCCGTCGCTGTTCGGTTGGCTGAATTATGTCTATCGAGGTTCGCCGGACGACGAGCACGGCCGATTGATTCCCTTCGCGGTGCTGGCTCTTTTTTGGTGGAAGCGGGACGAATTAACAGCCGTTCCCAAACGAATCTGGTGGCCTGCGCTGGCCCTGGTGGCGGTGGGGTTGTTCATCCATGTCACGGGGTTTATGATCCAAGTGCCGCAGATTTCGGTCGTAGCCCTGTTTGGCGGCCTTTTCGCTTTGACCGGTTTGGTTTGGGGCCCGCACTGGCTGCGCGCGAGTTTTTTTCCGATGATTCTGTTTGCATTCATGGTGCCGCTGGGAAGTTTGGGCGATGTGATAACGGTTCCGTTGCGGTTGCTGGCGACGACTATTACAGCTGGTCTCTGCGATGGCGTTCTGGGAATTGATCTGGTGCGAAGAGGCAACATGATCTTCGACAAATCGCTGCAGTTTCAATATGAGGTCGCGGCGGCATGCGGTGGCATTCGGAGCTTGATCTCGATGTTGGCGCTGACCACCGTTTATGGTTTTATGGCCTTCCGATCCAATTGGCGCAGGAGTCTGATAATTCTGGCGGCGTTCCCATTGGCTGTTGCAGGCAATGTATTTCGCTTGACGACAATTATTGTGGCGGCTGAAGCGTTTGGCCGGGGAGCGGGTGATTTTGTGCATGAGTGGCTTGGCATTTTGCCTTACATTCCGGCCATCGCGGGTATTCTGATTGTTGGGCGATTTTTACGGGAAGAAGATCCGACGCCTCCGGTAGGTCTGGCGCCTAAGGTCACATGAATAGCAACAATTCTTATCATGGGAGCGCGGACCGCCGAGCGAAAAAACGCGGACTCGGCAGTCCGCGCTCCCATGACTCATTGAATGAATAAAGAGAAATGGATTGTCCTGGCCGTGGCGCTCGCCTTGACCGGCGGGGTGGCAGCTTTTCTTAATGTCACCAAGGACAAGCAGCGTCTCGGGCTTCCCGGGTTGAAGATGGTGCAACAAGACGTATTGGGCGAGTACGCAAAAGTAGTCGGCACTAATACGGTTGCCCTTCCTCCGATGGTCTTAGGTTATGTTGGGATGCTCGTGCCGGTGATGATGACCGAGCTAACGAACCTCCCACCCGACACGACCTTCGCCAAGCGGCGTTACCAATCCAAAGACAAGGCGCCGATTGATGTCAGCGTTGTGCTCATGGGCAAGGATCGCACGAGCATCCATAAGCCGGAGATTTGTTTGACTGGCCAAGGGTGGAGAATCGAATCGTCTGAATTCCTGACAATTCCAATTTTGAAGCCGCATCTGTATGAACTGCCAGTGATGAAGCTTACGGCGTCCCAAACGGCAAAGGGGCCAGACGGACAAACGCTTGAGCGCCGGGCCGTGTTCACTTACTGGTTCGTTTCCGAAAATCGTTTGACCGCGCGGCATCGGGAACGGGTCTTGTGGGGCGCCAAGGATTTGGTGACGACAGGTGTTCTCCAACGCTGGGCCTATGTCTCTTGCTTATCGGGGTGTCCTCCTGGTCAGGAAGGAACTGTTTTCGAGCAAATGAAAGAGTTTATTGCCGCTTCTGTGCCCGAATTTCAGCTGGTGAGCGGGCCGAAACTCTCGGACGCCAAACCAACGACCGCCGCCTCGCTCAGGTAAGTGTTGTCCTGCCTGCCTAGCCAGTGTAAAAGTCGAACTGCCGCCGATCGACATCGCGATTGGCAATCGAGATAGATCATGTTACGCCGTCAACGCCAGATACGGGCGCAAATCCAAAAGCTAACCGATGCTGGCCTTTTCGCGCTCAGCTTTTGGCTGGCTCACCTGGTTCGGTCGCACTGGGAATTGAAGATTTTCGGTGGGTCACCGGACATCGAACCGTTCGAGCAGCATGCCTGGCTGTTGCTGGCCATCATTCCGGTGGCTCCATTTCTTCTGGATCTGCAAGGCTTTTACAATCGCCCACTGATCGCATCACGCCAACGTAGCGCCTGGCAATTATGCAAGGCCTGCGTCCTCGCGGTGATCGTCGTCATCTCGGTCATGTTCTTGCGAAAGCAACTGCTCGCTCGCTCCGTCATTATCTTGTTTCCAATCGTCAGTTTTCTTCTCGTAATGTTGAAGGAAGAACTTTTCCGCTGGTGGATGGAAACAAAAGTTGGCCAGGCTCAGTTTAAGAAGCGATTGATCCTGGTCGGTGCTCCCGAGGACACCGTTCGGTTGCAGTGTCAACTGAAGAAAACTTCCGGGGACGGTATCGAGGTTCTCGCGCAGCTTGACCTGAACGAGACTTCCGTCGAGCAATTGGTCGAATTGCTGCACAAGCATTCTGCGAACGGAGTGATCTTGACAGGCAAGCACACTTACTTCGGCCAGATCGAGAAAGCGATCCAAGCATGCGAATTAGAGGGCGTCGAGGCCTGGTTGCTCGCCGATTTCTTCAACACGCAGTTGTCGCAAACCACGCTCGACGACTTTTACGGGCGGCCGATGCTCATTTTCCGATCCGCGCCGGAAGAGTCCTGGCAAGGGCTGGCCAAGCAGGCCATGGATTTGATCGGCGCTTTGGCGCTCATCATTGCGCTCGCGCCACTTTTTCTGATGGTGACCGTTCTCATCAAGCTGACCTCGCCTGGACCGGTGCTCTTTCGGCAGCAACGAAGCGGCTTGAATGGCCGTCCGTTCACGATGTTGAAATTCCGTTCGATGGTCAGCGATGCCGAACAGCTCAAGCAAGAGCTGGCTGCCTTGAATGAAATGAGCGGCCCGGTCTTCAAGCTTTCGGATGATCCCAGAATTACACCCATAGGCCGATTTCTACGCCGGTTCAGCATCGATGAACTCCCTCAATTGATAAACGTCCTTCGTGGTGAGATGAGCCTGGTGGGCCCGCGTCCGCTGCCGGTCGATGAAGTCATGCGCTTCGACGATTTCGCGCATCGCCGCAGATTGAGTGTCAGGCCCGGGCTAACGTGCCTGTGGCAAGTAAGCGGACGCAACAATGTCACCGATTTCAAGGATTGGGTTCGTCTTGACCTGGAATACATCGATAATTGGTCGCTTTGGCTGGACTTTAAGATTTTGCTTCGGACGATCCCCGTAGTTGTGCTGGGGACAGGCGCAAAATAATGTAATGGGCGCCTTTGAACACGCAGGACCGCAGCGTTCACGCTGCAGAAAGGCGAATCTTTCCTGGACGGCTCCCAATTCGAAAGCAACTCGAGGTGCGGACCTTCTGCAGCGTGAACGCTGCGGTCCTGGAAGCATCGGGTCGCACGATGACTCGGCTTTGCCGCAAGGACTTTAAGATAGAGATAGAATATCTCGTATGCCGAAGAAACCAGCCTCACGCCGATCACTTGTTTCTGTGGTTACGGGCGGAGCGGGCTTCCTTGGATCACACTTGGTCGATCTCCTCTTGGAGCGGGGGCACAAAGTCATCGCGATCGACAATTTGGTAACGGGCAGCATCGGCAATATCGCTCATTTAGGAGGTGTTCGGGGGTTTAAGTTCATTCAACAGGACGTAACGGAATTCATCTTCCTCGACATGCCAGTTGATTTCGTCTGGCATTTTGCGTCGCCGGCGAGTCCCATCGATTACCTCGATCTGCCCATTCAGACCTTAAAGGTCGGTTCTCTGGGCACGCACAAGGCTCTCGGCTTGGCGAAGCATAAGGCGGCGCGATTTCTCCTGGCGTCGACGTCCGAAATATACGGTGATCCGTTGGTCCATCCGCAAACGGAGGATTACTGGGGGAATGTCAATCCAATTGGATTGCGCGGTTGTTATGATGAAGCGAAGCGCTTTGCGGAAGCGTTGACCATGGCTTATCACCGCGAGCATGGCGTGGAGACGCGAATTGTTCGCATTTTTAACACCTATGGGCCGCGAATGCGGCTGAATGATGGGCGAGTTGTTCCGGCTTTCCTCAGTCAAGCGCTGCAGAACAAAAGGCTGACGGTGTTTGGCGATGGTTCTCAGACGCGAAGCTTTTGTTATTGCTTGGATTTGATCGAAGGAATCTATCGGTTGATGATGAGCAACACGCCGTACCCGGTGAACATCGGCAATCCACAAGAGTTCACGATGCTCGAATTCGCTCGTGAAGTGATTCGAGCAACGGGGGCGCGCAGCAAGATCGTTTTCAAACCATTGCCCGAGGATGATCCCAAGCAGCGGCGGCCAGACATTACGCGAGCTCGAACACTGCTCGGATGGTCGCCGGCGATTCCGTTATCGGACGGTTTGGAGAAGACGATTGCGTATTTTCGGAAGAAGATTTTTAGTTCAAGCAAGAGCGGACGCAGTTAAGCTAAGAGGAGAGTTCGACCGCAAATGACGCTGATGAACGCTGATACAGGAGCAGCATCAGCGGCCCATGGGATCACCGGCAAAGTGAAGGACGCGGTCTCTGTAGCTTCGTCGGTATCTGCGTTATTGGCGAAATCCGCGGTTCAATCGCCGCCTTTAGGGTTAATCTTGGTTAATCTTTGTCGGATCGCATTTTATATTTGACCATGCCTCTGATTTTCAGTAACCAGCACGCGACTTTCTCGGACTCGATTATTGCGCTCGACTCAGGTCTGGCTTGATGTAGAACAATTTCGCGGATAAGGTGTCGAATAGTTAAATGCTAAATGCTAAATTCTAAATCATTCTTAAGCCTCGATTTCGGCGCGGGCAGCCTCAAGATGGCTGAGTTCGAATTGGAAGAAGCCGGCGCCCTTCTGCTCAAACAATACGGAACGAAATCCCTGGGTTTGGAAGGCTCCCAGGAAGCCGCCCGTGATACTGTCCTTCGCAAAGCAATTCAGGAGTTAATGGCCGAAAAGGCGTTTGGCGCCAGAAAGGCCAACGTGTGCGCTCCTGGTTTTCACGTCTTTTCGAAGTTCGTGAAATTACCGCCGGTGGACGCTTCGAAAGTAACCCAGATCATTCAGTACGAAGCTCAGCAAAACGTCCCGTTTCCGCTCGAAGAAGTCGTGTGGGATTACCAGATTCTCGGCACGACGCCCTCGGGCGAGCTAGAGGTTCTCTTAGTTGCCATCAAGGCCGACGTTGTCGAAGGCCTCTTTCGCACGGCTGAGGCAACTGGCCTGCGTTTGCAATTAGTCGATGTTTCTCCGGCCGCCTTATGCAACGCCTTTCGTTTCAATTACGGTGATCTCGAAGGCTGCACGATGCTGTTGGATATCGGCGCGAAGACGAGCAACCTTTTGTTCTTCGAGAAAGGCAAGGTCTATTCGCGCGGCATCAACATCGGAGCGAACTCGATCACGCAGGATTTTGCGGCCGAGGCGAAGATGAAGTTTGCGGAAGCGGATAAAGTCAAGATTGCGGAAGGGTTCGTCAGCTTGGGCGGCGCTTATGAAGAGCCGGAAAATCCGCATCAAGCCGCGATTTCGAAAATTGCGCGGCAGGTCATGACTCGCCTGCATATCCAGGTAAATCAGACGATTCAGTTTTATCGTGGGCAACAGGGTGGTTCGGCGCCGCAGCGGCTCTTCCTGGCCGGAGGCGCGTCTGTCATGCCGTATACCGCCCAATTCTTCGCCGAGAAGTTGAATGTCCCAGTAGAATATTTCAACCCGTTCCGGAATGTTCAGATTGATCCTGCCATAAACCTCGAGGAATTGGCTCGCGTCGCGCATTCGTTCGGCGAAATCGTAGGATTAGGTTTGCGCAATGTGGCGCAGTGCCCCGTCGAGTTGAACTTGGTTCCCAAGAGCATTCGCAAACGCCAGCAACTGGACCAGAAGAAGCCGTACTTTATCGCCGCGGTCTTCAGTTTGGTGCTGATGGTGTTCGCGTACGGCTGGTTTTATGATCGCGTGGCTGATGTCAAAGCGGCATCACTCGCCGAAATTAACCGAGACGTTGAACCGCTCGCGGCTAGCGAAGCGGAGTTGCTGAAGCACGAGGGCCAGATCAAACAGACCAAAGAGGAATTGGATATGTTTGGCACTTGGATGCGGCAGCGATTCTATTGGGCCGACTTGTTGACGAACGTGGCGACGATTCTTTTGGACGTCGAGCGGAAGCATAGCCGGCCAGGGGTCGAAGCCGGTGTTTGGATTGAGAAGTTCGGGACATCAACTGCCGGAGCGCTGCAAGCGACGCCCGAAAGCACCGGCGAGGGCGAATCCAAGCCGTATTGGATGATGATGGACCCGAAATTACTTGAACGTTACGGGCTGCTAAGGCCGGGAATGAGTGCCATGATGCAACCGAGCACCGGGGCTGAAGGAGACACGAATGCAGCGGCCGGGACGGACGGGACGAAAACCACCACTGCCGCTTCGAGTGATACCAACAACATCGTCAACGTCACATTTCAGGCGGTTAACCTGAACCGAAATGGACGGGACCCTGCCGCAAATGGCAACCTTGCTTACGCGGTTCGCGATGCGCTCTGGGAAAGTCCCTTGTTGGACAAAGCCGACACGGATCTTTCTGGAGAATTGCAGAACACTGTGCAAAGCGACGTTACATTTAGCTTTGGTATGAAGCTCAAGCTAAAGCCTCCCGTAAACCTCAAATAAACTATGCTTTGGCTTAAGCGAAATCTTGTTTTGGTCGTGGGAGGTGTCGTTGCGTTGGGCCTTCTGGGTCTGGCCGGTTACTTTCTTTACGCGAAGATGCAGCAGAACGCCGCGGTAACTGAGCAGCTGGCCACAACGACCGAACAACACAAAACTTTGGTCGAGCGCAATTCTCATCCGAACCCCGAGAACATTGCGGCGGCCAAGGAAGAACAGGCCAAACTCGCAGGATTTCTGGCTCAGGTTAAGACGCATTTCTCGCCACCGCCCCCGACAAACCAGATGACCAGCCGCGAATTTCGGAACTATCTCGATAACACGATTAACGAGTTGAAGCGCCGGGCTGATCAGGCGGGAGTGGAGGTGGAGACCAACTATTGGTTCACTTTCGAGGCCCACAAAAAATCGGTCAACTTCCCAACCAATCACGTCGGAACCTTGGCGACGCAACTCGCCGAGGTAAAGGCGCTCTGCAAGATTTTGTATAACGCCAAGGTAGTTTCTTTGAAGGGAGTAAAACGAATCGCGGTGACCAGTGACGATATCGGGTCGTCCGATTACACATCCGCCAAAGGAACAACGAATAATTGGGCAGTTATTACGCCGTACGAGGTGACGTTTGACACGTTTAGCGCTGAGTTGGCTTCCGTGCTCGAGGGGTTGATCCGGTCGAAAGAATGTTTCGTGGTCAGAAACATGACCGTTGAGAAAGCCTCAGACGCCGACGCGAATACGCAGGAGGAAGGGGTGACTTCCACAGAGGGCGGGCCGATGGACTACCAACGGATGATGATGAGTCGGTACGGCCTCGGGGGGCCGGGCCGGTACTATGGGAGAGGAATGCCAATGATGCCTCAGGCGCCAGTCAATCCTCAACCGACGCAGGCCAAACGTGACGTTGTCCTCGAGGAAAAGACGTTGAGAGTGACCCTCGAAGTCGACTCCGTAAGACTCAAAGCCCGCTAGCCTTCGCATGCAGTTTCTGAAAAAACATTACGAGAAAGTCATCCTGAGCATTGTGCTCCTCGGTTTGGCAGTCGCGGCAGGAGCACTACCCTTGCAAGTGGCGAGCATGCGGAGATTCCTTGACGAAACAATAACCGACCGGAGCCGGACAAAACGAAAGGAATTCACGTCGCTGGATTTGAGCACGAACTTAGCTGTCGTCCAACGCTTCCATCAGCCGGTCGAACTGAACCTCGCCGGACCGCATAACGCCTTCAATCCCGTAGTGTGGAAGAAGCGAGGCGATGGTTTTTTGGTGCGAGCTGCTGACCTCGGAGCTGGGGCATTGGAAGTGACCAAGATTGACGAATTACACATGACCGTGAGTTTCGATGTCGTGACGAGAGAAAACGCGGAACCCCAATATACCGTTGCGATTGCTCGCGAAACCGGGAGCCAGGTCCGGAAGGACAGCCGCATGGTGAGTGCCAAACAAAATCGCAATGACCTCTTCACTGTCGTTCGTGTCGAAGGCCCGCCGGAAGCGCCTGCGGCCTTGGTCATGCAATTAAAGGATGAAAGCGAACCATTCAGAATTACTAGGGAAGAACCCTTCGTTCGGACCATCGGATACGTTGCCGATTTGAGATATCCGCCGGAAAACCAGTTGATTCCCCGAAAACGAGTCAAGGATACGGTTCGCCTCGCCAAGGATAATGAGACGTACAATATCGTTGTCATCGACCAAAATCAGGTTGTATTGTCCGCGAAATCAACCCAGAAACGAACGACCATCAAGTTAAATGCCGCAGCACCGCCTGCCAAATAGCTCCGCTACTTAAGCTTTTTTTCGCAAAGGAAACCAAACCATGATTAAAGCAGCTACCACTACGCTCAGTCTCGTCCTCGTACTTGGTGCAGCCGCACCTTCATTCGGACAACAGCAGCCAGCTCAATTCGCCGGAGAAGAGGCGATCCGGCGCCAGGCAGACGTTGTTCAACTTCGCAGAATTCTCGAAGAAGCGAAGAAGGCACAGGGCAGCGGCGACCTGACTGGTGCGTCGAAACTTTATGAAGAAGCGCTTGAATTGGTGCAGCGCGTCGGGGTCGGCATAGATGACGAACGCCAAGCGACCGTCGCCGGTTTGGCTGCGGTTCGTCTGCAGTTAGCCGAAGACGCTCGCAAACGTGGCAATCTGGACGAGGCCAAAAAGCAGGTTGACCGTGTCGTGAGGGTCGATCCCACGAATGCGGCGGCGCAAAAACTTAAGGCTTCCATCGACGCAACTGTCGAAGCACGGAGAGGAAGTGTCGCCAGCAAAGAGGTCCGTGACGAGGTCCCGGCCATCAAAGAAAAGCGCATCGGCACGTCAATCCTTGTGCAAGACGCGAGGCTTCTGATTGAAATGGGAAAACTGGAAGAAGCGGAAGCTAAGCTCACCCAGGCCGTGAAACAGGACCCGGAAAGTCAAGGGGCCTTCTATTATTTGAACTACATCAAAGAGGCCCGTCACGCGCAGGAATCGAGAATACGCGAGATTACGTCGAAGGACAAAATGCTGCAGGTCGAGAAGGCTTGGAACGTTCCGATTATCCGAGATCGTTTGCCGGCCAGCAACCCGTTCGCGAAAACCAATCTCATTCACACCAGCCCAGCGCGAAATAAGATATTTAATAAGCTCGAAACCATCATACTGCCATCGACTTCGCCATACGATGGAGTTGAATTGTCCCGCGTCATCAATGAGCTCGATCAGCAAGTGCGGCAAATACTGAGGGGCAATCCTGAATTGCGCGGGATTAACTTCATTATTAATTCTCAGGTCGATATTCCAGCGGCGCCTGCTCAGTTCCCTGGCGCAATCGATCCGGTGACTGGACAGCCCGTCGCTGCAGCGCCTCCCCCGGAACCGGTCGATTTGTATAATGTTCGTGTGCGCCTCCCGCCCATGACGGACCTCAAGCTCATCGAATTCATCGACGCGCTCACGAAGGCCGCAGAAAGGCCGCTTAAATTTTCGGTGGAAGATTACGCCGTCGTTTTCACACAACGTTCTGCGGAACCGCCCCAGCTCTTCACTCGGACGTTCAAGGTGGATCCGAACACGTTTTATGAAGGTTTGCAAAGTGTCGTGCCGCAATTCTTGGGCACCGGCGGCGGCGGTGGTGGCGGGTTGGGCGGCGGCGGTGGCGGGTTGGGCGGCGGCGGTGGCGGGTGGGGCGGCGGCGGTGGCGGGGGGGGTGG